>WBZY01001036.1_pt1 | contig 14127 bp, 9 predicted proteins | sample 5204191 | NCBI WGS metagenome assembly WBZY01 (sample SAMN12344363, study PRJNA552823) | activated sludge metagenome | biome: Activated sludge suspended growth; feature: Anammox Sidestream; material: Wastewater; isolation source: activated sludge from anammox sidestream of wastewater treatment...
CGGGCGCGAGATCTGGGGTTTTACGCGCGGCGAGACGCGGTATTCGTTCAACCTCCTCCCGATGGGCGGGTACGTGAAGATGCTCGGACAGGAGGATTTCGACGACAAGACGCTCGAACTGAAGGCGAAGAACGACCCCCGCTCCTTCGCCAACAAATCCGTCGGACAGCGCGCCGCCGTCGTCTCCGCCGGCGTCATCATGAACCTCATCTTCGCCTTCATCCTCTTCATGATCGTCTTCCTGGTCGGCATCGAGGCGAAGGTGCCGCGCATCGGACTGGTCATGCCCGACAGCCCCGCCGACCGCGCCGGGCTCCGCGCCGGCGACCTCGTCCGCGAAGTCAACGGCGCCGACATCCGCGACTGGATCGAAGTCGCCACCGGCGTCGCCCTCGCCCCGCCCTTCGAGCCCGTCGAGTTCTACGTCGACCGCGCGGGCGAACGCCTCGGACCGATCCTCGCCACGCCGGAGGACAACCCCCTCGTCGGGTATCAGACGATCGGCATTCAGCCGCCGATGATCCGCAAGATCACGCAGGTTCCCCGCGAATTCGACGCCGCCGACGCGTCCCTCCCGCGCGTCGGCGACGAGCTGGTCGAGGTGGACGGCCAGCCCGTCACGCCCGCCAACGTCAACGAGATGTTCGCCCTGCTGGCGCTGCGCGACTCGTTCGTCGTCGAACGCCGCGATCCGAAGAACCCCTCCGCCCCCGCACAGCGCGTCCCTGTGCGGATCGAACCGCAGATCCAGTTCATCTCCAGCGATCCGGGCGACCGCTACCTCGGCAATCTCCTCGGACTGATGCCGCTCGTGCGCCTCGACAACGTCATGCCGAAGCAGCGCGCGGCGATCGCCGGGCTGGACGAGGGCGACACGATTCTCATGTGGGACGACATTCAACATCCGACCCAGCGCCAGGTCATGCGCTCCACGCTGGACAACCCGGACCGGGACATCGCCTTCATCGTCCGCACCGCCGAAGGACGCACGCGCCACGGCTTTGTCCGCCCCGCCCCCGTGTCGAAAACCCGCGGAACGATCCAGGCGTGGGCTGAACCGACATCGGAATCCGGCGAGGGCGAGCCGAAGGCTCGGCTCGTGGACGTGCGTGCGAAAGGCGCCGCCGCGCGGGCGGGACTGGCGGAGGGAGATCTCGTCATGTCCTGGAACGACGAACGCTTCCCCACCGCTTACGACATCAACCGCGACATTGAGTTCCGCCGTGCAAGCACCGTCGAGTTGACCGTGCGCAAACCGGACGGACAGGAAGTCACGGCGCGGATCCCGATCGCGATGGGCGGCATGATTCAGGCCCTGCCGCAGTTGATCGCCCACGACAACCTCACCGTCGCCGGAGTCCTGCCCACCCTGGACGGGCGGCCTTCCCCCGCAGCCGTCGCCGGCATTCCCGCGGGCGCCGTGATGAAGCGTGTCGCCGGCCGGCCGGTCGTCACCTGGCGTCAGGTCATTCTTGCGTTCCGGGAGCACGCGGGGCGCACCGTCGAAGTCGAGTATGCGGTGAATGACCAGCGCTACACCGCCGCCTTGCCGATCCCGCCAACCCTGCGCACCGCGCTTGCCGTCGGGTTGGAGGCGAATTTCGTCTCCGTCGCCGGCGAGTCGTGGGCCGCCGTCACCTCCGTCAAAGGCACGCAGGACTACGCCGTCTCGCACGCCGAGGGTCTGGCGGCCCTGCTGCGGGAGAACGTCAACCGCGAAGTCGAAGTGCGCTTCCGCCGCACCCCCGCCGCCCCCGTCGAGTCCGCGCGCGTGACGATCACGCCGGACATGATCGACCCGTGGGACAGCCGGATCGCCTTCAAGGGCGAAATCTACGGCGACCTCGAGACGTTCATCCTCCGCGAGAGCAACCCGATCTCCGCCATCGAGCTGGGCATCCGCAAGACGCATGAGATGGTCATGCAGGTGTATCAGACGATCGACCGGATGGCGTTCTCGCGCAGCATCAGCGCGGACTCGATCTCCGGTCCGGTGGGCATCGTCTCCCTCGGAGGGAACGTCGCCCGCCGCGGGACGATGCAGCTCCTCTTCTTCCTCGCGGTGCTCTCCGCCAACCTCGCGGTGATCAACTTCCTCCCGCTCCCGATCGTGGACGGCGGTCTGATGGTCTTCCTCCTCATCGAGAAGATCAAGGGCAGCCCCGTCAACATGAAAGTCCAGGTCATCACCCAGACCGTCGGCATCATCCTCATCGTCACCGCCTTCCTCTATGTGACGTTCAACGACGTGGTGAGGTTGTTCAACTGAGCCCGGTGATTCCGGTGATTCCGGTCATTTGAAGTTCGACAGATGCGTTTGCGCCGAAAGGCCCGGCTCCGAAGGGGCGTCGGTGCGCCCCCGCTCGTCGTCCCCGCGCCGTTTCAGCGCACAAACGTCCCGCCGCAGGAACCCTTCTTCATGAACACGAATCCGGTCACCCCCGGGGAAATCAAATTGCGGGAACAAACCTCACTTCCCCGCCATCTTCAAAAACTCCGCCTCATCCACCGTCTTCACCCCCAGCTTCTGCGCCTTCTCCAGCTTCGACCCCGCTTCCTCGCCGTACACGACGAGATCCGTCTTGCTGCTGACGCTTCCGGCGGGTTTGCCGCCGAGGGATTTGATCAGTTCCTCCGCCTCCTTGCGGCCCATGCTGGCGAGCGTGCCGGTGAGGACCACGGTCTTCCCGGCCAGCGGCGAGTCGGTCCGCACGGCGCGCTTCGGCTGGCGCGTGTTGACCCCGGCCTCCACCAGGCGATCCACGATCTTCCGTCCCCAGTCGCTGTGAAAAAACCGGTGAATGCTGTGCGCCAGCTCCGGGCCGACCCCCTCGACTTCAAGCAGCGTCTCCTCCGACGCCCCGCGGATCGCCTCCAGCGTCTCGAAGTGCTCGGCCAGATCCTCCGCCGTCGAAGCCCCCACGTGCCGGATCGTCAACGCCGCCAGCAGGCGGGACAGCGGCTGACCCTTGCTCTTCTCGACGCCTTCGAGCAACTGCTGCGTGCGCTTCTTCCCGAACTCGACCTTGACGACCTTCACGCCCCCGTCGCCGGGCCGCTCATGCTCGAAGACCAGCTTCTCGATCTCGTCGCGCCGCTCATGCAGGTGAAAGAGGTCCGCGAAATCGTGAATCATCCCCTCGTCCACCAGCCGCGTGATCATCACCTCGCCCAGACCCTCCAGGTCCATCTGGTCGCGCCCCGCGAAGTAGATGAGCCGCTCCTTGATCTGCGCCGGGCACGTCGGATTGACGCACCGGAGGTACACGCCGCCCTCGTCCTTCTCCACGTCGCCGCCGCACTCAGGGCACTTCGTCGGTCGCAGGATCGGTTTCGCGTCCTTCGGACGCTTGCCCTCAATGACCTTCAGAACCTGCGGAATGATCTCACCGGCCTTCTCGACCAGCACCGTGTCGCCGATGTGAACGCCGAGCCGGTCCACCTGGTCGAAGTTGTGCAGCGTCGCGTGGCGCACCGTCGTGCCGGAAAGCGGCACCGGCGAGAGCACCGCCCGCGGCGTGATCGTCCCCTGCTTGCCCACCTGGTAATCGACGCGGAGCACGACGCTTTCCGCCTGCTCCGGCTCGAACTTGTACGCGATGCACCACCGCGGGTAGCGGCTCGTCGTGCCGAGTTCGTCGCGCTGGGCCAGCGCGTCCACTTTGATGACCAGCCCGTCCATCAGGTAGGGCAGCGCGTGCCGCCTCTTGTCCCACGCGTGAACGAGCTTGAGCACGCCCTCGATGTCGTCGGCAAGAGCCTGCTCGGCCGCAACGGGGATCCCCCACGCCGCCAGCTTCCTCGTGAACTCGCTCCACGTCTTCGCCGGCATCGGCTCGACCCGCCCGAACCCGTGGGCGACGAAGCGGAGGTTGCGTCCCGCGAGGTTCTTCGGGTCGAGCTGTTTGAGCGTGCCCGCGGTCGCGTTGCGCGGGTTGGCGAACTCATCCTCGCCCGCCTGACGCCGCGCCTCGTTGAACTTCGAAAAATCCTCGATCGGCCAGTAAATCTCACCGCGGACCTCGAGCCGGGCGGGCGCGTCCTTCCCCAGCAGACGCAGCGGTACGGAGCGCAGCACGCGGACGTTGTGCGTGATGTCGTCGCCCGTCTGTCCGTCGCCGCGCGTCGCGGCTGTCGCCAGCGCGCCGTCGAGGTAGGTCATCGATACCGCCACGCCGTCCACCTTCGGATCGACGACGTAGCGGTACGCGCCCGCGCCCAGCACCTTCGCCACCCGTCCGTCGAACTCGCGGAGCTGCGCCTCGTCGTAGGTGTTGTCGATCGACAGCATCGGCACGGAATGCCGCACCGTTTTGAACGCCCCGATCGGCTGCCCCCCGACGCGCTGCGTCGGCGAGTCGGATGTCACCAGGTGCGGGTGCTCCGCTTCGAGCGCCTTCAATTCGTCCAGCAGGGCGTCGTACGCCCGGTCCGTGATGACCGGCGCGTCCTCGACGTAATACGCGTGATCGTGCCGGCGGATGTCCTCGCGCAACTCGGCGATGCGCGCCTCGGGCTTGGTTCGGCTCATGCGGGAATTATGCCCCCGAAGCGCGCCGCCCGACAAGCGAGGCTCGCCTTGCGCGAAAACCTCAGGCCGGCGCCCGCGCCGCCCCCGTCCCGTAACGCTGCGTCGCGTACCCGACGATCAGACCGAGAACCGCGCCGGGAAGCATGATCCGGACGTAATACTTGTCCTGCATGAACGCCACGAAGAACGCCAGCGCCAACGAAAGCACGCAGGAAACGATCAGCGCCAGCGGCATCGAACTGGATTTTCGCGCCAGGAACCCCGCCACCAGGCCCACGATCAGCCCCTTGAACGTCGATCCGATGATGATCCCGACGATCCCCGCCTTCACGTCGGCGTCATACTGCGCGTCATACAGTGCGGACACGCCGTCGATCAAGCCCAGCACCGCCCCCAGCATGATCCCCAGAACCGGTTTACTCATGTTCGTCGTCCTCTTGTCGTTCAGATTGCCTCGCCCCCGGAGACGTTCTTTCCAACGTCGGGCGATCTTCCTTTAACTGCAGCCACGCCTGCACCACGACGCGCATCAGAAGGTACGTGACCACCAGCAGCAGCGGAGTGCGGTATTTCCAGACCCAGCGCTCCACCCGCTCCACCAGCGACTCCCGGTGCGCCGACACCCGCTGTCCGAGCAGAAACCGCGCCAGGTCGTCGTGCAACGCCTGCGCCGAAGGATAGCGCCGCCCGGCGTCCGCATCGAGCGCCCGAAGGCACGCAGCCTCCAGCGCCCGGGCGATCGACCGGTCATGCACGCGCGGCGGAACGATCGCCGCCGACGTGACGGCGTCCGCGTGCGGCGCGCGCCCCGTCAGCAGGCAATACAGAATCGCCCCCAGTCCGTAAACGTCGGTGCGCTCGTCCAGCCCCCCGGCCTCGCCGCGCGATTGCTCGGGAGACATGTACCCCGACGTCCCGATCACCGCGCCGCACGACGTGGCCTGTGAAGGAGGCAGGCCCGCCACGGTCGCGTCCGTCGTCTCCGCCGCAAGGGCCGATCCGGTCGGCGACACCGCCTTGGCGACGCCCCAGTCCAGCACCAGCACCTCTCCGAACTCGCCGACCATCACGTTCTCGGGTTTCAGATCCCGGTGCAAAACGCCTTGCGAATGTGCGAACGCCACCGCTTCGCACACCCGCATGAGAATCCGGATGCGCTCCGCCACCGGCAGCGCGTCACCCGCCAGCGCGTCGAGCCGCCGCCCCTCGACCAGCTTCATGATGCAATACAGACGCCCGTCCGGAAGCCGCCCCGCATCGTGGATCGGAACGATCCCCGGGTGCTCAAGCTGCGCGAGGATCCGCGCCTCCCGCAACATCCGCTCCGCCACCTCCTGGGGCAATCCGTCGTTGACCACCTTGAGCGCGACCTGCCGCCCCAGCAACCGGTCCTCGACCCGGTATACATTGCCCATCCCCCCGCGTCCGATGCGCGCGAGCACCTCATAACGGGGATCCCCGAGGTCGGGGCGGTCCGCCACGCCGCGAAGATGCTCCAGCAAGGCGTCGTTGAGGAAGGACATCGGTCCGGCGTTGAATCCCTCAGGGGTTGCAACCGGGCCACGCGGCGTGCAGCCCACCGCCAGGCGACGGTCGCGCTCTGCGCACGTCAATGATTGAAGATGAACTCGGTCGAGTTGAGGATCGCCCAGTACAAATCCTCCAGCGCCTGCCGCTTGTCCGGCGCGGCGTCGTACGCGGATCGCAGCGCTGCGCGCTCCGTGTCCGTCGGACGCCGGCACAACGCCGACAGGTACGCCTCGTCCAGGACCGCGTCAAACGGCGTTCCCGCCGCCGCATGTTGAGCGACCTTCCCGCCCGGATCGGACAGCTTCGACGTCAGCGTCGCCCCGTTGATCAGGTGCAGCGCCTGCGACAGCGTCGGTTCGTCGCGCCGCTCGCACGTGCAGGCCGACAACCGCGCCGGCCTGCCGAACACGCTCAGGAAGAAACTCCCCGACTGCGCGTCCGCCACCTGAGTCGCTCTCGATCCGGACGGAAGCCCCGCGAACTTCTCCGGAACCTGCGTCACTTGGCAGACCGCGTCCAGCAACACTTCCGCCGGAAGCCGCCGCACCGCCGCGTGTGAGAAGTTCCGCTCATCCGCCGCGTTCGTCGCGTTCGCCTCCGACGACGCCTGATACGTCGCCGACGTGCAGATCAGCCGCACCAGTCCGCGCAGATCATACCCCGACTCGACGAAGCGCCTCGCCAGATCCGCACGAAGCTGAGGATGAGACGGTGGATTGCTGACCCGGACGTCGTCCGGCGGATCCACCAGCCCGCGCCCGAAGAAGTGCGCCCAGACCCGGTCCACGAAACTCGACGCGAAGTAAGGGTTGTCCGGCGCCGTCAACCACTCCGCCAGCGCCGCCCGCCGGTCCCGACCCGCGACCTCCGGCGTCTGCCCGCCCAGAAACCGCGGACGCATCGCCTGACCGGTGCGCGCGTGCGCCACTTCGCCTCCGCCCGTGTTGTACACGACCGTTTCGCGCGGGTCGTCCGGGCTTTTGCGCCCCACCTGGGCGAAGAACGCCGCGAATCCGTAGTAATCATCCTGCGTCCAGCGCTCGAAGGGGTGGTTGTGACATTGCGCGCACTGAATCCGAATGCCCGCGAACACCTGCGCGACGTGCTCCGCCATCAACGTCGGGCTGGTCTCCACCAGGTGGAAGTTCGTCGCCGGGTTGCTGAAATTGCCCCCCTCCGCCGTCAGCAGCTCGCGCACCAGCCGGTCGATCGGAACGTTGTCGCGCAGCGCCTCGCGAAGCCAGTCATTGTACGAATGCATCGCCTTGAAGCTCAGGCGCTTCGACCCGGACTCGATCCGCAGCAGCTCCGCCCACTTCATCGCCCACACATCGACGAATTCCGGACGCGTCAGCAGGCGGTCGATCAGGTCCGCACGCTTCGTGGGCGACGGATCGGCAAGGAACGTGGTCGTCTCCTCGACGCTCGGCAGCACTCCCAGCACGTCGAGATACGCTCTCCGCACGAAGGTCTCATCCGACGCCGGTCCCGACGGGAGAACCTGCATCGTCCGCAGCTTCGCGTAGATCGCCTCGTCCACCGGGTGAGACGTCGGCGGCACGGTCCACGCATAACCCGACCCCTCGCCGAGCACCAGCAACTGCGTCACCACCGCGAACGACCCGAACCGGGCCATCACGTACGCCTCTCCCTTCTGCCCGGAAAGCACCCGCCCCTGCGCCGACACCGTCGCCGAAAGCGGATCCGACGAGTCGTACACCGCCAGCGACGTTACGTCCCGGTCCGTCCCGTCCGAGTACGTCGCCCGCACGATCAGTTGCTGCGGAACCCCCGTCCCGACAAGCACGCACCGTGACGGCAGGAGTTCGACGCCCGTCAACGTCGGGGTGTCCGCCAGGTCATCCGGCGCACGCTCCTCGATCCACCGCTGGATCGTCGCGGACAACTCGCCTTCGGGCGCAAGCCGCTGACCGCCGCCGTGCTCCGCCTCCCCCAGCGGCTTCCGCAGCAACAGGCTCGCCCGAGGATGAGCCAGTTCAATGCGGCGGGTGCTCATGTCCCGCGTCAGGCTGACGTAGTCCTTCTCCGGCTCAAATCCGAAAAGCGAGAGTCGGAACCCCTCCTTCCCCTCCGCGCTGCCGTGACACCCGCCGGTGTTGCACCCGGCCTTCATGAACACCGGGAGCACGTCGTTGCGGAAACTCGTCCGGGGACGCATCGTCGCGTGGCTCACCCGGATCGGAAGGGCGACGGTCTGCCCCGCGCCTTCGATGTGCAGCGTCCCCTCGCCGTCGGACACCGGCTCGATCCGCGGCGCCTCGACGCCCGCTGGATCGGTCACGATCCGCGCAAGCCCCGGCGGTTCGATCCGCATTCCCGACATTGCGGACACGTCCACCGTCCGCCCGTCCGGATGCTCGGCAACCACGACGATCCGCTGCGCGTCAGCCGCATGTTCCAGGCGGACGGCCGACGGATAAACCACGACGCGCACCCCGTCCGGAGAACCGCTGCTCCCGGTTCGGATCGCCGCCGACTCCGCGCCGGCATAGACCGGCAACGCCCATGCGATAACGGTCGCGGCGAGCCGCATTCGTGATTTTCGCTGTCGGTTCCTCACTTCGAGGTCAGTATAACGGCCCAACCCGCCTCGCCGAACCGACCTCTGTCGCTTTTCAACCGACCGGATATCCCGGAACCCGCGCGATCCACCCCTCCACCCCTCCTCGGGTCTGACACTCCTTGACAAACCCCCCCGGGATCACAAAGATCGCGCTTTTCATTCATTCTGAACTGCCCGCTCGAAAACGGAGAGCGGCAGGGCGGCGGCGGGACGGGGGACTTAAGCGAAGGCGACTGCGGGTGAACGCGACGGCGACGCAGGGTCCGACGCATTTCCCCAGGTTCCCGGTGATGATCTTACGAAGCGGAGGCCTTGGACGATGGCAAGAGCGCAGCAGCGCGGCGTGAGCGGGGTGACGATCGGCTTGATCGTTTTTGCGGCATTGTTCCTGACCTCGACCGTTTTCCTCGTCATCCTTTATACCGATCAGGAGAAGCTCCGGCAGGAGGCCGACAGCCTCCGCGAACGCAAAGAGCGGGCCGTCTCGGCGGCAGAGGAGAACTCACTCACCCTCCTCCGCAGCGCCAAAACCGACGGACCGACGATGGTCGCTTTGATGGAGGAAGCCCGCTCGACGACCGCTCGGATCGCCGCCGGGGTGGCGGAGGACGATCCGGCCGCGATCCAGACCAAGGTCGCCGCGTTCATGAAGCGACTGCAGACCGACCAGGTCGTCGCCGACTCGGGGCAGTTCGCCGACCTGTCGCTTCTGGCGTCGTTGGAGCGCATGTATGAACTTTATCGTAACGAGAACAGCCTGCGCGCCGAAGCCGAGAAACGCGCGGCCGATCTCAGCACCCGCGTCGACTCCGCCATCGCGGAGAACACGACGCACAAGACCGGATTCGACGACCAGGTCAAGGCGCTCGAGGCAAAGCTGGCCGACTGTCAGTCCTCCCGAGACTTGCTCGATTCCGCCCATCGCGCCAAGGTCGCCGATTTCGAGCAGAGTCTGACGAAGCTCCGCGCCGACATGAACGCCGCCGTCACTGACGAGCGACAGCAGAAATCCGGCTGGCAGCAGCGTTACGCCGAACTGATCAGCCGCTACACCGACCTTCAGACCCGCCTCGGCTCGCTCCAGGTTTCGCCGGGAGAGAACGTGACCGCCCGGCAGCCCGACGGCCGCGTGCTCAAGGCCGTCGTCGGCGACGACGCCGTCTACGTCAATCTGGGCGCGCGCGACGCTCTCGTCCTCGGGATGGAGTTCGCCGTGTATTCCGCCGGCGGAGGAATCCCCGCGGACGGACGCGCCAAGGCGCGCATCCGCGTCGAGGCGATTCATGAGTCCTCCGCCGAGTGCCGCGTCATGCAGGTCGCGCGCAACGAGACGATCAACGAGGGCGACCTCATCGCCAACCCGATCTTCGATCGCAACCGCCCGCTCAGCTTCGTCGTCGTCGGCGATTTCGACATCGACCGCAACGGCGAGACCGACGGCGGAGGTGAGTTCCCCGTCGAAGCCCTGGTCAAGGACTGGGGCGGAACCGTCACCACCGAACTCACCGCCCTGACCGACTTCGTCATCGTCGGACTCGCGCCGCGGGTTCCGCCCGCGACCGGTTCCGCGGACGCCGCGGACCGCGCCAAAGCCGCGCAACTTCGCCGCGACCGTTATGATAAGATGATCGAAAGCGCGAAAACGCTTTCCGTGCCGGTTCTCACTCAGGACGTGTTCCTGCACTTCCTCGGCTACGCCGGGAGGAGCGGCGGTCCGCAACTCGCGGCTCAGTAGTTCGGCGGGCTTCGGGCACCGGCCCGCGACCTGACAAGGGGGAGGTCTCTCGTGCGACTCGTACAGCGCGGGCGTGGACGGGCGGCTCGTCCACGCCGGGTTTCGCGCAAGCGCTGGCCGATCCGGCAGAGAGGGGAATAATGCCCGCCTGGCTCGACAACTGGCGCACGCGCCATCGCCACCCCGTCTCGCTCGCGCTGCATCTGCTGGCGATTCCGATGCTCCCGGTCGCCGGCGGGCTTGTCATTGTGCAGTGGATCGACGGTGCGTGGTCGTTGTGGTGGAGGCCCGCCGGGCTCTTCGTCCTCAGCTACCTCCTGCAGTGGGTCGGTCACCGTCTCGAAGGCAACGACATGGGCGAAGTCATTCTGATCAAGAAGCTCCTCGGCCGGCCTTATGTCGCCGTCTCGCCGCGTTTCTCGGATGCGGACGCGAGGCGTCGCTCGGACGGCGCTTTGACCCCGTAAATGTCCCGGATCATGCGGGCGAACCGCGCCTCTCGATCGGTCTCGTCCGCCGCGCGGGAGCCGCGTTTTGACCCGCTCCCGGCGGCCTTGCGCGACGATCCGCGCTGACTTCGTTCCCGCTCCGCCAGCGCCTTCGCCAGGGCGACGACTTCCGCTGTCGTCAGCGACTCCTGATCCACCGCCAGCCGCTCGTAGATCAGTCCCGCCAGCATCCAGTACGCCCGCCGCGACCACGCCGAAGGACGGCACTGGTCCAGCCCGCCGAACCCCTCCTCCAGAATCCGCGCCACGCACACCTGCCGCGTCCGCCGGTCCCGAGCCGCCGCCGCATCCCCCGCAGGCGTCGCCGAGGTGCGATCGTCGCAGGTCTTCGCGCTTTTATGTTTCCGCCGCGTCATGCGCCTTCATCCAGCGCCGGATCGGTGATGCAGTGATCCGCGACTTCGATCCCCTTCGTTGTCAGCCGGAACCACCGCCGGCGGCACGGCGTCAATCGCGCGTCGCTCTCCGTGTCCGCCACCACCCGCGCCAGGTATCCCTTCTCCGCAAGATAGTGCAGGTCACGCTTCAGGTGGTCGAACTCCAGCGACGGAAACACCGCCAGCAGGCTCCGCAGCACCTGCTCCGCCTGCATCGCCGCCGGATACACCATCTTCAGCGCCACGAGAATCTCGTTGCGAATCTGCTTGATTTCCCGCGGTGTCCGCCCGTTTGCCATCGTCCTGCCCCCGCCTTGACGCGCCCGCCGCCGGCTCCGTGCCGCCACCCTCGCCGCACGAACCCTCCGCTCGCCCCCGCGCCGCGATCGTCGCACGAAGTCGGATCGTTTCGCCCTGGACGCCCTCCACCTGACGGCGCGTCGACATCGACTCGCGCAGCCACTCCTCCTTCGTCGCGTACGTGCGCTCGATCTCCCGCGCCGTCCGCGCCAGCCTCCGGACTTCCTGCTCGAGCAACTCGACCCGCCGCAGCGTCTCGGCGTGCTGCTGAAGCTGATGCTCCCGCATCGATCGCAGGTAGAACACGATGACGCTCATCAGCGCCGCCGCCACCGGAGTCACCACGCTTGACAGGCTCTCGCTCAACGCCGATGCCCCTCCGGATTCCGCGCGCCGCCGCCGTCCCCGGCGCGGCGCCCCCTCGAATCCGCCGCCCTCACAACGCGCGGCGCGATCCGCCGCCCCGCCGCGCTCGCCGCCCCAGCCTCCCCCTCACGAAAAGCGAACCTCGCTGGACGCACCCCGCTCCCGCCGGTATATCCGCGCGCATGAACGATCCCGCGACCCGCATCCCGACCGCCCTGACCGACGGCCTCACCGCGCCGCAGTGCGAGGCCGTCCTTCACCGCGACGGTCCGCTGCTCGTGCTCGCCGCCGCCGGAAGCGGAAAGACTCGCGTCATCACCCGGCGCGCCGCCGCTCTCGTTCTCGCCGCGGACGCCCCGATCGAAGTGCTCGCGATGACCTTCACGAACAAGGCCGCGGATGAGATGTCCCAGCGCCTCGCCGCCCTCGGCGTCGACGCCTCCGTCACCGCCTGCACCTTTCACAGCTTCGGCGCTCGCCTCCTGCGCGTTTACGCCGCCGTCGCCGATCTCGAACCCAACTTCACGATCCTCGACCGCGACGACCGCCGGAAAACCGTCGCCGCCGCCGTCGAGTCCGCCGGACTGTCGCTCACGCACCTGCCCGCCGCCGCCGTCGAGCAGCACATCAGCCGCGCCAAGAACGCGATGATCGGCGTCGACGCCTTCGCCGCCTCCTCCGGCGACTTCCAGCATGACCAGATCGCCCGCGTCTACCGCGTCTACGAGGCGCGGCTCGCCGAGTGCAACGCCCTCGACTTCGACGATCTGCTCCTCCGCGTCGCCCGCCTCCTCGACGAAGACGAAGACCTGCGCGACCGCCTCGAACGCCGCTACCCCTACGTCCTCGTCGATGAGTATCAGGACACCAACGCCGCCCAGTACCGCATCGCCCGGCTGCTCACGCGCTCCCGACACAACCTTTGCGCCACCGGCGATCCCGATCAGTCGATCTACGCCTGGCGCGGCGCCGACCTCGGCAACATCCTCTCCTTTGAACGTGACTTCCCCGATGCACGCGTCGTCCGCCTCGAGCGCAATTACCGCTCCTCGAAGCGCATCCTTGCCGCCGCCGGCGCGGTCATCGCCGCCAGCCGCACCCGCCCCGACAAGGCGCTCTGGACGCACAATCCCGACGGAGACCCCGTCCGCGTCGTCGAACATGACGACGCCTCGGGCGAAGCGGACTGGATCGCGGAGGAGGTCGCGGCACGCGTCGCCGCCGGCGCACGCCCCTGCGACGTCGCGATCCTTTACCGGATGAACGCTCAAAGCCGGGCGATCGAGGAGGCCCTGCTCCGCGCGGGCGTCGCCTACCAGATCGCCCGCGGCGTCGAGTTCTACGCCCGCAAGGAGATCAAGGACGTCCTCGCCTACCTGCGCCTCCTGCTGAACCCGCGCGACGAGCAGGCGCTGCTCCGCGCGATCAACACCCCCGCGCGCGGCATCGGCGACACGACCCTCCGCCGCCTCGAGGACGAGGCCCGCGCCCGCGCAGTGTCGCTCGCCGCGTTTGTCCTCGCGGAGGACGCCGACTTCGCGGCCGTCGGGCGCGCCGCCTTGCGCGTCCGAGAGTTCGCCGAGATGATGCGGTCTCTCGCCGATCTCGCCGACGCATCCCCCAGCCACGGCGTCGATCAGGTGCTGCGACGCACCGGGCTGGCGGCGCTTTATCTCGGCGAAGATCGCGAAGACGCCTCCGCCGCCGACAATGTCCGCGAGCTGCAAAGCGCCGCCGCGGATTTCGAACGCCGAAGACCCGCCGCCACCCTGCGGGACTGGCTTGAGTACGCCAGCCTGGTCGGCGACGTGGACGCCCTCCGCGACGAAGCCGGATGCGTCACGCTGATGACGCTCCACGCCGTCAAGGGGCTTGAGTTTCCGGAAGTCTACATCACCGGGCTGGAGGACGGCGTCCTTCCGCTCCGTCGCGAAGCGCCGGGTTCATTTCAGACGGACGAGGAGGAGGAACGCCGCTTGTTCTTCGTCGGCATGACCCGCGCGATGCAGCGCCTGACGATCACCTGGGCGAAGCATCGCATGTTGCAGGGGCGATCCGAACGCCGCAACCGCTCGCCTTTCCTCGCCGACCTGCCGCGCGATCGCGCCGACTGGATTCGCGCCGCCGACGACGACGACGCGCGACCGGATTTCGGCGAGCTGCCGCCGGACGTCGAGCACTGGTCCGTCGGAACG
>WBZY01001101.1_pt1 | contig 14104 bp, 13 predicted proteins | sample 5204191 | NCBI WGS metagenome assembly WBZY01 (sample SAMN12344363, study PRJNA552823) | activated sludge metagenome | biome: Activated sludge suspended growth; feature: Anammox Sidestream; material: Wastewater; isolation source: activated sludge from anammox sidestream of wastewater treatment...
CTCCTCGCGGGTCGAGCGCCGCCTTCGGCGGTTCCCTCGTCGCGGCGGCGCCCGGCGCCCGGCGCATGGGAAATGCAGAGCCTGAAAGAACTGCGGACGCCGGGCGCGGCTCGCCGCTCCTCGGCGCTCTCCACGCTCGTCACCGGACGCCGCGCCGCCGCTCTGGCCCGCAGCTCGTCGCCCGCTGCCCGTGGCGCGTAGCGCGCCGCGCGCTACGCTTCCAGCGCCCGCTCCACCTTGGCAAGTTCCGCCAGGAGCGCCGCAGGAGTCCGCGCCCCGAACTCGCCCAGGTATGCGCGGATCTCCGCCGCCTCCTTGCGCCATTCCACGGGGTCGATGGCGAGGAGCGAATCGAGTGTGCCCGGCGCGAGGTTCAGACCGGAGAGATTGAGGTCGCTCGCGCGCGGCAGGAAGCCGATCGCCGATTCGACCGCGCCGCCGCGGCCGCTGCATCGCTCGAGCATCCAGGCGAGCACGCGCAGGTTGTCGCCGAAACCGGGCCAGAGGAACTTGCCGTCGGCATCGCGGCGGAACCAGTTGACGTGATAGATGCGCGGGGGCCGCGCGAGCTGCGAGCCGACGTTGATCCAGTGCGCGAAGTAGTCGGCGAAGTTGTAACCGCAGAAGGGCTTCATCGCCATCGAATCGCGGCGGACCATGCCCACCTTGCCTTCGGCTGCCGCGGTCTGCTCGGACGCCATGCCTGCCCCGAGCAGCACGCCATGCGTGAAGTCGCGCGCTTCGTAGACGAGCGGCGCGACGCTGCGGCGGCGTCCGCCGAACACGATAGCCGAAATCGGCACACCCTGCGGGTCTTCGGAGTGCGGCGAGTACGCAGGATTGCGGGTCGCGGCGACGGTGAAGCGCGAGTTGGGATGCGCGGCCGGACCCCTCTTCGGATCGTACGGGCGGTTCTGCCAGTCGATCGCGGGCGCGCCTGTCTCGAGACCCTCCCACCAAGGCTGGTTGTCGGCTGTGACCGCGACGTTCGTGAAGAGCGTGTCGCGGCGGATCATGTCGTAGGCGTTGCGGTTCGTGTTCGGGTTCGTGCCCGGCACGACGCCGAAATAGCCGGCTTCGGGATTGATTGCCCACAAGCGTCCATCGGGGCCCGGGTGCAGCCAGGCGATGTCGTCGCCGACCGTCGTCACCTTCCAGCCCTTCAGCGAGTCGGGCGGGATCAGCATCGCAAGGTTCGTCTTGCCGCAGGCGGAAGGGAACGCGGCGGCGATGTAGTGCTGCTCGCCCGCCGGGCTCTCGAGTCCGACGATCAGCATGTGCTCGGCGAGCCAGCCCTCCTGGCGGGCCTGCCAACTCGCGATGCGCAGTGCGTGGCATTTCTTGCCGAGGAGGGCGTTACCGCCGTAGCCGGAGCCGAAGCTCTCGATCGCGAGTTCCTCGGGGAAATGCATGATGAAGCGACGATTCGGATCGAGTTCACCGACGGAGTGCAGGCCGCGGACGAAGGTCTTGTCGGATGCGATACGCTCGAGCGCGGCGCGCCCCATGCGCGTCATGATTGCCATGTTGAGGACGACATAGGCGCTGTCGGTGATCTCGACGCCGCAACGTGCGTGGGGCGAGTCGATCGGGCCCATGCAATAGGGCACCACATAGAGTGTGCGGCCCTTCATGCAGCCGTCGAAGAGTGCACGCATGCGCGCATGGCCCTCGGCGGGCGCAAGCCACAGATTGTTGGGGCCGGCGTCTTCCTGCTTCGTCGTGCAGATGAAGGTGACCTTCTCGACGCGCGCGACGTCGCTCGGGTGCGAGCGGTACAGGTCGCAGCCCGGAAAGGTCCCGGCATCGAGCGGGTGCAGTTCACCCGAGGCGACGAGCTCATCGCGCAGATGGCGGATTTCTTCGGGGGAACCGTCGCACCAGTGGATGCGGGAGGGCCTGGTGAGGCTGGCGACGCTCGTCACCCATTCGGCTACCGCCGAGGAAAGTTGCGCAAGCGGGGTGAACGTGCGGGGCGCTGTGGCCATGCGGACTCCTGGTGCGTTGATCTGTCCATTATAGCGCCCCGCCCACCCGAGCCGCGCCCCGAGGGCTCGAAGAGACAGTATTTACGCCTCGACAGGCTGGGGCTGCGACGCTAGTTTTACCGGCATGACGGATGTCGAGGACGTTTTCGCCCAAGGTGGTCCGCTCGCCCGGGCGCTGGCGGGTTATGCGCCGCGGCGCTCGCAGCAGCGCATGGCTGCGCGCGTGGCCGATGCGATTGCCGAGCGGCGTCCGCTGCTCGTCGAGGCGGGCACGGGGACGGGGAAGACCTTTGCCTATCTCGTGCCCGCGCTCCTTTCGGGGCGGCGCGTGATCATTTCAACCGGTACACGCACACTGCAGGATCAGCTCTTTGCGAAGGACTTGCCGCTCGTTGCCGCGGCGATCGGCCGGCCCGCCCGGCTCGCACTTCTGAAGGGTCGCGCCAACTACCTCTGCCGCCATCGGCTCCTTACCGCAACGGCGCAGCGTGCGTTCGCCGGCTTCGAGCGCGGTGCGCTCGAGCCGATCGAACGCTGGGCGGCGGTGACCGTGACCGGTGATCTTGCGGAAGTCGCGGAGCTCGCCGACTCGAGCGCGATCCGCGCGGCCGTGACTTCGACGCGGGAGAATTGTCTCGGCCAGCGCTGCGCCGAATGGTCGCGCTGCCACGTCGTTGCGGCACGGCGCGCAGCGAACGATGCCGATATCGTGATCGTGAACCATCATCTGCTGCTGGCGGACCTCGCGCTCAAGGAAGACGGCTTCGGCGACCTGCTCGGCAGTGCCGACGCGGTGATCCTCGACGAAGCGCACCAGTTGCCTGATCTCGTGACCCAGTTCTTCGGTGTGGAAGTGTCGAGCCGACAGATCGAGCATCTCCTCGGCGATGCGCGCGCGGAGCTTGCGCGGCAGGGTGGCGATGTCACCATCACCTCGATGTTGGGGGCGGTGGAGGCAGCGCTCGCGGGAGCGCGCGACAGCCTGCCGGCGCGCGGCGCCGCCGCAAACGGCGCTGCGCGCGTGGCGTGGAACGATGCACCCGTGGCGCTCGAGTCGGCGCTCGATGCGCTCGCGGATGCCCTCGATACCCTGCACACGGGACTTGCGGCGGTGGGCGCGGAACCCGCACTTGCGCATTGCGCGGCGCGCGCCGCCCGACTGGCCGAGCTCATCACCCGCATCGCGCGCGCACGCGAGGATGAGGCCGCGCGCAGCATCGAACGGGACGCGCGCGGCTTCGGGCTTTCGCTGCTGCCTTTCGATGTCGCGCCGCGCTTTCGTGCCATCGTGGAGGCGCGTCCCTGCGCATGGATCTTCACCTCGGCCACCCTGTCGATCGGTGAGGATTTCAGCCATTTCTCGCAGCGCCTGGGTCTCGGGTCCGCTGAAACACTGCAGATCGACAGCCCGTTCGACTTCGAGACGCAGGGCCTGCTGTATCTGCCAAAGGGCATGCCGGACCCCGCCTCCGCGGAGTATCTCGCCGCGGTGCTCGCCGAGGCGTTGTCGCTGATCGAAGCCGCGCGAGGTGGCGCGTTCGTGCTCTTCACGAGTCATCGCGCCCTGGCGCGGGCGGCCGAGCTGATCAGGGGGCGCCCCGAAGGCCCATTACCCTGGCCACTGCTCGTGCAGGGCAGCGCGCCGCGCGAGCAGTTGCTGCGGGAGTTTCGCGAACTGGGCAATGCGGTGCTCCTCGGCACGGCGAGCTTCTGGGAGGGGGTCGACGTGAAGGGCGAAGCGCTGCGACTCGTCGTCATCGAGAAGCTGCCGTTCGCCTCGCCCGAGGACCCGCTGGTGAAGGCGCGCATCGCGCACCTCGAATCGACGGGCGGCAATGCGTTTCGCGACTACCAGCTGCCCGAGGCGGCGCTTGCGCTGAAGCAGGGGGTGGGTCGCCTGATCAGGAGCGAAGAGGATCATGGGGTCGTCGCGATCTGCGATCCGCGGCTCGTGTCGCGCAGCTACGGCCGCGTGCTGCGCGCCAGCCTGCCGCCGCTCACCGTCACGCGCGAGCAGGATGAGTCGCGGCGCTTCCTCGCGCGTCACGCGCCATGAAGATCCTCGCGCTCGACACAGCTACGGAGGCGTGTTCCGTCGCACTCTGGAACGACGGCGCCGTACATGTCGATGCGATCGAGCTCGCGCGCGGCCACGCGCAGCGCATCCTGCCGATGGTCGATGCGCTGCTCGAGTCGCACGCGCTGCGACTCACGGATCTCGACGCCATTGCGGCGGGTTGCGGGCCCGGCGGATTCACGGGCGTACGGCTTGCGATCAGCGTCGCGCAGGGCCTGGCGCTGGGCGCCGATCTGCCGGCGGTCGGTATCTCGAATCTCGCCGCCGTCGCTCAGGCGGTGCTGAGTTGGGAGGCTTCGGCGACTCATGTGCTCGTCTGCAACGACGCGCGCATGAAAGAGGTGTACACGGCGCTCTATCGGCGGGGCGTTGCGGGCCTCGCCGTGCTCGAGGGGCGGGAGCGCGTCATGCAGCCGGACAGCGTCGAGTTGCCGTCGGTAGATGGGCGGACAAGGCGCGTGATCGGCGCGGGGCGCGGGTTCAGAGTCTATCCGCAGCTGGTCGAGCGCTTGCGAGGCGAACTCGTCGCCATCGACGATGCCATCCTGCCGGCAGCGGGCGAGATCGCGTTGCTAGCGGCCGCAGCCTTCCGGGCAGGCGAGGCGGTCGCGCCGGAGTTGCTGCAGCCCGTGTACCTGCGCGATGACGTGGCGGTCCCGCCTGTCACCTTTCTGCAATAATCTCGCGCTGTAATGCACGGCATGACCGGCAAACAGATTCTGGTCGTCGAAGACGAGCAACCGATCCGGGAGATGATCGCATTCAGCCTGCGTCGTGCGGGATTCCTGGTGCGCGAAGCGGAGAACTGCCGCGTCGCGCGGGAGCAGCTCGTCGACAGGCGGCCCGACCTCGTGCTGCTCGACTGGATGCTGCCGGATATGAGCGGGCTCGAGCTCGCGAAGCTGCTGAAGCGCGACAAGGATACGCGCGAACTGCCCATCATCCTGCTCACCGCGCGTGCAGAGGAGACCGACAAGGTGGCGGGCCTTGAGGGTGGTGCGGACGATTACATGACCAAGCCGTTCTCGCCGCGCGATCTGGTGGCGCGTATCAATGCCGTGCTGCGCCGTTCCGGGCCGGGCGGTGGCGAGGACCGCATCGAGTGCGAGGGGCTCGCGCTCGATCGAGCGAGCCATCGCGTGACGGCGGGCGATCGTACCGTGCTGCTGGGGCCGACCGAGTACCGCATGCTCGAGTTCTTCATGACCCATCCCGAGCGTGTCTATTCGCGCGAGCAGTTGCTTGACCGCGTCTGGGGCGGCAATGTCTATGTCGAGGAGCGCACGATCGACGTGCATATCCGGCGTCTGCGCAAGGCACTCGCGGAGCACGGCCGCGACAGCCTGGTCCAGACGGTGCGCGGTGCGGGCTACCGGTTCTCGGCGCTGGCACATTGATTCCGCGCATGCTCCGGATCTGGGTTCTTGCAGCGACGTGGCTGGTCGCGACGATCGCCATTGGACTGAGCGCCGGCCTTGCCGTCGGGCGGCCGTGGCTCGGGCTTTGCCTCGCGCTTGCGCTCCACTTGGCCTGGCAGCTCACCAGGCTCTACCGTCTCGATCACTGGCTGCGCCATCGCGGCTTCATGGACCCGCCCGTGTTGCGCGGCGTCTGGGATGACGTGGTTACACAGATAGCGCGGATCCATCGGCGCAAGCGTCACCACAAACAGCGTCTCGCAACGGTGCTGCGTGAGTTGCGCGAGTCCACCAACGCGATGCCTGACGGTGTCGTGGCGCTCAATGCACACGGGGAGATCGCGTGGTTCAACCGCATGGCTGCACAGCTGCTCCATCTGCAGGGCCGGCGGGACATCGGTATCCGGATCAGTAACCTGGTACGACAACCCGCCTTTGCGCGCCATCTCGAGGGCGGCGATGGTACAGCGCCACTCACCCTGCAGGTAAGTGCTCAGCCTGAAACGTGGTTGTCACTGCATGTGCTGCCGTATGGCGAGGGCCGGCGTTTGCTGCTGATCCGCGACGTCACGCGCCAGACCCGGCTCGAGACGATGCGCAAGGACTTCGTTGCGAACGCTTCGCACGAGTTGCGCTCGCCGCTCACCGTGATCAGCGGCTATCTCGAGATGCTTGCCACTGACCCGACGCTCGATGCCGCACACGCGCAGCCGCTGGCCGAAATGCGGCGCCAGGCGGATCGCATGGCAGCGATCATCGGCGACCTGCTCGTGCTGTCGCGCCTCGAGGCGAAGGATGAGCAGCCGGAGGGCGAGCCGGTCGATGTCGGCGCGATGCTCGCGCTCCTTCGCAAGGACGTACTGGCACGTCCACAGCATCCCGCGCTCGTCACGCTCGCGATCGAAACGCAGGATCAATTGAAGGGCGACGAGCTCGAGCTGAACTCGGCGTTGGCGAATCTCATCGACAACGCCGCGAAGTACACACCGGCCGACGGCCACATCGGGATTCGCTGGTGGAGCGACGCCGAGGGCGCGCATTGCTCGGTGACCGACACGGGTCCCGGTATTCCCTCTTCCGCCATTCCGCGCCTGACCGAACGCTTCTATCGCGTCGATGCAGGTCGTTCGCGCGCGACGGGTGGATCGGGCCTCGGACTCGCGATCGTCAAGCATGTGCTGCAGCGGCACGGCGGCCGGCTCGAGATCGCGAGCACCGAAGGTCGGGGCAGTACCTTCACTTGCCATTTCCCGCCAGAGCGGGTCCTCGCGGCCGAGCGCCGCGCCTGAGCTATCATCGAACCCCATGGAAACAACCGACCTCTCACCCCACATCTCGAGCCGTTTCAATGATGACCTCGAAGCGGTGCGCGCAAGCCTGCTGAGGATGGGCGGGCTTGTCGAGGCTCAACTGAAGAAGTGCCTCGCGACCCTCTCCGAGGCGGACAGCGTGCTCGCCGCGGAAGTCGTCCGGGACGACGAGCAGGTGAACCGCATGGAGGTTGAGATCGATGAGGCCTGCCTGCGCATCCTCGCGACCCGCGCGCCGGCGGCGGGCGATTTGCGCCTGATCGTCGCGATCATCAAGGCGATCACCGACCTCGAGCGCGTCGGCGACGAGGCGCGCAAGATCGCCCATATCTCGCTGCGCCTCGCGACACTCGAGCGTCCGGCCGACCGCTATCGTGAGGTCAGACATCTCGGCCGGCTGGTCGAGGACATGGTGCATGAGGCGCTTGACGCCTTCGCGCGCATGGACGCCGAAGCGGCCCTGCGGGTGCCGCAGCTCGACCGTCAGGTCGACGAGGAGTACGAGTCGATCCAGCGCCAGTGCGTCACGTTCATGATGGAGGACCCGCGGCAGGTCCGGCGCATGCTCGATATCACCTGGGCCGCGCGCGCACTCGAACGCGTGGGCGATCACGCGAAGAACATCGCCGAGTACGTGATCTACATGGTGCACGGACAGGATGTCCGCCACACGCGGCTCGAAGAGGTGGAGTTGCGTCTGCGCGGACGCGCCGGGGCACGCGAGTCGTGATGTCGCTCGCGGGGCGCGCTGGCAACGCGGTTGGCGCGGCGGCATGCTTCGCGATGCTCGCATATGCCATTTATGCGGAGAAGGTACTCGGGCTCGCACCCTGCCCGTTGTGCATGTTCCAGCGGGTCGGCATCCTCGCACTCGGCGTCGTCTTTGCGCTCGCGGCGCTGCACGGCCCGGGCCGTGCAGGCGGGCACGTCTACGCGGTGCTAGTTGTGGTCGCGGCGGGCGCGGCAGTCGCGGTCGCTGCGCGGCACGTCTATGTGCAGAGCCTGCCTCCGGGCACCGTGCCGGCCTGCGGTGCGTCGCTCGACTTCATGCTCGAGGTCTTTCCGGTCTTCGAGGTCGTGCGCAAGGTGATGACGGGAGGCGGGGAGTGCGCCCGGGTGGACTGGCGCTTCCTGGGTCTTTCGATGCCGGCGTGGGTGCTGGTCTCGGCAGTTTTTCTCGGAGTCTACGGTGCCGCCGTCAACAGCGAGCGCAAGATACCGAGGTAGATCCGGTGCAGGGCGTCGATCTCTGCGACGCGCACGCATTCGTTGACCTTGTGGATCGTCGCGTTCACGACGCCGATTTCCACGACCTGCGCGCCCATCGGTGCAATGAACCGTCCGTCCGAGGTGCCGCCTCCGGTCGAGAGCTTTGGCGCGGAACCGGTCTCGGCACGGATCGCGAGAGTCGCTGCCTGCGACAGTTCGGCGGGAGGCGTGAAGAACGGCTCGCCGGACACATACCACTCGAGCGTGTAGCGCACGCCGTGCTTCTTCAGAATCCCCTCGACCGTGTCGCGCAGGCCGTCGAGTGTCTGCACCGGTGAATAGCGCAGGTTGAAGCGCGCCTTCAGTTCGCCCGGGATCACGTTTGGCGCACCGGTGCCGGCGTTGAAGTTCGAGACCTGGAAGGACGTCGGCTGGAAGTGCTCGTTGCCCTCGTCCCAGACGCGGCTCGTGAGCTCGGCGAGCGCCGGCGCGAAACTGTGTACCGGGTTTTCCGCGAGCTGCGGGTAGGCAATGTGCCCCTGCACGCCGTGCACTGTGAGTCGGCCGGAAAGTGAGCCGCGCCGCCCGATCTTGATCGTGTCGCCGATTGCCCTTTCGCTCGAGGGCTCACCGACGACGCACCAGTCGATCCGCTCGTCGCGCGCCTTGAGCGTCTCAACCACCCGCTTCGTGCCGTCGACCGATGGCCCTTCCTCGTCGCTCGTTATGAGGAAGGCGATCGTGCCGTGGTGGCGGGGGCGCTCGAGCACGAAGGCCTCGCAAGCGGTCACCATTGCCGCGAGGCCGCTCTTCATGTCGGCCGCGCCGCGCCCATAGAGCACGCCGTCGCGCACGCTCGGCTGGAACGGGTCGGACTTCCATTCTTCGAGCGGCCCCGTGGGCACGACATCGGTGTGGCCGGCGAAACAGAAGACCGGGCCGCCCGAACCGCGTTTCGCCCAGAAGTTGTCGACGACACCGTAGCGCAACGGCTCGACCGCGAAGCCCGCGGCGGCGAGCCGCTCCATCATTACCTGCTGGCAGCCGCCGTCCGCCGGTGTCACCGAGTTGCGGGCCATCAGGTCCAAGGTCAGGGCGAGGGTGTCGGACATGGGCAGTGGCTCGGCCTTATACGGGGCCCGCCCCTGCGCTGCAAGTCCCATTGTCATGTGACTGTCCTGCGGCCGTCACGGAACTGCCATCCACGCTCCGTATAACGGCGGCCGACAGTCACAAACGTGGAGATTACAGTGAGTAGACTCGTTGCCACCGCCTTCGGAGTGTTGCTCGCCGCGCCGGCCTTCGCCCAGCAGGCGCGCGATGCCGAAAACTTCGAGCAGCGGATCGAACGCCTCGAGGCGGAGATCGCCTACCTCAAGGACAACGCCCGGGCGAACCGCAAGGAGATTGCCGAAGCGGACGTTGCACTCGCGAAGCTTCCCGAAATGGAGAAGAGCGCCAAGGCCGCCGACTGGGCGGGCAAGATCAAGGTGAAAGGTGATTTCCGCTATCGCCACGAGCAGATCGACGATGCGTCGCTGACGACTGACCGGTTGCGCCATCGCGTGCGTGTGCGTCTCGGCGTGGAGGCGAAGGTGAACGACACGGTGAAGGCCGTGGTGCAGTTCGCGACTGCCGGTGACGATCGTGACCCGCGCTCGACGAACCAGACGCTCGGCGAGGGCTCCACGCGCAAGGGCGTCGGCCTCGACCTCGCCTACGCCGACTGGGCGCCCGCCCCCGGGTTCAACGTGCAGCTCGGCAAGATTCCGTATGCCTGGCAGCGCGTCGGCAGCTACGTCTGGGACGGTGACATCACCTGGGAAGGTGGGGCGGTGAAGCTCGCGCGGGGACCCTTCTTCGCGAGCGCCTTCGGTTCGTGGCTCGCCGAGTCCGGCAGCGGTGCCGACGCCAACCTCTTCGGCGGCCAGTTCGGCGTGAAGGCGACGCTGGGTGGCGTCGGTGTCACGGGCGCTGTCGGCTACTTCGACGTCGGCGCCGTGCAGAACGAGATCACGCTCGGTTCGACGGCTCCGGCCTGCTCCGCGACCAACGCCTTCTTCGGCGGCGCGCAGGGCAACCGCACCCATGTGATCGGCGGCTGCCGCCGGCTGCGCGACGACTACAACATGGTCGAGGCGCTCGCGCAGGTTGATCTGAAACTGGGCAGGCTGCCGCTCGCGGTGTTCGCCGACTACATCCGCAACCAGGATGCGATTGACAACGACACGGGCTACTCGTTCGGCGTGACGCTCGGCAAGGCCGGCGACCCGAAGAGCTGGGAACTGAGCTACGTCTACCAGGACATGGAGCAGAACGCGCAGTTCGGCCAGTTCGTCGACTCCGACTTCGGCGGCGGCACGACCTTCTCGAAGGGCGGCGTGGTGAAGGCGGCGTGGGTCCCGGCGAAGAACTGGACTTTGAATGGCACCTGCTTCCTGAACGAGCGGGTACTCCCGGGCGCCGCGGCGGTCACGGAGACCTGGCGCGACTACGACCGTCTGCAGCTCGATCTCAACTACAAATTCTGATCACGGGCAGTCACAAATCTGTCACGCGCCACTCTTACCATTGCAGCCATGACGAGGAAGCATTCAATGAAGCTGACATCGACAGTCACAGTCGCCGCGCTCCTCGCGGCAGGCCTCGGGGTCGCGCCGCGGGATGCGGCCGCCCAGCAGACAATCAAGCTCGACGGCTCGAGCACCGTGTTCCCGATCTCCGAGGCCGTGGCCGAGGAGTTCCAGATCGCCAAGCGCGGCAAGGTGCGCGTCACCGTCGGCATTTCCGGCACGGGCGGGGGCTTCAAGAAGTTCTGCCGCGGCGAAATCGATATCGCGGATGCCTCGCGCCCGATCAGCAAGTCGGAAATGGATGTCTGCGCCAGAGCTGGCATCCAGTACATCGAGCTGCCGGTCGCATACGATGCGCTCACCGTCGCTGTCAATCCGCGGAACACCTGGGTCGATACGCTGACCGTGGCCGAACTGAAGAAAATGTGGGAGCCCGCTGCGCAGGGCAAGGTCACGACCTGGAAGGCCGTGAACCCGAAGTGGCCGGCGCAACCCCTCAAGCTGTTCGGTCCGGGCGCCGACTCGGGTACGTTCGATTATTTTACCGAGGCGACAGTCGGCAAGGCGAAGTCGAGCCGCGGTGACTTCACCGCGAGCGAGGACGACAACGTGCTCGTGCAGGGCGTCGAGTCGGACGTCAATGCGCTCGCATACTTCGGCTACGCGTACTACGCGCCGAATGCGACGAAGATGAAGGCGGTGAAGATCGTCAACTCGAAGGGGCAGGCCGTCGGTCCTTCGCCGCAGGGCGTGCTCGACGGCAGCTACGAGCCGCTGTCGCGCCCGATCTTCATCTATGTGAGCACGGCGTCGGCGCAGCGCGCCGAAGTGAAGGAGTTCGTGGAATTCTACCTCTCGAAGGGCGCGCCGCTCGTCGAGGAGGTAAAGTACGTGCCGCTCGCGAAGCATGCCTACGATCTCGCGCTGCGCAACTTCCGCACCGGCAAGGCAGGCACGGCATTCGGGGGCAGGAACGAAGTCGGCCTCACCGTCGAAGAGCTGCTTGCCCGCGAAGGCAGGTTCTGAGTACCTTCGTCCCGTGATGACGACACCTGCAAGCCCTGCGCCGCTCTGGAAATCGATACGGCGGCGCAGGGTCCGGGACCGCGTGATCGAATCGCTGCTGCTCCTCGCGGGGCTTGTCGCGGTGTTCACCACCGTCGCCATCGTCTGGATTCTGGTCGCCGAGGCGCTGCCTTTCTTCGATCACGTGTCGTTCGCGGACTTCCTGACCGATACCATGTGGACGCCGCTGTTTGCCGAGCCGCGCTACGGCATCCTGCCGCTCGTGGCCGGCACACTCGTGACGACGTTCGTGGCGCTCGCGCTCGCCATTCCCGCAGGAACGATCATCGCGATCTATCTCTCGGAGTTCGCATCGCACCGGCTGCGTGAACTGGTCAAGCCAGTGCTCGAGATGCTCGGCGCCGTGCCGACGGTCGTCTACGGCTATTTCGCGCTCGTGATGGTCACGCCGTTCCTGCAGAAGCTGATCCCCGGCCTGCCGGGCTTCAACATGCTGTCGGCTGGCCTCGTGATCGGCATCATGATCGTCCCGTACGTTGCCTCGGTCAGCGAGGACGCGATGCGGGCCGTGCCGAACTACATGCGGGAAGGCAGCTACGCGATGGGCGCGACGCGCTTGCAGACCGCGACCCGCGTCGTGGTGCCCGGTGCGTTGTCGGGCATCGCGGCCGCTTACATCCTCGGCATTTCGCGCGCGGTCGGCGAGACAATGATCGTCGCAGTGGCCGCGGGCCTGCAGCCGAATCTCACCTGGAATCCGACCGAATCGGCCGCCACGATCACTGCCTTCATCGTGCAGGTGAGCCTCGGCGACCTGCCGCACGACAGCATCGGCTACCAGTCGATCTTTGCTGCCGGTCTGGTGCTGCTCGTCGTCACGCTCGCGTTCAACGTGGCGGGCTTCGTGCTGACGCGCCGCTTCCGGGAGGCGTATTGATGAGCGCCATGCGCGCCGGGGTCGAGCGGCGCAAGCTCCTCGACAAGCTGTTCGTGGTCCTCGGCCTGCTCGTACTGTTCGCCGCGCTTGCGGTGCTGCTTGCGCTGTTCCTCGATCTCGTGCGGCAGGGCGCGCCGCGGCTCAACCTGGACTTCGTCACTTCCTATGCTTCCCGCAAACCCGAACAGGCCGGCATTCTCGCGGCCTGGGTCGGTACGTCGCTGATCATGGTGGTCACCGCCTGCGTCGCGATGCCGGTCGGGGTCGCCGCCGCGATTTACCTCGAGGAGTACGCGCCAAAGAACTGGATCACTGCGGTCATCGAGATCAACGTGACCAACCTCGCCGGGGTGCCGTCGATCATCTATGGCCTCCTGGCGCTCGGTCTCTTCGTCTACAAATTCAGCCTCGGGCAGAGCATCCTTGCGGCGGGCCTCACGCTCGCGCTGCTGATACTGCCGATCGTGATCGTCGCAACCCGTGAGGCGGTGCGCGCCGTGCCGCGACCGATCCGCGAGGCGGCGTATGCGCTTGGTGCCACGCGCTGGGAAGTCACGGCACACCATGTGCTGCCGTACTCGATGGGCGGCGTGCTGACCGGCATGATCATCGGCCTCTCGCGCGCGATCGGCGAGACGGCACCGATCATCACGATCGGCGCGCTTTCCTTTATCGCCTTCCTCCCGGAGTCGCTGCTGGACCCGTTCACCGCGATGCCGATCCAGATGTTCAACTGGGTGTCACGGCCGGATCCGGGCTTTCGCGTCAACGCCGCGGCGGCCGGCGCGATCCTGCTCGGCATGACGCTCCTGATGAACGGCATCGCGATCTGGCTGCGCTATCGCTTCCGCAAGAGGATGAACTGGTAGTCCAATGCAAATGTCGATGGAAGCAGGCGCGACAGCGCCGGTGAAGGCGCGCACGAGCAAGCTCCACTTCTGGTACGGGAGCCTGCACGCGCTGCAGGGCGTCGACATGGATATCCGTGACCGGCAGGTCACGGCCCTGATCGGGCCGTCCGGTTGCGGGAAGAGCACGTTCCTGCGCTGCTTCAACCGGATGCACGACCTCACGCCCCTCACGCGTTACGAGGGCTCGATCCATCTCTACCCGGACGACATCGACCTCGTCTCGAAGGAAGTCGACCCGATCGAAGTCCGGATGCGCATCGGCATGGTGTTCCAGAAGCCGAACCCGTTTCCGAAATCTATTTTCGAGAACGTCGCCTACGGTCTGCGCGTGCGCGGCATGCGCTCGAAGGCACTGATCGAAGAGGAGGTCGAGCGGGCGTTGCGCGACGCCGCTCTCTGGGACGAGGTCAAGGATCGCCTGCAGAGTTCGGGCCTGTCGCTGTCCGGCGGCCAGCAGCAGCGCCTCTGCATCGCGCGGGCCATCGCGGTCGCACCGGAGATCATCCTGATGGACGAGCCCTGCTCGGCGCTCGATCCGATTGCGACGGCCAAGGTCGAGGAGCTGATCGACGAGTTGCGGCAGAACTACACGATCGTGATCGTTACCCACTCGATGCAGCAGGCGGCGCGCGTCTCGCAGCGGACGGCCATGTTC
>WBZY01001223.1_pt1 | contig 14081 bp, 11 predicted proteins | sample 5204191 | NCBI WGS metagenome assembly WBZY01 (sample SAMN12344363, study PRJNA552823) | activated sludge metagenome | biome: Activated sludge suspended growth; feature: Anammox Sidestream; material: Wastewater; isolation source: activated sludge from anammox sidestream of wastewater treatment...
GGGCCAGCGCAGCGCCAGCGCGAAGGGCGGGGCGAGCGCCGCGAGTTCCTCGGTCGTACGGCACTCGATCGCGAAGCCCCAGCGGCGGGTCGCGTAGCGGCGCAGCGCCGTGGCACAGCGATCGGCGGCCTCACGCCAATCCGTGTCGGAAGCCCGGGCGGCGGCAGCCAGCTCGGAGAGCGCCTCCTGCCAGGGCGCGCCGGCCGCACGCGCGGCCGCCTCGGCGGCGCGCGCCGCGCGCGCGGCGGAACGGCGTCGCGAACGCCGCAGCAGCGCCACCGCCGCGACGGCCGCCAGCGCCGCCGCGGCGCCGCCGGCCGCCGCGACGAGCGGCGACGGACCCGGCGCACTGCCTCCGGGCCGCCGCAGGGGAAAGGGCACCAGGCGGTTCGGGAAGCGCGGCAGGATCGACACCACCTCGAAGGGGCGAGGCGCCGTTTCGAGGCGCGTGCGCTCTCCTTCGGGTCCGATCAGCTCGAGCGCGAGCGCGGGCCAGGTGCCGCTGCCGATCTCCCGCGCGCGCACCCGCAGCCGCGTGCGGTGCGTCCAGCGCTGGCCCTGCTTCTCGACGGGCAGCGCCTCGGCGTCGAGCAGCCAGAGCGGGCCGAGCGCGGCGGCGTCGGGCGGCGCCAGGGGACGCAGGGCATGGTCGGGGGGCGTCGCGACCGCGACCTCCACCACGGCGACGTCGCCCACGCGGAGCTGCGGCGGCTCGATCACGACGGTGGCCTGCGGTGTCGGCGGCGCCGCGGCACCCGCCTGCGGCCGCTCCTCGCCCGTGCACGCGAGCGCGAACGCGAGGAGCGCCACGGCCACGCGCCTCATCGCCAGGCTCTCCGGCGCCGGTCCACGCGGGTCCGGAAGAAGCGCGCCAGCGCGCGCAGCGGGTCTTCCGCGGTCGAGAGCGCGAGCACGTCGGCGCCTTCGCTGCGCAGGCGGTGGCGCAGCGCGACCCGGCGCGCCTCGGCGACGGCGGCGTAGCGGGCGCGTCGCCGCGCGCCGGTGCCGAGCACGCGCGGTGCCCCGCCGCGCTCGGGATCGACGAGCCGCAGGGTGCCGGCGGCGGCGAGCGCCCGTTCGCGCGGATCCTCGACCACGATCGACACCAGCTCGTGCCGCTCGGCGAGCGCGGCGAGCGGCGAGCTGCCGCCGCTCGCCACCGCGCGGGCCAGCGCCGGGTCGCGGAAGTCCGAGAGCAGCACGACCAGCGCGCGGCGCCGCGCCGCTCCGAGCGCCCAGCCGGCCGCGAGCCCCAGCTCCGTCGCGCCGCCCGCACGCAGCGACTCCCGCGCGATCGAGCGGACGAGCCGCCAGCCATGCAGCGCGCCGCGCGCGGGTGGCAGCGCGCTGCGCAGCGAGTCGGAGAACAGCGCGAGCCCCACCCGGTCCCCGGCTCGCCCTGCCGCCGCGGCCACGAGCGCCGCCGCGTAGGCGGCGCTCGCGAGCTTCGCCTGGCCGCTGCCGAACGCCATCGAGGCCGAGACGTCGAGCAGCACGAGGACGGTGTGGGCCCGCTCCTCGCGGAAGCGCTTCACCCACGGCTCGCCGCTGCGCGCGGTCGCGTTCCAGTCGATCGCGCGCACGTCGTCGCCGGGTGTATACGGGCGCAGCTCCTCGAACTCGACGCCGCCGCCCCGGAACGCGCTCGCGTAGCCGCCGACCAGCCAGCTCGTGGCCTCGCGGCGGCTGCGCACCCACAGCAGGCGCGCGGCGCGCGCGGCAGCCGCCGGGCCGAGCGGCTCCCCGCCCCCGGGTCCGCCCGCCGCGGCGCCGAGCCGCAGGTCCAAGGCGCCCGCCCTAGGGCGTCGGGACGGCGTCGAGGACGGCCTCGACCACCGCCTCCGGCGCGACCCCGTCGGCCTCGGCTTCGTAGGTGAGGAGCACGCGGTGGCGCAGGACGTCGGGGGCCACGCGCTTCACGTCGTGGGGGGTGGCGAAGTCGCGCGCGTCGAGGAAGGCGCGGGCGCGCGCGGCGCGCAGCAGGAAGAGCGACGCGCGCGGCGAGGCCCCCACCGCGACCAGCCCGGCCGCCGGGCGCCGCTCGCCTGCCATCGCGACCCGCGCGCCGGCCGCGGCCGGGTCGCGGGTCGCGCGGACCAGCCGCACGGCGTAGTCGGCGACCGCGTCGGCCACGTGCACCGCGCCGGCCGCCGCGCGCAGCGCCTCGACCGCGTGGGCATCGGCCACAGCCGACACCGAAGTCGGCCGATCACCGGCGCGCGCGGCGATCTCGAGCTCGTCCTGCGCCGAGGGGTAGGGCACCACCAGCTTGAGCAGGAAGCGGTCGACCTGGGCCTCGGGCAGCGGATAGGTGCCCTCGTGCTCGATCGGGTTCTGGGTCGCCATCACGAAGAACGGGGCGGGCAGGGGGAAGCTCTCCTCGCCGATCGTGACCTGGCGCTCCTCCATCGCCTCGAGCAGCGCCGACTGCACCTTGGCGGGCGCGCGGTTGATCTCGTCGGCGAGCAGCACCGGGCTGAAGATCGGTCCCTTGCGGACCGCGAAACGGCGCTCGTCGGGCAGGTAGATCGGGGCGCCGAGCAGGTCGCCCGGGAGCAGGTCGGGTGTGAACTGCACGCGCCGGAAGCCGAGCCCGAGCGCCTGGGCGAGGGCGCGCACGGCGGTGGTCTTGGCGAGCCCCGGTACGCCCTCGACGAGCACGTGCCCCCCGGCCAGCAGCGCCGTCAGGAGGCCCTCGAGGAGCGCCCGCTGGCCGATGACGACGCGGCCGACCTCGTCGAGCAGGCGTTTGACGGGCGCGTCCGTCATGGCTTCCTCCGACGTCGAGCGGCTGGATCCCGCGGTGGGAAACGTATCGCTTTCACGAGCGCGCTGGTCCGCACCCCCGGAACCTCGCGCAGCCGCACCACCCGCCCGCCCCAGCTCTCGACCTCGCGGCGGCCCACGATCGCCTCGAGGGTCCAGTCGCCGCCCTTCGCCAGCACGTCGGGCCGCAGCGCCACGATCGTGCGCAGGGGCGTCTCCTCCGCGAACGGGACCACCCAGTCCACGCAGGCGAGCGCCGCCAGCACCTCGGCGCGCTGGCGCACGGGCACGATCGGGCGGCCGGGCCCCTTGCCGAGCGCACGCGCGCTGGCGTCGCCGTTGACCGCGACGACCAGCCGGTCGCCGAGCGCGCGGGCCTGCTCGAGGCTGCGCACGTGGCCGACGTGGAGCAGGTCGAAGCAGCCGTTCGTGAAGACCACCCGCTCGCCGCGGCGCTACGCCGCGCGTACGGCGCGCACGGCGGCGGCGAGCCCGATCACCTTGCGGCGCGACGAGGTCACGGGCGCGTCTCCGGGACGTCGAGTGGCGGCGTACGGCGCGCCGCCGCCTGCGGCGGACCTTCGGCGGGCGGGCTTCCGAGCAGCCGGGCGAGCGTCTCGACGCCCGAGCGCACGAAGCCCGGCACCCCCTCGGTGACGATCCCCATCGGGCCCGAGGCGAGCAGCGTCTTCGGCAGCAGGCGTGCCTGCGGATCGAGCCACGGGCCGGTCAGCGCGAACCAGGCCGCGAGCAGGTTGTCGTCCTTGCCGAGCAGCAGCCGGTTCACGAGCGGCACCCGGCTGATCACGGCGTCCAGGCTCTTGAAGAAGTACACGCCGACCACCGCCTCCACCGGATACGGGGCGTCGAGCACGTTCACGCGGCCGTTCCCGACCAGCCGCGCCGCCGGGCCGACCAGCGAGATCGACTCGCCGCGCACGAAGCCGCGCTCGAAGGCGAAGGCGCCGTCGATCTCGTCGTAGGGCAGGACCTTGCGCGAGCGGAAGGGGTTGAAGGTGTCGCTCGCCGCCGCGATCGCGAGCAGCAGGTTCATGCGCTGGTTGATCTCGCCGTCGCGCAGCTTCGCGCTGACCGGGCCGACGAGCTCGCGCAGGATGTTCTCGCGCGGGATCAGCTTCGCGGACAGGTCGCCCGAGAGATGCGCGGTGCCCGTCATGGCGCTGCCGTCGAGGCCGAGATCGGTGAGCAGGTCCGGGACCGAGCCGCCCTCGATCCGCAGCCGCCCCGAGGCCGGGACGGAGTCGCGCCGATCGAGCGCGAGGTCGACCTCGCCGACCAGCCGCCCGCGCGGCAGCAGCGCGGCGTCGCCCTCGCGGATCTCGCCGCGGGTCCCCTCGATGCGCACGCGCCCGCGCACCTCGCGGGCGCGGAAGGGTCCGAGTCGGCTCAGCTCGACGCGGAAGCCTCCGCGTACCCAGGCGTCGGGGTCCGCGGGGTCGAGCGGAGGCGAGCCGCCGGCGCTCGCCCGGGCGGTCACCTCGATCCGGCCCGGCGGAGCCCCGGACTTGCGCGCCCGCCCCTCGACCCGCGCCGAGCCCCACCAGGCGTCGGTGATCTCGGCGTCCCAGCCGAAGGGGACCGGCAGCAGCACGGCCCGCAGCCCGGCGATCGGCCGCAGCAGTGCGGGGTGCTCGATGCGGCTCGCGGTGATCTCGGCCCGCTGCCAGCGCGAGGGTGTGCCCGGCTTGCGGTCGCCCTGCACCCAGGCGTCGAGCGTGAACCAGCCCGGGAGCGGCGGCACGGGATCCGGGAGCCGCCCGCCGGCCAGCGAATCCAGCACCGCGCGCAGGCCCGAGATCTCGAGGTCGAGGGCCGGCAAGGGCTCGCTCCCGAGCCTGCCGCGTACCTCGTCCAGCTCGAGCCGGTCGCGCGCGTAGACGAGCCGGCCGCGCAGTGACCCGAGCGGCTGGCCCTCGCCGAGCCGGGCGCCCACACCCGTGACGGCGAGCTCGATCGAGCAGCCTTCGGGCCAGGCGCCGACGGGATCGGCGCGGGCGGCCTGCCACTGGGCGCGCGTGACGCCGGCACAGCGCAGCGCCCAGCGCTCGACGCGGCCCGCGGTCAAGGCGTCGGCCGCACGCCGGGCGATGGGCTGGCCGCTGGCGCGCAGCCAGCTCCGCACGGTCCCGATCTCGAGGGGCTCACCGTCGGCGGCGAGATCGAAGGTCGCGCCGTCGGTGAACGGCCGGGGGAGGCGCAGGCTGCCGTCGAGGCGCAGCGGCCCGAGCGCCAGCACCACCTGCTCGGCGCGGAGCGCGCGTGGCGTGAGCGCGACGACGCCGGAGGCGCGGGCGGTCGGGAGCGCGAGCTCCCGCCGCTCGCGCTCCGGGCCGAGCCGGGCGGACCCGCGGAGGTCGAGGCCCAGCAGCTCCGCTTCGAGGCGCTGGCCGCCGCCGTCGCTGCGCCAGGCGAGGTGCACGCCGAGCCGGCCCGCCAGTGCGAGCTCGGCCTCGTGCGCCGGCTGCCAGCGCGCGAGCCAGGGGCGGAGTGCCGCGAGGTCGAGATCGGCAAGCGCGAGCTCGGCATGGGGAGCGCCGAGTGCGGGCAGCTCGGCGTCGAGCTCGAAGCGCCCGCGGTCCACGCCGGCCTGGACGAGCCGCCCGCTCGCGGCGAGCGAATGGCCTCCGACGAGCGGCGTGCGGTGGAGCGAGCCGTCGAGCCCGCGCAGGCCGGCATCGGCGAGCGCGGCTCCTGCGGGCGCAGCGCGGTCGAGCCAGTGGACGGCGGCATCTTCGAGGGTGATGGCAGGAAGCGCTCCCGCGGCCTCGCGCAGTGCGTCGATCGCCGCGGGCAGGTCGCGCGCCGGGGGGCCGGACCGCGCGCCGATCGGATCGAGCAGGCGCTGCAGGGCCCGCGGGTGGAGCGTGCCGCCGGTGTCGCGGAGCAGGGTCGCGCGCAGGCCGCTCACCTGGACGCGGGCCACCCGGAAATCGCCCTGGGCGAGCCGGCGCAGGTCGAAGCCCACCCGGACACGCGCCGCGAACAGCGCCGCATCCGGGGCTCCGGCGTCCGGCAGGGTGCGGACGTCGCGGGCCTCGAGGGCGGGCCCCCAGGCGAAGGCGGCGTGGACGGAGCCGACCCGGACCGGTCCGATCCGTTCGGAGAGCCAGCGGCCGGCGAAGCCGGCCAGGCGCTCGGGCGCGTAGCGTGCAGACACGAACAGGCCTGCCAGCGCCGCCGCGAGCAGGACCACCACCACCAGGGCGGCGAGCGTGAGGGGGCGGACCAGCTTCACGGGTTTCCGAGCTTCCTCCGGCCCCCGGCGAGGGGTGTCTGCGAGCCCAAATTAGGGCTCACCGACCGGCGGGCAGGGAGCGGCTCGAGGCGGATCCTGGCGGCTCCGCTCCGGGTTCCCCGCCCCCCATCCGGATCCGTCCGACGCCCCGGCCGGTAGGCCCAACATCTGATTCTCCCTAAAGAAAGCCGCCCGGAGGCCGAAACGGGACGCGAAGCAGCGCGCAGCCCTGCTTCCAGGAGGCGGCCCGGTCCGCCTACCGGAAGGGCGGGCGCGTCCCGCACGACACGTGGAGAGGGGAGCCGCCGGCACATGGATACCAAGGAGCCCATCCGCAGGAACCGGGTGCGCGAGCTTCGCGAGAACCGGCTGATGACCCAGGCCCAGCTCGCGCGCAAGGCGAGGGTTGCGCTCCGCACCATCCACAGCGTCGAGAAGGGCATGAACTGCCGGATGGACACCAAGCGCAAGATCCTCCTCGCCCTGGGCATGCGCTTCGAGGACAAGGATTACGTCTTCCCCCCGATCGGCATGTCCTCCGTCTCCGACGAGCTTCATCACGGCTAGGCTCCAGGATCCCACTGCCGGCGCGGGGGCGTCCTGACGGGCCTCGCTCGCCGCCAGCGCGCTGCGCGCTCCGCGGCCCCGGGAGAGAGCGCCAGCCGCTCGTGAGAGGCGGCCAGGGACGCGGCGCCCCGCACGCCTTCGGCCCCGCCGGCTTCGCTCGGCCGGAGGGTTGCCGGTACCATCCTCCCCTGCCCCGAGGAGCGGATGGCGACCAGGTCCTCCGACCGCAATACGCTGCTGGCTGACGTCGCGGGGATCGTCTCGCGCTCACACGACCTCGCCGAGACGCTCGGCAACGTGGTCGACCGGGTCGCCAAACGGCTCGACGCCGACGTCTGCTCGATCTACCTGAGCGACCCGGCACGCAAGACGCTGGTGCTGCGCGCCACCAAGGGGCTCGCCCCGGAGGCGGTCGGGCAGGTGCGGCTCGCGACCGGCGAAGGCCTGGTCGGCCTCGTCGCGAGCACCGGCGTGCCCCTGGCGGTCGAGGAGGCCCACGCCCACCCGAGCTTCCGCTACTTCCCCGAGACCGGTGAGGACCGCTTCGTCTCGCTGATGGCGACGCCCCTGGTCGTGCGCGGGGTCGCGATCGGCGTCCTGGTGGTCCAGACCGTCGCGCCGCGGCGCTTCTCGGAGAAGGACGTCGAGCTGCTCCAGACCTGCGGGCAGCTGATCGCCCCCGTGGTGCTGAACGCGGCGCTCCTCGACCTGGTCGCGGGCCCCGACGAGGGCCGCTCGCGCTTCGTCGAGCAGATGGCCGACGCCGGCGTGCCGATCGCCGGCCTCGCGCCCGGCCGCGAGGAGCGCAACGTCGAGCTGCGCGGAACCGAGGCATCGAGCGGCATCGCGATCGGCCCGATCTACCTGCTCGAGGACCCGCTCGACCTGGCCGACGTCGAGTACCAGCCGAGCGGCGACGCGACCGAGGAGCTGCGTGACCTGCAGCGGGCGATCGCCGAGGCGCGCCGCGAGCTCGACGACGCGATCGACGAGATGGGCGACCACTTCGGCCCGGCCTTCTCGGCGGTCTTCAACACGCACGTGCAGATCCTCGAGGACCACGGCTTCCTGTCCCGGCTGGAGCGGGCGGTCGGCGAGACCGGCGATGCGCGCCAGGCGCTCCGGCGCGTGGTCGACGAGTACCGCGCGCTCTTCGCCCGCATCGAGGACGACTACTTCCGCGAGCGCGGGCTCGACGTCGAGGACGTCGGCCGGCGCGTGATGGCGAAGCTGCTCGGCGTGCGCCACCACAACGTCCCGCTCGTCCCGGGTGCGGTGGTGATCACCTCGCTGATCCTGCCCCAGCACTTCACGATGCTGGAGATGGACAAGGTCGGGGCGATCGTGGCCGAGCACGGCGGGGCCACCTCGCACGGCGCGATCTTTGCGCGCACGCTCGAGATCCCCTGCGTGACGGGCGTCGAAGGCGTGCTGCGGACGGCGCGGCCCGGCGAGATGGCGATCGTCGACGGCACCGGTGGGCGCGTCTACCTCTCGCCGGACGAGCGCCTGCTCGGCGAGTACAAGCGCGCGCAGCAGCGCTTCGAGATCGCCGCCGAGCACCTCGACGCGCTGAAGAGCCGGCCCGCGGAGACCCGCGACGGGCGGCGCGTGCTGCTCACCGCCAACGTCGGGCTGCTGGCGGACCTGCGGCTCGTCGAGCGCCACGGCGCCGAGGGCGTCGGGCTGTTCCGGACCGAGCTGCTCGCGCTCGCGCACCGCGGCGTGCCGCCCGAGGACGAGCAGGAGGCGCTCTACGAGCGGGTGGCGCGCGCGCTGGCGCCGCGGCCCGTCACGATCCGCACCCTCGACCTCGGCGGCGACAAGGCGATGCCGAACCTGGGCGTGGCCGAGGAGGAGAACCCGCAGCTCGGCTGCCGCTCGGTGCGCCTCTCGCTCCGGCACCAGGAGGTGATGCGGGCGCAGCTCCGGGCGATCCTGCGCGCCTCGGCGGCAGGCAACGTGAAGCTGCTCCTGCCGATGATCTCGTCGCTCGACGAGCTGCGCGAGGTGCGCCGCCTCCTGCACGACACGATCGACGAGCTCGCCCGCGCCGGCGTCCCCCACGATCCGCGCATTCCGCTCGGCGTCATGATCGAGGTGCCCTCGGCCGCCCTGATCGCCGACGCGCTGGGCCGCGAGTGCGACTTCTTCTCGATCGGCACCAACGACCTGACGCAGTACACGCTGGCCGTCGACCGCGGCAACGAGGCGATCGCCCACCTGTACCGGCCGCTCCACCCGGCGGTGCTGCGCCTGATCCACGAGAGCGTGCGGGCAGCCGACGGCGCCGGGATCCCGGTGTCGGTGTGCGGCGAGATGGCGAGCAACCCGCTCGCCGTCCCGCTGTTGGTCGGCCTCGGCATCGCCGAGCTGTCGGGCACGCCGCGCTCGGTGCCGGTCGTGAAGGAGATCGTGCGCGCGCTCGACTCGGCCGAGGTCGCCGCCGACGCGCGCCGCGCGCTCCTGGCCGGCACGGTCGGCGAGGTGGAGGCGATCGGCTGCGCGCGCCTCGAGGCGGCGGGCCTGCGCGAGCATCCCGACATCGGCGGCTGGATCGCGGAGGTGATCGCTCGGGCCGGAGCTCCCGCGCGCGCGCCGCGCTGAGGGGGGCCGTCTCCGTTCAGAGCTCCGATTCGGCGAGGTGCTGGAGACGCTCGAGCTCCTGCTCGAGCGCCTGGCGGAGCCTCTCGAGCTCTTCCCTCCCGGCATCGGCCGGGACCGGGATCGGAGCGCCGCCGGCGACGAGCACGCGGGCGAAGGGGAGGGGCAGGACGGTGCGGTCCCAGCTCGGAAAGGTGAGGGCGGGGCGCGCGGCGATCGCCACCGGGTGGAGCGGCAGGCCGGTCGCGCGCGCGATCGCGAGGACGCCGGGCTTGCAGCGTCGCGCCGGGCCGCGCGGGCCGTCGCAGAGCACACCGATCACGCGGCCCTCGCGCGCGGCCCGGATCGCGCCGGCGAGCGCGCCCGGCCCGCCCCGCGAGCTCGAGCCGCGCGGCGAGGGGCCGTAGCCGAGCCGGTCGAGGACGGCGACGATGCGGTCGCCGTCGCGGCTGCGGCTCACGGGGATCGCGGCACCGAGGTCGCGGAAGCGCCAGGCGGCAGGGAAGAGGGCGCCGTGCCAGAGGGCGCCGATCGCGGGCTCGCCGCGCGCGGTCGGGTCGTCGTCGGCCACCTGGCGCACGCGCCAGGTGGCGCCGAGCGCGCGCAGCAGCGCGGCGCCGAGCCAACCGCCGACGGCCACCGTCAGCCGGAACCACCAGGTGCGGGGCCGCGCCATGGCGCGCGACCGTAGCGAAGCCCGCCGGCGCGTCGGGGTGCCGCCGTCACGAGACGGCGACGAGCGCGACTCCCACCACCGTCGCGAGTGCGCCGGCCAGGCGCAGCCGCGTCGGCCGCTCCCGCAGGCGCAGCGCGCCGAGCGCCACCGCGAAGAGCACGCTCGCCTGGCGAACGGCCACCACGTAGCTGACCGGGGCCGTGCGCAGGGCGTGCAGGATCAGGCCGTAGCCCGCGAAGCCCACCAGCGACGCGAGGAGCGCGGTGCGCCCCTCGCGGCGCGCCTGCGCGGCGAGCGCACGCAGCGGCACGTGGCGCAGCGCGAGCGGCGTGAACACCAGCATCCCGGAGCTGCACAGGATCACGTACCACGCGACCGCCGGCGGCACGGCCCCGTCCCAGGGCAGGGCGCCGAGGCGCGCCATCGCCAGCTTGTCGGTGAGCGAGTAGCCGACCGACGCCGCCAGCGTGAGCCACGCCCAGCCGGCGCCGGGCGCCACGAGCAGGCGCCGCAGGTGCGGCGCGGCGCCCCCGGCGGCTCCGGCGCTCCCGGCGGCATCGAGCTGCACGGCCCACATGCCGGCCACCACCACCGCGATCCCGAGCGCGCCCAGGGCGCTCACCGGCTCCCCGAGCAGCGGCACCGCCACGAGCGGCAGGAAGGCCGGCGCCGAGCGGGCGATCGGGTAGGCGACCGACAGCTCTCCCGCCGCGAGCGCGCGCGAGAGCCAGTAGAAGTAGAGGCCGTGCGCCACGCCGGTGCCGGCCGCCAGCGCCCAGATCGAAACCGGCAGCTCGCCGAGCGGCACGAGCCAGGGCAGCGCGCAGGCGGCGATCGCGGTCGGCACGAGCTGGAGCACGTTGAAGCCGAGCGGACTCGAGCTGCCCTTGATCGCGAGGCTCCAGAGCGCGTGCAGGAGCGCAGAGACCAGGACCAGGGCCAGGTCGGATGTGCTCAACCCGGCCGCCCTCCGCCGGCCCCACCCCGCTCGCGGCGCCCTTCGACCCTGCACGCGCCCCGGGTGGGCGCTAGTGTCGTGGCCCCCAGGACCCGGCCCGTGAGGATCGAGATCGGCGTGGTGCAGGCGGCTCCGTCCATTCCGCAGTCCGCGAGCGGATCGCCCCCGCCCGCCGCCGCGAGCGCGGCCGAGCGCGTGCGCGCCTTCGCGGACCTGACCAAGCCGCGCCTGCTCCCGATGGTGCTCTTCACCGGGATCCCCGTCTTCGGGATGGCGGCGGGCGGGTGGCCGCCGCTCGGCTTCGCGGCGGCGACCCTGCTCGGGATCGCGCTCGCCGCGGCATCGGCCAACACGCTCAACGCGTACCTCGAGCGCGACCGGGACGCGCGGATGGAGCGCACGCGCAACCGGCCGCTCCCGGCCGGCCGCCTCTCGCCGCGCGCGGCGCTGGCCTTCGGGCTGCTGCTCGGCGCGCTCTCCACGGGGCTCCTCCTGGCGCTCGCGGGCCCCGCCGCCGCGGCGGTCGGCGTGGCCAGCATCCTCTTCTACGTGTTCGTGTACACCATCTGGCTCAAGCCTCGCTCGCCCTGGAACGTGGTGATCGGCGGCGCCGCCGGCGCCGCAGCTCCCCTGATCGCCGACGTCGCCGTCCACGGGACCGTCACCGCCGCCGGCCTTTGCCTGTTCGCGATCGTCTTCTTCTGGCAGCCGCCGCACGTGTGGGCGATCGCGCTCTACCGCCGGCGCGACTACGAGGCCGCCGGCATCCCGATGCTGCCGAGCGTGATCGGCGAGGAGGCGACCCGCCGGCGGATGCTCGCGTACGCGGTCGGGCTGGTTCCGGTCACGCTCGGGCCGTGGGCCCTCGGCTTCGCCGGCCCGTTCTACCTGGCGGTGGCGCTCGGCGCGAACGCCTGGTTCGTGGCGTCGATCGTCCGCCTGCTGCGCGCCCGGGACGACGCCGCCGCACAGCGCGTCTTCCGTGTCTCGCTCGTGCTGCTCTTCGCGCTCTTCCTCGCGCTCAACGTGGACCTGCTCGCGCGGCTCTGAGCGCATTCCGCGAGGCCTGCCATTCCCGCCGACCGCTCGCGAGCCACCCTCGGCGTCCTGTTCGGCGTCGTGGTGGTCGACCTGATCGGCTTCGGGATCGTGGTGCCGGTGCTGCCCTTCCTCGTGAAGGAGCAGGGTGCCAGTGCGACCCAGCTCGGCCTGATCGCCATGGGCTATGCGGCGGCACAGTTCGTGTGCGCGCCGCTCTGGGGCCGGCTCTCGGACCGGATCGGGCGGCGCCAGGTGCTGCTCTTCACGATCGCGGGGACGGCCGTCTCGCTGGCGGCGCTCGGCTTCGCGACGACGGTGCCGTGGATCCTGGCGACCCGCGTGGCGGCCGGGGCCTTCGCGGCGAACCTCGGGGTGGCATCGGCATACATCGCCGACGCCACCGACGAGTCGGAGCGGACGCGCTGGATGGGGCTGCTCGGCGCCTCGTTCGGGGTGGGCTTCGTGCTCGGGCCGGTGATCGGGAGCCTGCTCGGCCCGATCAGCTACGCCCTGCCGATGTTCGTCGCGGCCGGGCTCGCCGCTGCCAACTGGGTGCAGGCCCTGGTCTGGCTGCGCGAGCCGCCGGCGCACGCAGCCGCGGAGCAGGAGGATCCGACGGGCGTCCGCCCCGCCGGCGCCCGCCGCTTCGCGATGCTGCGCGACCCGCGGGTGCGGCGGCTGTGCGCCGCGAACCTGGTCTTCACGCTCGCGGTGACGCAGCTCGAGACGGTCTTCCAGTACTTCATGAACGACCGCTTCGGCTGGGGGGTTCGCGACGTCGGCTTCCTGCTCGTGGCCATGGCGGTGCTGATGGGCGCCGTGCAGGGCGGGGCGATGCGGCCGCTCTCGGCGCGCTTCCCGGAGCGCACGCTGGTGGCGGGGGGCAGCGCGCTCCTGGCGCTCGCGTTCTTCGTGCTCCCCGAGCTGCCGACCGTGGTCTGGCTCAGCGCCGGCCTCGCGGCGGCGGCGGTCGGCCGCGGCGTCGCGCAGCCGGCCCTGATGAGTCTCGCCTCGCTGGCGGCGCCGGCGGGCGGGCGCGGCGCCGTCATGGGCTCGTTCCAGTCCGCGGCCTCGCTCGCACGCGTGATCGGGCCCCTGGCCGCCGGGGTCCTCTACGACCGCGCGATCGCGGCCCCGTTCCTGTTGGCGGGCGCGCTGCTCCTGGGCGTGGTCTGGCTGGGCCGGCGGCTGCCGGAGCGGGTCGCGCCACCGGAGCCGGTGGGCGAGCCCCGGCTGGCCTGAGGCGCGGGCGCTTGGATCTCTCCTTCCTGCCCGCCGTGAACGCGAGCCTGAATGCGGCTGCGGCGCTCCTGCTGCTGCGCGGGCGCCTCCTGATCCGCGCCCACCGCGTCGCGGAGCACCGGCGCACCATGACGGCCGCCTTCGCCGTCTCGACGCTGTTCCTCGCCCTCTACCTCCTCCACAAGTGGTCGCGGGGCTTCGAGAACACCACCTTCCACGCCACGGGTCCCGCCAAGACGGCCTACCTGGCGCTGCTCTTCTCCCACGTGACGCTCGCGAGCCTGGTCCCGCTGCTGGCGATCGCGCTGATCGTCCTGGCCGCGAGCGGCCGGATCGGGTGGCACCGGCGGCTCGCGCGCTGGGCGTGGCCGGTCTGGATGTACGTGTCCGGGACCGGCGTGCTGATCTACCTGCTCCTCCATCACCTGAATCCGTCATGATTCCACGGGATTGAGTCGTGTTTCGGACCTTGTCTCCGGCGGCGCGGGCTGCTACCTCCCGTCGGCACCGTGACGGGCATCGGCGCGTTCGCAGCTCCTCCTCGCGGGCTGCATCACCTCATGGCCGCCTCGCCCCGCGAGCCCGCTTGCGGGGGGTGGGCGGCGGGATCGGGGACCCGACCAAGCATGGGAGCGACGTTCTCGAGAACTCTCGGAGCCGCGCTGGCGCTCGCAGCCCTGGCCGCGGCGCCGGTGCAGGCGGAGGGGCCGGACGGCGCGGAGCTCTTCCAGCTCTGCGCCCAGTGCCACGGCGCGGACGCGGGCGGCCGCGAGCTCTTCCTGGCACCGAACCTGACCGGCCTTCCCGAGTGGTACCTGCTCGGCCAGCTCCGCAACTTCCACGCTGGCCTGCGCGGGATGCACCCCGACGACACCCCGGGCCTGCGCATGTTCGCGATGGCGAGGAGCTTCGCCGGCGCGCTCGCGGACGCCGAGATGCAGGCGGTGGTCGCCTACGTCGCGAAGCTCCCG
>WBZY01001225.1_pt1 | contig 14076 bp, 15 predicted proteins | sample 5204191 | NCBI WGS metagenome assembly WBZY01 (sample SAMN12344363, study PRJNA552823) | activated sludge metagenome | biome: Activated sludge suspended growth; feature: Anammox Sidestream; material: Wastewater; isolation source: activated sludge from anammox sidestream of wastewater treatment...
AATCCATCCCCGTTCTCCTCGAGGTCTTCCACATCCAACCCCACCAGTTCCGACCGCCGCAACGCTGCCGCGAAGCCCACCAGCAACAGCGCCCGGTCCCGCAACCCCGCCGCCGTATCCGGCAACGCCTTCACCATCGCCTTCAGATCCCCAATCAGCACCGGCCGCTTCGCCTCCGGAGCCGTCCCCAGCCTCCGCCGGATCCCCCGCATCAGCCGCCGCACCCCCGCCATCTCCCCGGGGGCTTCCCACCCCGCCGCCCGGTGCGCCTGCGCCAGCGCCGCCAGCCGCCGCGTCAGAGTCGACGCCTTGCGGCTCCGCGCCAGGTCGGTCAAGTACAGAACCACCGTCTCTTCGTCCGCCGGACAGGGCGAAACGCCGCGCTGCTCACACCAGCCGCGAAAATCCCGCCAGTCCGCCTCGTACGCGCGCCGTGTATTGGCGGCATGCGACCCGGCGGCGAGCTCTCTTGCCTGCCGCGCCAGCTCCTCCGGCCCGATCGGAATCAGATCCGTCACCTCGTCCCTCCGTTCTCTACATCCGATAACATTCTATTATCATATGTTAAAAATATCTCTATTGGCGTGATCGCGCCAATACATGTATAATTCATCCCGAGCGCCCCCATGCCCCGTAAACCTGATTGGATCCACCACATCGACTCCGCACTCGCCGAACTTGACGCCCTCGAATCCCCCTTCATCGACCGCCTCGCCCTCCAGTCCCTCCTCCATGTCAGCCCCCGCCAGGCTCTCCGCATCCTCAACCGCCTGGCCCCCTCCTCCGCCGGCACTTCCCTCCTCATCCCTCGCCCCGACCTGATCGCCAAACTCCTCGCCATCCGCAATGGTGAGAACTCCCAGTTCGAAATTCGACGCCGCGAACGCCTCAGCCATCAACTCAACCGCCTCCGCCACGACCTGAAAGCCCGCCAGGTTCCTATCGAAGCGAACCCGCCCGTGGAACTGCTCGCTTCCCTTCCCCCCGCCATCCGCCTCTCCCCCGGCCGCCTCGAAATCCAGTTCACCACCGCCGCCGAGCTCCTCACACTCCTCCTCAGCCTCGGCCAGGCGATGACCAACGACTTCGATCGTTTCTCCGAAGCGGTTGAAACCACATCCGGGTAGTCCTCGAAGGAGTACACCGCTTTCAGGTACACCCTATTCGGGTCACCCCGCTATGGGTGTACCCAACGTAAATCTCGGTGCGCTACCTAATTCAGGTGTACTCATATCAGGTATACCCTTATCGGTCCAGCACGGTACCCTTATAGGGTTTATAGCGTTTATTGGGTTTTCTGTTGACCAGACGCCAAACCCCAGCTAAACTATCCCTTCGTGGCGCCATCCAATACCTCTTACCTCCTCTCCCACCAGGTCGCCAAAATCTTCGGCGTCTCTACCCAGACCCTCTATAATTGGCTCCGCCAGGGCAAAATCGCCGAACCGAAGCGCCACCCCGTCACCACATACCGCCTCTGGACCGCGCAGGACGTCGAGCGCATTCGCCAGTTCGTCGCGGAGGAGAAACTCGGATGATCAAGCTGGTCATTTCCAATCAACGCGGCGGCGTCGGCAAGACCACCACCACGCTCGCCCTCGCCCGCCATCTCGCCGGCAAAGGCAAACGTATCCTCGTCGTCGACACCGATCCGCAGGGCTCGGTATCGGTGACGCTCGGACTCAAGCCATCCAGCTACCTGTCTCATTTCATTGGGCTTCGATATGCATTGAAAGATTGCATCGTCTCCGCCCATCCCTCCATCGATGTCCTCTGCAGCAGCCGCGACACCGTCCAGGCCGAGGCCATGCTCATGGGCGCCGTCGGCCGCGAGCAGGCCTTCGTTCACCTCTTCACTCCCGTCGAGGCCGCCTACGACGCCATCCTCTTTGATGTAGCCCCCTCTGTCACCCTCCTCCAGACCTGCGCCATGGTCTACTGCGGCAAGGCCCTCGTGCCCGTCGACATGGATCCCCTCAGCCTCCACGGAGCCGTAGCCACGCACGAGCTCACGCGCATTCTCAACGAACTCCTCCGAACCGATGTCCGCGTCGCCGGACTCCTTCCCACTCAGGTCAACCTCCGCCTCCAGATGACCGAAGTTATCACCAACTCCCTCAAATCCTTCGCCGAGCGCGCATCCATTCTCCTTCTTCCCGCCATCCGCACCGATACCACCGTCACCAAGGCGACCAAGCAACGCGTCTTCCTTCAGGATTACGACGACACCTGTAAGGCGATGGAGGATTACCGCACCGCCTTTGAAACCCTGCTCCCCTTCCTCGAGGCCAGCCCCCATGTCCCGGTCGCGGCGCAAGCTTGATACCACACCCATCTCCTACGACGAGGTCGTGGATTCACCCGCCCTCCAGGGAATGGTTTCGTTCCTCCAGGTGGAGCCGGGAAAGCTGCCGCAGTTAGACTTCCGGTCGATTTCTACGCAAACAGGTATACCCGATACGGGTACACCTGCCCCTGATTCGGCCCCCGTCGTCTCCACTCCCGCGGCTAGCCCCGCTTCCGCCGCGCCCGCTTTCGCGGCACCCGTTACAGCTACACCTGCAACAGCTATACCCAATTCGGGTATCGTTTCATCAGGTATACCTGATTCAGGTATACCTGACCCTCCCCTATTCGCTCCCCCCCTCGGTATCTCCCAAAAACCCCGCATCCGCCGCGCCCTCCTCGTCTCCGACGGCCATTCCTACGGCGAACAGGCCCTCTATGACGCCCTCTGGAACCATGCCCAACCCTCCGATCCGCACTCCCGCCTCATCACCATCGGTTACCGCACCATGTCCGAACTCGCCCGCCTCACCGTCAATAACTGCAAAGCCAACATCCAGGCGCTCGCCCTCAAACTCGCCATCGAAGAGGTCGCCTCCTACAGTCACTCGCAAGGACGCACGTACCGCGTCTATAGCCCCGAGGCTACGCTCGAGCGCCGGCAAACCGCCGGCCTGACCCACATTATTAAAACCCGCGGAGTGCAGTTCGTTCACGCTGAAACAGGTATACCTGTTTCAGCTACACCTTCCACGGGAGGACTCGAATGAATCCCGGCCCCTTATTCAGGTATCCCTATTTCGGGTATACCCTTTTCACCTCTACCTGCTTCCACCGAAAGTGAGGCCCCTTGCCACCTACTCCCGACCCCACCAACCCGGCCACCCCGCTCCCTCATCCACCTTCCCCCGGAGCCGTCGAACTCACTGTCTCCGTCTCTAAACGTAAAGCCAAAAAACTCGCCGCCGTCGAAGTCGTAAACGCCAAACGCGAGGAAGGGAAGCAGGATCTCGTCTTCAACTCCCGCCCCTTCGTCCTTTGCTGCCTTCCCATCCGCCGCATCCCGAAAACCACCCTCGAATACACCCGCCAGAACGGCAAATTCTTCCTCAGCCTCGCCGGCCACCCCCGCTTCGGCCTCCCCTTCGGCCAGGACCGCATCATCCCCATCTGGGTCGCCACGCTCGCCCTCCGCCAGAACAGCCGCACCGTCCGCTTCCGCACCGCCAGCGAAATGCTCGAAACCTTCGGCCTCCAGAAATCCGGAGCCAACTACCGCCGTCTCATCGAAGGCTTCCAGCGCATCTTCGCCTCCACCATCTTCTTCGGAACCGAAAGCCACGTCCGCAAGGACCTCGTCTTCGACTGGGCGCGCTTCCACTACTTCGACCGCATGCAACTCTGGTTCAACCGCCACGAAGATCAGAACCCTCTTCCCTCCGAAGAGTTCGAAAACGTCATCGAACTGAGCGAGTCCTTCTGGCAGGAGATCCAGAGCCACCCCATCCCCGTCGACGCCGAAGTCGTCAAAGGCCTCTCCGACGCTCCCGGTAATCTCGATTTTTATATGTGGCTCTCCTGGCGCTGCTTCAAATCCTCGGGAGCCGAATACATCAACCTCTGCGGCCCGGGCAGCCTCGAACAACAGATGGGCATGACCGACTACAAACGCGAGCGCCGCTTCAAGCAGAAGATTCGCGAATGGCTCGCCGTCACCAAACGCTTCTGGCCCGAATGTCCCGCCGAAATCTCTCCCGACGGCCAATACCTCATCATCCAGCCCGGCAAAGCCATCCACCCGGCCCAACCCTGAGCCAACGTATATCTCGGTGCGCTCCCGCGTCCGAACGTATATCTCGGTGCGCCCCCCTCCCGGACGTAAAACCCGGTGCGCCCTCATCGAACCGCTTCCGCCAGTCAACGTATATCTCGGTGCGCCCCCTTTTTTCCACAGCATCTGTGGAAAACCCTGTGCGAAACCCTGTGGAAATTCAATTTTTTCCACGTAATCTACGGTGCTCTTGAAATTCCTTATTTATCAATAAGTTACAGACATCATACCGTGTATCTCGGTGCGCCCGGACGTGTATCTCGGTGCGCTGATCAAGTCTAACCCCAACCCCATCTTATAGTTACACCCTCCCTCCTGTAGTTTCTTCCTGTAGATAGAAAACCTGTACTCAGCCCGCGACTACTACGGCTCCTTTACCCCCAAAAAACGCTACCATGAAGTGCTTGCAATCTCCCGGCGTGTTCCACCACCACAACGAACCCCTCCCCACCCCTGCTCCGGCCGTCTTCCTCGACCGCGACGGAGTCCTTGTCGAGGAGACCGGCTATCTCCACACCATCGAGAACGCCATCCTCATCCCCGGCGCTGCCCATGCCGTCCGCCGCCTCAATCTCCACCATATCCCCGCCATCATTGTCACCAACCAGGCCGGCATCGCCCGCGGCTACTACGCCTGGAAGGACTTCCACACTGTCCAAACCCACATCGAACAGGAATTTCAAAGGTACGGAGCCCGCTTCGACGGCCTCTGGGCCTGCGCTCACCACCCCAACGGAGCCGGACCTCTCGCCTCCGATCATCCCTTCCGTAAGCCCAACCCCGGCATGATTCTCGATGCCGGCACGAAACTCAACCTCGATCTCTCCCGTTCCTGGCTCATCGGGGACAAAACCATCGATATCCAGGCCGCCCGCAACGCCTCCCTCGCCGGAGCCATCCTCGTCCGGACCGGCTATGGAAAGTCCATGGAAGACGAGGTCCGCGCTCTCACTGCTTCCGCTCCCACCGCCATTCACCTTTGCGAAACACTCACCGACGCCGTCACCGTCATCCTCCATCACCTTGGCTATAATGAATAATTCTCTGCGCCGCAGCCTCGCGACAGAGCATCCAGCCTCATCCAAAAGAAGAGACGAAATAACCACGTGAAGAACATCACTGTCATTGGGGGAGCCGGCTACATCGGCTCGGTGCTTGTCCCCACGCTCCTTGAAAACGGTTTCGCGGTCACCGTTCTGGATAATTTCCTCTACGGCCAGGCAAGCCTCCTTGACTGCTGCCTCAACGATCACTTCGACATCATCTACGGCGACGCCCGCCAGGAGTCCACCGTCCGCAAGGCCATTGAAAAAGCGGATTACATCATCCCTCTGGCCGCCATCGTCGGGGCTCCGGCCTGTGACAACGACCCCATTGCCGCCCGCAGTCTCAATCTCGATTCCATCCGCCTTCTGCTCTCGCTCCGCTCCCCCGATCAGCGCATCATCTCCCCTTGCAGCAACAGCGGCTACGGCATCGGGGAGACCGGAGCCTATTGCACCGAAGAGTCCCCTTTGCGCCCCATCTCCCTCTACGGCACTACCAAGGTGGAAGCCGAAAAGGCCATCCTCGACTCCGGCAACAGCGCCTCCCTCCGCCTCGCCACCGTCTTCGGAGCCTCCGCCCGCATGCGCCTCGACCTGCTGGTCAACGATTTCGTCTATCGCGCCCTCACGGACCGTTTCATCGTTGTCTTCGAAGGCCACTTCAAACGCAACTACATCCATATTCGCGATGTCGTCAAAGCGTTCCTCCACGTCATCCGCAACTTCGACACCATGAAGAACAACGTCTATAACGTGGGACTGAGCAACGCCAACCTTTCGAAACTCGAACTGTGCGAAGCCATCAAAGCCCAGGTGCCGAACTTCTACTACCACGAAGCCTCCATCGGCTACGATCCCGACAAGCGCAACTACATCGTCTCGAACGAAAAAATCGAACGCACCGGCTACCTTCCCGGCATCTCCCTCGATATGGGAATCAGCGAACTCATCAAGGTCTATAAAATCCTCAAGAAGAAAATGTACGCCAACGCCTAGGGAGGCCTCCCGTGGCCAGGAAATTCATCCTCATCGACCAGTCCATCGCAAGCATTGCCGGCCACCACTACGAATACGCCGTCCATGTTCTCGAAGCCGCCCAGCGCGCCGGCTATGAGCCCTTCCTCGCCACCCATGTCCGCTTCTCCAAATCAAGCCATCACTCCCCTTGGCGCACCTTTCCCATCTACCGCTACGGCTTCTGGGCCGCCCAGGAAACCGCCCAGTTCGGCCTGGTCAACTGGATCCTTGGCCAGTTAGGCTGGTTGCGTTTCCGGTGGCGCCTCTTTTATCACTACTCCCTGTTCGGACTGCTATGGGCCGTCCGCGACCGCTTCAGCGACTTCCTCCTCAAGCAGCCCCTCGACCGCGCCCACCTCGCCTCGCTTGCCACTCTCATCCCAGCCGCCATCCTCCTCAAACTCGTCCGCTTTCTCTTCCTGTTGCTTCTGCTGCCCGTAATGCTCCTCGTCTTTCTCGGCCGTTCCGCCGCGCGCCTGCTCCGCGCCGGAGGCTTTCCCCAAAGCTACCTCCGCAGCCTCCTCGCCGATGCCGCCGACGCCTGGAACTTCGCCGCCCAGGTCTTCGCCCGCCGCCTCGATTTCCTCTCCTGGTGGCAGCAGTACCGCTGCCTGGCCGCCTTTCGCAAAGACACCGCGCGCCTGCTGCGCGATATCCAGCCCGCCGCGGGCGACATCATCTTCGTCCCCACCCTCTCGGGCATTGAACTCATGGGCCTCGGTGACTATCTCCGCACCCGCAAACCCGGCCCAAGCTGGCATCTGCTCTTCCGCCGCGATATCTACCCGGGCAGGGAAACCGCCTGGCCCGCCGAGGAATGGCGCGTCCAGGGCCTGCGCAACTCCATGCTCGCCGGAGCCTCCAAACTCAAAGGCCATGATGTGCGCTTCTACACCGATACGGACGAACTCACGGCCCAGTACAACCGCCTCGGCGTTTTCTCCTTCCGCACCGTCCCCATCCCTCACACCCATACACCGCGTCCCGAACAGGCTCCCTCCGGCCCTCTGCGCGTCATCTACGTGGGCGATGCCCGCCGTGAAAAGGGCTATCACCTCATCCCCCACCTCATTGAAGATCTTTGGGAGGACTACATCGCCACCGGACGCGCATCCTTCCGCCTTCAGTCCAACTTCAACATCCCCCAGGGCGAACCCGAAGCCGTCATTGCCCGCGAGCAACTCGATCAACTCGCCCGCCGCGCCCCCTCCTCGATCGAACTCCTCAAACAGCCCATGACCAGCGAGCAGTATAAAACGCTGCTGCTCTCGGGCAGCATCAACCTCCTCCTCTACGACTCCGCCAACTACTACTCGCGATCGAGCGGCATTCTCGTCGAATCCCTCACCGCCGGCATCCCCGTCCTTGTCCCCGCCGCCACCTGGCTCTCCCGCCAGTTCGCCCACGCCGTCCTCGACTACCGCAAAAACCTGCGCCGTGAAATGAAGCTCCTGCGCCGCTACTGCCTTCCCGAGATGCGCTGGAAAGTCCACGGCAACCCCCGCGAGTCGGCCGTCGCCGCCGGTGAACTGATAGCCTCCTATCAGGCGAAGGCGTATACGCGCCTGCGCGCCGTCCCCGAGGCCACGCACCTGCTCATTGCCATCCAGTTTCAACCCGCAACCACCGAAGCCATGCTCTACATCGAGCAGTTGGACGCAAACGGCAACTCGCTCGCCGCCGTCTTCCCCCGCCTCCTTGAAGCGGGCAAGGAGGGCGAAACCATCGAAATCCTCGCCCTCGACCCCCGCACGGCGAAACTCTGGATCGCCGCCGGCAGCGCTTCGCCGGCTTCCACCATCGCCCTGCGCAACATCGAAATCGACTTCCTCGCCGCGCCCCCGAACACCCCCCTCAGCGCCGCCGGTTGCGCCTACCAGCACCCCGCCGGGATTGCTCCCATGCTGCGCGAACTCATCGATCACCACGAGCACTATTCCCGCACCGCCCGCGCTTTCTCCAAAACCTGGCACGCCTATCACAACGCCGCCTCTCTCATCGCCGAACTCGGCGGCAGGGCAGGGAAGTGATGCGCGTCGTCACCGTCTCCGATGTCACGCTCGGCTACGGCAGCCCCCAAATCCCGCTGCTAGCTTCCTCTCTGGGACAGTTCTACACAGCCGAAGGCAAGATTATCGAGCCCGCGCAGCCCGAACTCGCTCCCCGCCACGGCATGTTTCCCGGCTTCGAAATCCACCGCATCGCCACCGCCGATCATCCCCACTCCCCAGCCGGCCGCGCCGAATACGTCTGGCGCGCTTCGAAACTCGTCAATTCCCTCAAGCCCGACGTGCTCGTCATCGCCTGCACCTACTCGCTCCCCGTCCTCTACCGCCTCCATCGCCGCCCGCGCAAAGTCATCTACTACTCCATCGAGTCCATCCCCTTCTATGGCGAGTTCGACGTCGAGATGAACCGCCGCGCCGCTCCCCTGCTCGATGCCATCCTCTTCCCCGAGGAAAATCGCGCCGCGCTTGAAACGGGCCGCTGCGGCTTTCCCGGCGTTCCAAAACTCGTCCTCTACAACGTCAACAACCGCCGCAAGGACACGCGCCCGGCTCTGCCGCTCCCACGGCGCAATGGCAGAATCTTATACTCCGGCTCCATCAGCCGCGAGCAGACATTTGCCGATTATTACCTCACGGAAAAAATCCGCTCCCTCCCCATCGACCTGTTCGGCCCCGTCAAGGGATCCCTCAAACAGACTTTCTCTTCCGCCCTCGCCGGATCCATTCGCTATCGCGGCTACATTACCGCTTCCGAACTCGCCGCCCTCCGCCCCGCCTACGCCTACAGCATCGTCGCCTGGAATCCCGACAGCGAAAATCAACTCTACGCCGCCCCCAACAAGTTCTTCGAATCCATCGCCGCCGGCGTCCCCCCCATCGCCGCTCCCCATCCCCAGTGCAAACTCATCCTCGAACGCTACGCCTGCGGCCTCCTGATGCCCGATTGGAGCTTCGAAGCCTTCCTCTCCACGCTTCAGAAAGCGATGGCCCTCCACGGCTCCGCCTCCTGGCTTGCAATGGTGGAAAACTGCGCCCGCGCCGTCGATGCCGAACTCACCTGGGACGCCCAGTTCGACAAACTGAAAGCGTACTTGTAAACACCCATGAACCTGGCACGCCTTGAATCTGGTCCATGGGCTGACGGCCCGCACATCCCCGGACCTCGATTTCTCCATGAGCGCGGACTTCGACGACCTGGAAGAGGCGCGCGAATAATTGCCAAAACCCGCGTTGCTTTCCAAAGCGATTTGAAAAAGAGCCAGGCGTGGCGAAGAACCATGCCCGGCTCCTTTCCATTTAGAGCAGCAGCTTCTCCGCCGTGGCCACCGCAAGGAACAGGGTGCGGGGCTGGCCGGCAAGCGGCGCGAACCAATAGCGGCGGTAGAAGGCAACGGCCTTGTCATCCTTGGCGTCCACAAGGAGCGCGAACGCCGCCGGCGCGGCGGCCAGGACGCGGCGCAGGGCGTCGGCGAGCAGCGCGCCCCCCAAGCCCCGCCCCTGAAACCGCATATCCACCGCCAGACGGCCAATGCGTACCGCGGGCAGGGTTGGATAGCGGGGGAGCTTCTTGGTGATCTCGGGCGGAAGATCGGGCGTCGGGATGCTGGCGGCGGCCAGGGTGTAGTAAGCGGCCAGATTGCCGGTGTCCGTTTCCACGGCTACGAAGCAGGTGGAGACGCGGCGGCGGATATCCTGGGTGGCTTGCATGCGGATATAGCGGTCGAGCGGCTCCTGGCCGCAGGAGAAGTGGGCGCGGTCGTGGGTTTCGCTGAGCGTCTCCAGGCGGAAGGGGAAGCTCATGCCGGGCCGAACAACTCATTGCGGCGCTGGAAGGCGCGGCGCAGGGCGGGCGACGGTTCCGGCGGGTTGAGAATCGCTTCGGCGATGAAACGCTGATCTTCGGCGGAAAGGCGGATGATCTCGACTTCCTCAATGGCTCTCACGGCAGCCTCGCGCGCCGCGGTAACTACGAAGTCGGTGAGGGTGCGGCCCTGTATTTCGGCGGCGCGCTTCAAAAGCGCGTGAATGTCCGCCGGAAGACGCGCCTCCAATCTTGCTGTCGCTGTAACGGAACCTTTGTCCATGACATCATTCCTACACCTCAATCATACGGCAAATTGCCGCATTGATCCAAGCCGGCGACTGGATGGTCTCCCAATACAGCTGCGTGCGCTGTCAAGCCTCTTTAGAAAATGTCCCCATGTTCTCCCCGCTAACATCGCCGCCGGCGCAGCATTTGGGGCCAACGGCCACAGAGTTGGAGCGCCGCGGCGTCGAGACCGGCATCGGTGCGAAGTTCTGAAAGCCACTCCTACGCCGCTTTCTACCAGGACGCGCAGGCCCGCCGATCCACTTTGCTCGAAGACTGGAAGACAAGAGCTATTGTCTGCGCGAAAGCGAGTTGGAGACGGCGGCCCGGAGGAAAAAGAAATGACCCCCATCGCCGCTCCCTCCTATGTCGCGGCAGTCCTCCTGCGTTACGCCGGGCTCCCGGACACACCACGCCGCGCCAGCGCCCACGATAAAGCAGTCACACGATCCTTCTTCGAACGAGGCGTACCGCTGGAAATCGTCGAGTGGGCGTTGCTGCTGGGGTCGCTGTGCCGGCGCAAACGGCCGGCAGGGGCCTCAGCGCTTCCTCCGGTTCGCTCCCTCGCCTACTTCTCCCCCTCATCGATGAAATCCTTCAACAACCTCCCTTCTTAACCGCAACGTTCTCGCCGCCCCCTGGCGGGGAGCCGGCTTCGACTTGCCCGGCATGCTTGCCGCTGAGGATCAGGAACTCTCCATCTTCATAGCGGTAAAGAAGCGTCGATCGCCTTTGTCCTCGTCTAAACGCCCTGTCCAGCGACTCCTGCGAGAGCGTTGCCGCATCCGGGCGCGGTTTCGGACTCTGTTCCTGATTCACGTAGATGAACTGGGGGATTTGGCCGTTCAACCCATGCAGGAAGACCGCCGGCCGTTCCATGGGACAGGTACGAGTTCTTGTACAGCGACAACGCTACGGTGGAATGGCGATGCCTTCCCCCAAAGATAGCGAACATACCCGCGCGCCCGCGGATGCCCATCATCCGGCGTGATTTGTGCTTCCCGCAGCTTCCCCTTGGTCATTATCAATTCCATGAATTGATCCCGCGAGGTGCTTGCAGCCAACTGCCAGGCGACTCTCCTCTGCGAGAGAATCTTCACAAGCTCCTGACGGGAGTAGACGCGCCGCGGCGATTGCTCGAAGAAGCGTAGAATGGCTGGCGAAGCGGCGAGAATTTTAGGAGGGCGTCCGCTGGACATAATGAAACAGTTGGTATAGATACCAACGTCATATCCGAAAATCCCACCAGCCGCGCACAGCCATCCCTGACGCGGGATAATGGCTTTTTCACCCTCAATGCAATTCCAGAAAATCGTCGTCACCGGCGCCGGCGGCTTCCTCGGCCGCCATCTCGTTCCCATCCTCCAATCCCGCTACGGACCGGATCGTGTCATTCCCGTCACCAGCCGGGACTACGACCTGATGGACCCTCCCCAGGTACGCCGCCTCTTTGACGACCACAAACCGGATGCCCTCATCCACCTCGCCGCCTACGTCGGCGGCATCGGAGCCAACCGCGAATACCCGGCTACTTTCTTCCATCGCAACATCCTCCTCACCGCCCTCATGTTTGAAGCCGCCGCCGAGCGCCGCCTCGCCCGGCTTCTCTATCCCATGGGAGGCTGCAGTTACCCCGCCAAAGCCGCTTCGCCCATCGGGGAAGACCAGATGTGGGAAGGCTATCCGCAGAAGGAAAGCGCCGCCTACTCCACAGCTAAGAAAATGGGGCTGGTCGCCTCGGAAGCCTACCGCCGCCAGCGCGGCCTCTCGAGCGTCGTCCTCATCCCCGGCAACATGTACGGCGAATACGACAACTTCCGCGAAAAAGAGTCGCATGTCGTCCCCGCCCTCATCCGCCGCTACCACGAAGCCAAACTCGCCGGAGCCCCCTCGGTCACCGCCTGGGGCACCGGCCGCGCCACCCGCGATTTTGTCTATGCCGGCGACGTCGCCGCCCTTTTCCCCTTCTTCCTCGAAGAGTACGATTCAAGCGAACCCGTCAACCTCAGTTCCGGTGTCTCCACCTCCATCCGCGAACTCACCGAAACCATTCGTGAACTCACCGCCTTCCCCGGCGAAATCGCATGGGACCCCACGAAACCGGACGGCCAACTGGAGAAAATCTTCGATGTCACGCGCATGAAACAACTCGGGCTGAGTTGCCCTACCTCCCTGCGCGACGGTCTCCGGCGCGCCATCGGCTGGTTCGAGGCTAACTACGCCACACGCGGCGACGGCCTCCGGCTTTAATTCCCGCTATCCACGCAGATTCCCGCCCCATCGAACGAACTCTGCCGCCCGATGCTCACCGTCAGATTCGATTTGACAGTTGACGCCGTGCAGGCAGTAACGCTTCCGCTTGCCGGCACGGTAAAGCTCACCTGGTACAACCCCACCTGCCCGGCCACCAGTCCCGCGAAAATCGGAGCCGCCCCGTCCGCTGCCGGCTCTCTCCCGGGCCGGTTTACTCCATACTCGAAACCCAGTCTCACATCCGGCAAAGCCACTGCCGCCGCCACTGCTTCCCCTGTCTTCAGGTTCCCGCCGGCGCGCCCCATTCCCACCGCGTACATCGTCAGCGCCTCGCCGGGCTTCGCGGGATTTCCCACCGTCACTAACCGGCCGCTTGCATGCGTCACCACCGGCTTGCACGGCCCCGTCAAATCCTCCGGCCGCTCCACTCCCGGCGGCATGGTCGCATCGCAGCTATTCACGATGTGGATACTGTCCGTCACCGCCTCGAGCGGAAACGCCTCTCCATCCACTCCCTGATGCGCCACCGTGAGCACCGCGAAATTCTCCGGACGCCGGCTGTCCACATTCGGAGCCAACTCCCAGGGAACCTGCAGCGTGATCGCCACCAGTTCACTGCACGCGGCGGGAGCGAGCCCGTAGCAGTTTTCCACAGGGTAAACCGCAAACAACGGAACCGCTACCGAACCCGTCTGGAACGTCTGCCGCATCGTCACCGTATAGCCGTTGAGCGTCACGGGTAACGGAAGTTCGTTGGCGGCGGCCTCCGCCGGCTGCGTACCATTCACATGTACAAATAGGGTTATAACCTGACCCGGAGAGACTCTCACCGGTTGCGGAGCCGAATATCCCGCGCTTACCACCACCCCCGGAGCCGGTCCCTGCGCCAGCAGAGCCGGTATCACGGCGATCCACACAATCCAGCCCCACCGTTCTCGCATACTCGAAATTCCAGGTAAGGATGCCTCCTTCAGGGAAAGAACCCGAGACCGGCACCGCTCCCTCATCATACAGGATACTCATCCACATCCGCCTCACCTTCTTTCTTCTCCTTATCTTCACGAATGTTCGGTTGATTTGACCCCGCGAAAGCCACTTCCTCACCAGCCACCAACTGCGTTACACTGTTTCTATCCAGATTCCCTTTTCTCCAGCCGATGTGATCCTGGAGGACCGCGAAAAGTCGGCCGGAGCGGGAGTGTGGGTAATCCGCTACTCCCCCTATCCGCTTGGTAAAACATAAGTATTGACATTTGATTTTGAAATGGGATATAACAAGGCGTTACGATCGGGGACCATTGTGTGCCCTGATGGCAGTGTAGTTTGTATAGTCCAGTCCAGAAGTTTTTGGAGGAGGAAAATGAAAGGACGTCTTTGGTGGTCAAGTGTGTTGCCCCTGGCGGCCACGCTGTGCCTGACGTTCACTACCCCAATGGTAGTGAGGGCGCAGTCCGGACCCAAGTTAGTGGGAACGGGACCGGAAGGGCCGTTTGAATATTCGCCGCGATCGGCTGCGCGCCGTCCTGGCCTCATCAATCCGCTGTG
>WBZY01001138.1_pt1 | contig 14072 bp, 11 predicted proteins | sample 5204191 | NCBI WGS metagenome assembly WBZY01 (sample SAMN12344363, study PRJNA552823) | activated sludge metagenome | biome: Activated sludge suspended growth; feature: Anammox Sidestream; material: Wastewater; isolation source: activated sludge from anammox sidestream of wastewater treatment...
CCCAGCGGCCTGCCCATCCGGGCAACTGGCCGGATTCAGGCAGGCTGAGGCAGATTGGGTCGCTACACCCGGGTGGTTCCACGAATCAGGACGGCGCTGCGGGGTGCTTTGAACTTCCTATCCGCCGCCTCGGCGCTGCGCGTGATCCTCGAGAACACCGTCGAGCATCTCGGCTGCGCGCTCGCCGCGCTGCTCGTGCCCGACAAGAGCCTGGTGCTGTTTCGCATGTCGCGCGAGCAGCCCGCCGACGGCCGCCTGCTCGCGCAGACGCACCGCCATCTGCTCTCGCTCGGCCAGGTGCGCCGCGAGCCGCTGATCATGAACCGCCTCGCGCAGGGCAGCGCGTTCGGCACGCTGCCCTGCAAGATCCTCTCGTGCTCGCTGCGCAACGCCGCGGGGCGCCCGATCGGCATCTTCGCGCTCTACCGCCACGAGGCTGCGGCCGATTTCAACGATCGCGAGGCGCGCCTCGCCGAGGTGCTCGCGCGCAAGGCCTCGATGATCATCGAGTCGAGCTACGACGCGATGACCGGCCTGCTCAACCGCCAGGCCTTCGAGCAGCGTGCCGCCGACCTGATCGCCGGCGCCGCCGCCGGCAAGCCGCTCGCGGTGCTGTATGTCGACGTCGACCAGCTGCACCTCGTCAACGAGAACTTCGGCATGCACGTCGGCGACCTGATGCTCTCGATGCTCGCCGACATGATGCGGCGGCGGCTGCCACCGGCCGCGGTCGCGGCGCGCATCTCCGGCGATCGCTTCGCCGTCGTCGTGCCGGGGCCGCTCGAGGCGGCGCTCGAGCTCGCGACCTCCTGGTGCGAGACCGCCGCGCAGCTTGCCGCTGTGCAGGGCGACGAGCGCTCGCGCGCCTCGCTCAGCATCGGCGTCGCCGAGCTCGTGCCCGGCGACGTCGGGCTCACGCACACGCTGGCCGCCGCGGAAACCGCGTGCAAGGCGGCCAAGGACCGCGGCCGCAACCGTGCCGAGGCCTACCAGGCCGCCGACGAAAGCGTCGTGCGCCGTTTCACCGACATCACGATCGCCGCCTCGCTGCGCGCTGCCGTCGCCGACGACCGGCTGCGGCTCGATGCGCAGTTCATCCAGCCGCTCGACGCCGCGCCGTCCCGTCCGCCGCATTTCGAGGTGCTGCTGCGCATGATCGACGACGAGGGCCAGACCCTGGGCCCCGACCGGTTCCTCTCTGCGGCCAACCGCTACCAGCTGATGCCGACGATCGATCGCTGGGTGATCGAACGCGCGCTCGGCATGCTGCGCCCGCACGCCGGGCTGATCGACGCGACCGGTGCGGTGTTCGCGATCAACTTCTCCGGCCAGTCGCTGAACGACGCCGAATTCGCCGACGAGCTGATCGCGCGCATCGAGGCGAGCGGCATCGGCCCGCAGCACCTGTGCTTCGAGCTGACCGAGCGCGCGACGATCGCCAATCTCGCGCGCGCCGAGCTGCTGATGCGCCGGCTGCGCAAGCTCGGCTGCGGCGTCGCGCTCGACGATTTCGGCACCGGCCTGTCCTCGCTCGCCTACCTGCGCCAGCTCCCGGTGTCGATGCTCAAGATCGACGGCAGTTTCGTGCGTGACATCCTGCGCGATGCGCGCTCGGAGTCGCTCGTGCAGGCGATCGCGCAGCTCGCGCGCTCGATGCAGATGGCCACCGTCGCCGAGTACGTCGAAACCGACGCGATCCGCGAACGCATCGCCGCGCTCGGCGTCGACTACGCGCAGGGATTCTCGATCGGCCGGCCGGTGCAGCTCGCCGACGTGCTGGCCGACCTGCAGGGGGACCTCGCGAGCGGCCCGCGGACCTTCCCCGACCCCGTGCCGCCACCCGCTCCCGGGCTGCATTGACGCGGCGCAGCACAAACTTGCCGCCCAGCCCCGGCCTGTGTCGTAATCGCCGCATGCAGGTCCGTTCCCGCACCATGCTCGCCCTCGTCACGGGTGCCATCCTCGGGATTTCGGCCTCGATGACCGGCAATGTGCTCGCCGACCTGCGCGACGGCGGCTCGGTCGAGGCGCTGCCATGGGAAGACGCGCGCCTGCTGGCCGAGGTCCTCGAACGCGTCAAGCGCGACTACGTCGACAACGTCGACGACCATGCGCTGATGGAGAACGCGGTGCGCGGCATGGTCAGCGCGCTCGATCCGCATTCCACCTTCCTCGACGCCGACGAATACGACGAGATCCGCGCGAGCACGACCGGCTCGTATCCGGGCGTCGGCATCGAAGTGGCCGCCGAGCCCGACGGCATCAAGGTATTGCGTCCGATCGAGGGCTCGCCCGCCTGGCGCGCCGGCGTGCTCCCCGGCGACCTGATCGTCGCGATCGACGGCGAGGCGATCGGCATCGACCTCGACGGCGCGATCGAGCGCATGCGCGGGCCGGCGGGCAGCCGCATCACGCTCACGCTCGCGCGGGTCGGCACGCCGACGCCGATCGACGTGCCGCTGCAGCGCGCGCAGGTCGCAGTGCACAGCGTCGAGCACGCGATGCTCGAACCCGGCTACGGCTACCTGCGCATCACGAATTTCAGCGAGACCACGGTCGCCGATGCGGCCCGCGCGATCGCCGCGCTCGAGCGCGGCGCGCCGGGCGGTCTCACCGGGCTCGTGCTCGACCTGCGCAACAACCCGGGCGGCGTGCTCGAGGCCGCGGTCGAAGTGAGCGACATGTTCCTCGACTCCGGCGTGATCGTGACCGCCGAGGGCCGCACCAGCGATTCGCGTTTCCGCATGGACGCCTCGCCCGGCGACGATCTCGGCGGCGCGCAACTCGTGGTGCTCGTCAACGGCGGCTCGGCGTCGGCGGCCGAGATTCTCGCCGGCGCGCTGAAGGACAACCACCGCGCCGTGCTGGTCGGCCGCACCACCTATGGCAAGGGCTCGGTGCAGACCGTGATGCCGCTGTCCGGCGGCCGCGCAATCAAGCTGACCACTTCGCGGTATTTCACGCCCTCCGGCGCCTCGATCCAGCAGAAGGGCATCGCGCCCGACATCGTGATCGACGGCGAGGCGGTGACGCCCGATCCGGCCACCGTCGCGACCGACCGCGAAGTGCGCATCGCGCTCGATGCGCTGAAGTCGCGCCGCCTCGCGCAGCTCGATCGCTGATTTGGACCTGCTCTACACGCTGACCGATTTCGTGCTGCATCTCGACCGGCATCTGGTCGAGATGCTGGTGCGTTTCGACCTGTGGATCTACGCGATCCTGTTCGCGGTGATCTTCGCCGAGACCGGCTTCGTCGTGACGCCTTTCCTGCCCGGCGACTCGCTGCTGTTCGCGGCCGGCGCGCTCGCCGCGGTCGATACGAGCGGCACGCTGACCGCGGGCGGGCTGATCGCCACGCTCGGCGTGGCCGCGGTCCTCGGCAACTCGGTCAATTATTCGATCGGCGCGTACATCGGCCCGCCGGCGTTCAGCGGGCGCTACCGGCTGCTGAAGCTCGACTACCTGCACCGCACCGAGGATTTCTTCCGGCGCTACGGGCCGATGACGATCGTGCTGTCGCGCTTCGTGCCGATCGTGCGCACGTTCGCGCCGTTCGTCGCCGGCGTCGGCCACATGCCCTATGCGCGCTTCCAGGCCTACAACATCGCGGGCGGCCTCGGCTGGGTCGTGCTGTTCGTCGTCGCCGGCTACCTGTTCGGCAACCTGCCGTGGATCAAGCGCAACTTCGGCCTGGTCACGATCCTGATCGTGCTCGTGTCGGTGATCCCGATCGTGCTGATGCTGCTGCGCTCGAGGACGTCGTCCGCGGCACGCCGCTGAGCGCTGCCGGCGGACAGCGTCTCACTGCGCGACGTTCAATGGCACGCTGGCCCGGTAGTGCCGGGCGCCCAGCAGCAGCGCGGCGATGCCGATCGCACCGAACAGCGCCGACGCGACCGCCATGCTGCTGCCGACCTGCTGCGGATCGCCGAACACGCGGTCGGTCAGCAGACCGACCGCGACCGGCCCGAGCAGCAGGCCGGAGAGATTCTTGACGATCCAGTACAGCGCCGTGGCCTGCGCGCGGATCTGGTTCGGGCTCAGTGCGACGAGCGCGACGGCGCCGGTCGCCGACGCTGCCGATGCGGCGAGCACCATCGCCGCGAACAGCGCGAGCACGAGGGACGGCGCGCCGACGATCGGATAGAGCGCGCCGAAGACGACCATCAATATGATGCCCACCACGGTGACCTTCATCGCCGCATCGACATGGCCGGCCCGCGAGAGACGGTCCGCCATCGCGCCGCCGAGCATCGTGCCGAGCGGCCCGCAGATCAGCAGTGCGAGCCCCAGCGAGAGGCCGATGTCGGCGATGCCCCAGCCCCAGCGCCGCTGGAACAGCACCACGTTCCACGACGCCACGTAGCCGATGATCGTGTTGGCGCTGAGCCCGATCGTCAGCGCGGAATAGGCCTGCCAGTGCCTGCGGATGTAGCCGAGTGCCGTCGCAACGGATTCACGCGCCGTGGCGGCGTCGAGTGCCTTGTTCACGTCCTGCCGGGCGGGCTCGCGGATGACCGCGATCAGCACCGCCAGCAGCAGGCCCGGCAGGCCGACGATCAGGAAGGCGGCCTGCCAGGGCCAGATCGTGCCGACCACCGGCAGATCGATCGGTGGCCGCGCGAGCAGCGGCTCGAGCAACTGGCCGCCGATCAGGTACGCGAGCGCGCTGCCGAGCGAGATGCCCGTCATGTAGACACTGATCGGCCGCGCGCGCCGCTCGCGCGGGAAGCAGTCGCTGATCATCGACAGCGCGGCCGGCGTGAGGGTCGCCTCGCCGACGCCGACCCCGACGCGTGCCGCGAACAGATGCCTGAAGTCGCGCGCGAGGCCGCACAGCGCGGTCATGATGCACCAGACCGTGATGCCGGTGGCGATGATGGCCTTGCGGCTCTTGCGGTCGGCCAGCAACCCCGCCGGATAGCCCAGCGTCACGTAGAACACCGCGAAAGCGGGGCCGAGCAGCAGGCCCACCTGCGTATCGGAGAGCTCGAGCGCCTCCTTGATCGGCTCGATCAGCAGCGCGAGGATCTGCCGGTCGAGAAAGGACGCGATGTACGCGAGCGTCAGGACCGTGACGATGGTCCATGCGCGAGCCGCGGAGGGGTACGGCACCGCGGTCTGGTTCATGCCGGCGACTGCTGCGCGGGGAGGCGACAGAAGACCTCGAGGAATATCCCGTTCGGATCGAAACAGGTCATCGTGCGCATCCGGATCCGGCCGCCACCTGGCGCCGGAGCCTCCCAGTCGCTCGGCGGCACGACGATCGAGGCCCCGGCCTCGCGGGCGCGCTCGTGCACGGCTTCGATTTCCTCGGTCTCGATGACCAGCACGGCTTCGCCGTTTCTCACCTGCGTGCGGCCCGACAGTGTCCCGGTGTCGAACGGCGGCACGACGTACTGCATGAAGGCCAGCATGCCGATCGCCGGATCACGCGCGCGCAGCATCGTGAGCTTCGCCAGCGCACCGTCCGGCGCCGCCGGCGGAAAGCCGGCGCGCACCGGCAGGCAGTTGTCGTACCACCGGCTCCAGCCGAACACCTGCTCATAGAAGCTTGCGGCCCTGTCGGCGTCGGCGACCAGGAAGGTCGTGCGCTTCAGTACCGATCGAACGTCACTCTGCTGCATATGGGTTCACCCGCCGGCAATCGGAGCGCTGCCCACCGCGCGCGGATTGGTCTGGCGCGTGACGATGGAGAGTTCCGAGCCGTCCGGTTCGAAGAATTTTCCCGAGTTCGCGAGCTGCAGCCGGTCGATCAGCGCGAACAGGCGCCCGGCGCTCTGCTCGACCGTGAACGTGCCCCGGCCGCGCGTGGCATCGGTCTGCACGAAACCGGGATGTCCACAGGCGACGCAGACGCCACGTGCGCGCAGCAGCAGCGCGAGCTGGAACACGACCTGGTTCAGCGCCGACTTGGAACTGCGATAGGCGATCATCCCCGGCACCGGCTCGGCGCCGACCCTGCTCGACACGAAGTACATGACGCGGCGCTGGCTGCGTGCCACGTGCTCGACGAACGCCTCTGCGAGCCGCAGCTGCGCGAACGTGTTCACGCGCATCATCGCGGCCCAGTCCTCGTAGTCGGTTTTCCCGAAGCCGCGGTCGGATACGGCGGTGGCCGCGGCATTGCCGATCAGCACGTCGATCGGGCGATCGCCTACGCGCCGCGCGCAGGCATCGATCGAATCGAAGTCGGTCAGGTCGAGGCGCTCGACCGACAGGCGCGGCCCGTGCAGGGCGCTCAGCGCGGCAAGTGGGGCGGCTTCAGGGTCGCGCACCGCGGCGATCACGTCCCAGCCGGCGTCGAGGCAGCGGCCCGCCAGGCCGAGTCCCAGCCCGCGCGCGGCGCCGGTGATCAGCGCGGCCGGCATCGTCAGGCCTCCGGCTCGATGATGCCGAGGCTGCGTAGCCGGCCGATCACTTCGTGCTGCGTCGCCTTGAAGTGCTCGCGCGAAGGGGCCGCGCGTTCGAGGGTGTTGGCGGGATAGAAATCCTTGCGGCTGTAGGTATCGGCGTACAACTCCATGCGCATGCGCGACAGGAAGTTGTTCATGCCCGGCCGGTTGCGATAACGGCGCAGCGCCGCGATGTCGAGATCCGCAGCCGCGGCGGTCGACTCGCCCGGCCCCGCTTCGACGAGCACGCGGCCGTGGAAATCGATGATCTTGGACAGGCCGTCGCAGGTGGCCTCGAGATACGGCACGTCTTCGATTCCCGCCGTGTTCGCGGACACGACGTACGCGAGGTTCTCGATCGCGCGTGCGCGCTTGGCGATGTCCTTCGGCGTGAGCCCGGTCATCAGGGGCTCGGAGCTCGGGTGGCACAGCACTTCGGCGCCGCGCAGCGCGAAACAGCGCACCAGCTCCGGATACTGGATCTCCTCGGAGGCGATCACCGCGAGGTTGCCGATCGGCGTGCGCGCGACCGGAAAGATCGACTCCTTGCCGTAGAGCTCGAGGTAGCGGTCCCAGTAGTCGTGCGGCGTCGGCGAGAACATCGACGTGAGCCGCCGGTAATTGAGGATGCGGGAGCCGTCGGGGTCGAAGACGAAGCAGGACTGGAAATAGATGCCCGGGAAATTCGCGTCCGTCTCGTAGGCATTGCCGCAGAGGTAAATGCCGTGCTTGCCCGCGAGGCGCGCCAGGCTCGCGTACTCCGGCCCATCCGGCTGCAAGGCGGCGCGGCTCGCCCAGTCGCCGATCGTGGTCTCGATCGGAAATCCGGTGAACACGTATTCCGGCAGCACGACGAGCTGCACGTCGTCGCCGGCGATGATCTTCAGGCCGGACAGTGCGCGCTCGAGCCGCAGGAGGTTCGCGGCGATGATTTCCCTGGCCGCCGCGGTGCTGGTCGCGAAATTGACCGGATGGCACTTGAGCTGGAGCGCGACGGCTCGGTACTGCAGCATGTCGGGACGCCTCGGGATCTCTGAACGACAGACCGACGGCACCTCCGGAACGCCGCCCCGCCCTGGGGCCATCATAGAGGGCCGGGCATGCTGCGAGCACCAAAGTATTCTTGCCTGCCCACAGAGAAATCTTGCACCCGCCCGGCGGGGCCGCGCCGCGGGCTTCAGCTGTCGTGATCGCTGCGGCGCAGTTGCCCGGCCGCGGTGCGGATCTCCGCGATCAACGCCTGTGCGGCGGGTGACAGCGTGGTGCTGCGCATGAAGCGGATGAACGCGCGCCGCTTGCGATCGAGTCCGCGCACCCGGTAGGTGCGGAACAGCCCGCCCGCCTTCGCGTTCATGATCTGTGGCGAGAGCCACAGCGACGTCAGGCTGACATAGTCGGTCAGCAGCAGCAGGTTGATGCCGAATGCGAGCCCGTCGCTGCGGATCACGTATCGCGGGGCCTCGAGCCCGGCGACCAGGAACGACTCGCAGAGGAACTGGTACTGCTCCTCGCGGGACCGTGGCACGATCCAGGTCAGCTTCTGCAGATCGGCCAGTGTCGGCTCGCTCAGGCTTGCGATCGGATGCCCGGTTCGCATCGCGACATAATCGAAGTCCTCGAACAGCAGCTCCTGTTCGACGTTGTCGCGCAGGGGGATCGACACTGGCGGTGCGCCGACCATGAAATCGACCTCGCCCCGCTGCAGCAGGTCGTAGATTCGCTCGCTGGTGCCTTCGCGCACCGTCACGTCGATGTCGGGGTGCCGGCCGAGCAGGCGCGCCAGCGCCACCGGCACGACCTGCGCGCTCAGCAGTTCGCTGACGCCGATGCGCACGGACCCCGCGGTGGCCGACTGCAGTGCGTGTAGGCTCTCGGTGGTCCGCATCGCCTCGGTCAGCAGCGCACGCGCGTGATGCGTCAACCGCCGCCCGTGCTCGGTCGGCATCGCGCCGAGCTGGTCGCGCTCGAACAGCGAAACGCCGAGGGTTTCCTCGAGCGACGCGATCGAATAGGCCACCGCCTGCTGCGTCAGGTTGACCGCGCGCGCCGCCTTGGCGAAGGAGCCGTGCTCGACCACCGCAAGGAATCGCGACAGCAGCTTCAGGTCGAGACGGTCCGCGGGAACGACGCCCGGCGCACTGCGCCTCGGCAGTTCCGCGTGATCGGCCGGCGCGTCCTGCGCGATTGCGCCCGACCTGGTCGGATCCGCTCTGCGATTCATGTCAACAGTTTCGCCGCGCGCATCCGGACGGACAAGAACTCCTTGGCGGGGGCCAAGGACATTCTGAGTGCGAACGGGCAGTCAAAGACGTAACACTCGCCATGTGTGGTCTCGGGCCACACGACGCAATGCGCCGGAGCCTGGAAGATGTTGCACGGCAATAACGCCGCAAGTGCCGTACGGATCGTACTCGAAGAGTACGGTGTGCGCAGTGCGTTTGCACTGGCGGGTGCCTCGCAGTCGGTGCTGATCGACGAGCTCGATCGTCACGGCATGCGCATCGTGCAGACGCGGCACGAAACGGCGACCGTCGGCGCCGCCGACGGTTATGCGCGCGCGCGACGCAGCATCGGCGTCGCGATCATCAATGCCGACCAGGGCATGGCGAATGCCGTCACCGGCGTGCAGTCGGCCTTCGAGGCCTGCTCGCCGGTCGTCGTGCTCGTCGGTCGCGAGCCGCACAACTGGATCGAGCCGGAGCTGCCGATCGATCACGATGCGCTCGCGCTGCTGCGACCGGTGGCGAAATGGGCGCGTACCTGTCATTCGGCGCAGCGCCTGTCCGAGTATGTGGAAATCGCGTGCCGCAAGGCGCTGGCCGGGCGACCCGGTCCCTGCGTCGTGTCGTATCCCAAGGATCTGCTCACCCAGGATGTACGGCCCGGCGTGGCCGCAGGCCGGACGTCGCGCGCCATGGTGCGGCCGGCTCCCGATCCCGCGGCCATCGCCGAAGTCATCAGCTTGTTCGCGCGCGCCGAGCGCCCGGTGATCATCGCCGGTGGCGGCGCCTACTGGTCCGGTGCCGGCAATGCGCTGCGGCAGTTCTCGGCGCGCTTCGGCGTGCCGGTGCTGATGAACGCGATGGGCCGCGGCCTCGTGCCGGAAGACGACCGGCTCGGCTGGCCCTGGCCGGTGGCACAGACTTCCGCCGACCAGGCCGATCTCGTGATCTGGGCCGGCGCACGCCTGTCGCGTCGCTTCGGCTACGGGCTCGCACCGCGCTTCGGCCGGAATGTGCCGATGGTGCAGATCGACCTGAGCGCCGAGGAACTGTCGCGCAACCGGCCGGTGGACGTACCGCTGCTGGCCGATGTCCGGTTGTCGATCGAGCATCTGCACGCAGCGCTGGAGGCGGGCGATGTGCCGTCCCGCGATCCGGCCTGGCTCGGCGAGGCCTTGCGCGGACGGTTGCAAGTGTTCGCGGAGAAGGCGGCGAGCCCCGCGACGAACGTCAATCCCTACCGGATCGGCACGCTGCTGCGCGAACGTCTCGGTCCCGGCATACGGCTCGTCAACGACGGCGCCGTGATCCTGACCCGCATGCTCGGCGTGCTGCGCTTCGATGGGGCCGGATCCTACGTGGATACCTATCCGCTCGGCTCGATGGGCATGGGAACGCCGATGGCGATCGGCGCGGCGATCGCCGAGCAGGACGAGGCCGCGCTGCAGGGCCGCGCACCGCGCCGCATCGTGCTGGTGACCGGCGACGGATCGTTCGGCTTCTATCCCAGCGAGTTCGCGACCGCGGTCAACGAGAAGCTCAGCCTGTCGGTGATCGTGGCCAACAATCGTTCGTGGGGCAATGAACTGCTGATGCAGCCGGCCGTCATCGGCCGCACGCTCAACGCCGACCTCGGTGACATCGACTACGCGGCGATCGGCCGCGCGATGGGCTTCACCGGCGAAGTCGTGGCCAGCAACGACGCGCTGCCGGCGGCACTCGACCGCGCGCTGGCGAGCCCGCGACCGTCGGTGCTCGACGTGCGGGTCAACGAGGCGCCGCTCGAGGAGCGAGAACTGACGCTGCTTTACAGCGACGTCGAGAACACACGGGCGCGGCACTTCGGTGGCGCCAGCTCAGAAATTCACGCGACCGCGATACCCGGGTATCCGTCGTCATCCACCGGATAGCTATGGGTGTGCGCAACAGGGGAGTAGACATGATCGATGGCAGACTTTTCGAGCATGGCTGGACTTACGGCCCGCAACCGAGGTCAAGTTACAGAAGTGATTCCTCAATGAGGCTTACCTACGTGCGCAGCATGACGATCGCTCTGATCGCCATGGCCGGGTACGGCTTGAATCACGCGGGCGCCTCTCCGCTTGCCCAAGGAGACGCGAGCCAACAGCAGCCCGACGGAATACTCACGACACTCGAAGAAGTTACGGTTACCGCGGAGCGCCGCTCCGCGGCCGAACAATCCGTGCCGATGGCTATCACAGCGCTATCCGAGGAAATGCTCGAACGGCAGCAGATTCGGAGTGTCGCCCAACTCGGAGAAGTTGTCCCCAATTTCTACATCGCGCCGAATACCGGCACGAGTAGCGCGGCGAAGATCTTCATGCGTGGCATTGGCGAAGCAGAATCCTTCTTTACAGCCGACGCGCCGGTTGGCATGTACATCGACGATGTCTATATCGCGCGCCAGACAGGCGCGATATTTGACCTGTTTGATATTGAGCGTCTCGAGGTGCTTCGGGGCCCGCAAGGCACTTTGTACGGGCGCAACTCTTCGGCTGGCGCTGTGAAACTTGTCTCGAAGAAGCCGGCAATCGGCCAGCATCAGGGTCAGGTGGAAGTAGCCTTTGGTCGCTTCAACAGCATGAGTCTGCGTGCCTCAGGCAGCATTCCGATCGGTGCGACGGCGGCCCTCCAGGGGGCGGTGCTGGTACGTGAGCGCGATGGCTGGACAAAGAACCTAGCCACTGGCCGGGATGTGAACGATCAAGATGTAAAGGGGGCGCGCCTGTCGTTGCTGATGGAGCCCACGGACAGATTCCGCGCGTTGATCGCGGCGGACTACGTGCGCGAACGTTCAACACCGGGCTATGCCGTGCCACTTGTACTCGACACGTCTGTGGGCGATCCGGTTCTTGGCCCGGAAGCCAAGACAGGTGATTTCTTTGTGACGAACTCCGACATCGAGCAGCCAGTTAACGATCTCGACCATTGGGGGGTGTCGGCGACCCTCGAGTTGGAAGTGAATGATGATCTCACGCTGAAGGCAATCGCATCGCATCGCGCACTTGAGAACGAGCTGTATCTGGATGCCGATGGAGATACATATCAGCCGCTGCCATCACGAGCGTCCCTGTACCACGTGTACCAGGATCAGGAGCAGTATCAATCAAGCTTAGAACTACAGGCGCTGGGTGGATTGATGGACTCTCGTCTGACCTACGTCGCAGGAATCTATGCCTTTCGAGAGCACAACGATCAGGACAGTATCAGCGTGCTCGGCCTACCAGCGCTATACGGCCAGCCCGTCGCGTCTGCAGGCCGGATCGACCTCACGAATATTGCCCGCGAGTCCATGACGACTGACTCGTACGCGGCATTCGTGACCGGTACTCTGGACCTTACCGATCGACTGTCGTTCACGGCCGGGTTGCGATATACAAGCGAGAAGAAGGACTTTAGCAATGATGTGATTCTGCCGAATGGCACAGCGCATGTCGCTTGCCTGAATCAGACCGTGACGCCCGCCGTGCAGGTGAGGGCCGCTCCCTGCACGGCAGGCGATCTTGCGCTTGGATACAGTGATTTCACCAACCAGAGTGCATTCGCCAAGACCTGGACTGCTTGGACACCACGGTTTGTGATCGACTTCGAGCTGAATGAATCGGCCATGGTATACGTCTCAGCGGCGAAGGGATTCAAGGGTGGAACAACCAATGGACGTGATGTCGCCGCGCTTCGTAATCTTTATCGTCTGATCGGCGACATGGAGACCAACTGGAGCTACGAAGCAGGCTTGAAGGCTGATTGGCTCGATCGCCGCCTCCGCACGAACGTGGCGGCATTCCGAAATGAGTATCGCGGGTTGCAGGCGAGCTTGACCACTCCTGAAGGTGGGTACGGACGGATCAACTCTGGCGACGTTCGCGTGACCGGACTCGAGTTCGAACTGGCCGCGGTACCGATACGTGGTCTGGAGCTGACCGCCAACATTGGCTTGCTCGACGCCAAGTACACGGCGTGGGACGCGGCTTTGTCCAGTTGCGCGGTGTACGGAATCGACACCATTGCGGAGTATCTCGCTATGCCCTTGAAGGTGATGCCAGACTGGCAGTACCGGATCGGAGCGAACTACTCGTTCGATATGGGAGAGCGCGGTGTTCTCTCCATCGGTGCCGATTTCAATGAGCGTGACGAATACTTCAACAACGTCTGCGCTACTCCTGGCATCGCGACGACAAACTACGAGTTTCTTAACGCTCAGCTGCGATGGGAGAGCCCATCAGGCCGAACACTTGTGACATTGAATGGTTCGAACCTCACGGATTCCGAAGTGATTAGCGGCGCTTTCGACTTTGGACGCAGCCTTGGTTTTGCGTCGACCTGGATGTATCCGCCACGCACGTGGATGCTGTCTGTCCGTTATAAGCTGTGAGCATCGGAGTCCACACTCGTACCTTTCGACTCTGGAGTGGGCACAATGACGACAATTGATAGACGCACTGTTCTCGGCCTGATGGGCGGCGCCGTTGTGGGGGCTACAGGTACGGTATCGTCGCGACCCCTATACGCAGGTGAGAGTCGGCCATTGGACGTGATAGTAGTGGGCGCCGGCCTGTCTGGGCTCCATGCCGCGCTGTTGCTGAAGGAACAAGGGCTGTCCGTGCGAGTGCTGGAGGGGCGTGACCGGGTCGGTGGCCGAGTCAAGACCCTGGTCGATGTCGCTGGGCACCCCGAGGCTGCGGGCCAATATATTGGTGCCAATTATGCTCGCATGGTCGCACTCATGAAGCGTTTCAACCTCAAGCCGAAGCCGGCGGTAGGCGGACCGCTGTCCGAGAAACCATGGATATATCGCATTCGAGGTAAGTGGGTGCTCAGGGAAGATTGGCCAACGAGTGATGTAAATCCTCTTTCCGGCGAGGAGCGCGCGATTCTGCCGCATCAGCTTCTCGGGCGCATGTTCCGCGATTCGCCTCTGCGGGACGAACCGGCGGATGCATGGTTGCTGCCGAAATTCGCGAAGTGGGACAACATGTCCGGGCCGGAATACTTGCGGTCACTGGGCCACAATCAGGAGACCGTCGACCTCACCGGCGTCTGGGTTCACACTGATTCCTTCGATATCACTTCCGCCCTGTGGGAGATGCGCCGGGAGCACTTCAATCAGCGAGCGGCCACTGTCCAGGGCGGCGTCAAGGTGTTCGAGGTCGAAGGCGGAAACGCGCGGGTGCCGCAGGCGATGGCCGCAGCGCTGGGCGACGATGCAATAGAAATTGGCAAGGTTGTAGTCGCCGTCCAGAACAGCGACAGGGGTGTGAAATTGCACTGCAGCGATGGCTCCTCTTATGCAGCGCGCTTTGCAGTCATGACGCTGCCGCCGGCGTTGTTGCGCAACGTGAGGTTCTCTCCGGCGTTGCCACTGCCGCTGTCCTGCGCTGTGCAAGAGATCCAGAACGGCCCCTCCATACGAGTGTTCATGGGATTGCGCGAGCCG
>WBZY01001227.1_pt1 | contig 14071 bp, 13 predicted proteins | sample 5204191 | NCBI WGS metagenome assembly WBZY01 (sample SAMN12344363, study PRJNA552823) | activated sludge metagenome | biome: Activated sludge suspended growth; feature: Anammox Sidestream; material: Wastewater; isolation source: activated sludge from anammox sidestream of wastewater treatment...
AAAGAACAACGTCCCTGCCGCGCGAAGAGTCAACGAGGCGATCTGCCAGCCGATGGGTTTTGAACCGACAAGGAAATAGATCAACTGATACGCCCACGGATACGGTCTATCCACCGCGTAATAGCCGAATTGATAGGCGGGGTCGAGCTTGGTAAAAAATTGAACTTCCCAATCGGACCAGTAATAGCCCAGCGAGGTCAGGTCGTATCCGTACGCGGCGAACGCCAGCAAAAATAAAGCCACTGGATAAAACCATGGCTTTTCAGAGATCGTCTTTAGTTTTTCAAGGCTGGTTTTCATAACTTTGTTTCTGTATTTTCCGTTTTCCATGATTGAATGCTTGATGCCTATTTTGTCAGGAGGTTATTTTGGATGGCTCTCATTTTATCATTGGCGCATGCGCAAAGGTAGGGCGTAGGAATGGCGCCGCGAAATCTCAATTCTCAATCGCAAACCGCCTTGGTTGGATTTTTACAACAATTTTACATCTCTGCCATATAGGCGTAACTCGCGCATTCTACAATTGCCATCGTAACCTTGAAAGGAGGTTTATCATGATGATGAAAGTATTGTTCAAGAAAACCCTGTTGCTGGCGCTGGTAATGGCGCTCGGCGTGGGGAGCCTGTCGGTATTTGGCGTTTCAGCCGCAGGATCGAACGACCCGACTCCGCCGCCCCCGCAGGGTGAAATGACGGACGAGCGCCTCGAGCAAATCTGGGCGAAGCAACTCCGCGCGTATGAGATATTGGGCAAGACCGAAGAGTTCATCGACAAAACCCAGAAACTGATCGATCGCGCCGCGCAAAGTGGAAAGGATGTCTCTGCCGTGCAAGCCGCTTTGGACGCATTTACAGATGCGGCGAAAGACGCCAAGCCGGTCTATGAAAGCGCGCAATCCATGGTCGACTCGCATGCGGGCTTCGATGCGGACGGCAAAGTGATCGACCCCGAGCAAGCCAAAGCGACTATCCGCGCGATGGGTGAGAAGATGAAGGAGATCAAAGACGCAATGGGCGGCGCCGGCAAAGCCCTGCGCGATGCGCTCCACGCCTTCCGCGAAGCAAATCCGCGCCCTGAAAAAACTCCGACGCCGTAATTGCTTATGCCGTGTCGCCCTGAGTGGCGCGAGGCGCCACTCAGGGTCTCTGATCTCGCGAGGAGATTCTAGTAGGGCTTACGCAGTTGAACCTGTTGCGCCGTAGTTGCACTGCGGCGGCGGCAGTACAACTGCCTGCCAACTGCGTACCTGTCCAGTTTATCTTGAGTTTCTCGAAGGTCTCAGAATGGCATGGCAACACGGTTTCCACAAACCCGCATTCGGCAGTACAATCGTCTCACCAAAAAAAACAAAGTGAGGCAGATTATGTACACATCCGAAGGTAAAAAAATCGTCCATACCGATAAAGCGCCCAAAGCGATCGGTCCCTATTCACAAGCCATCCGCACCGAAAGTTTGGTCTTCACAGCCGGGCAGATCGGGTTAGACCCCGCCACGATGGAAATTGTCCAAGGCGGCATCGAAGTGGAAACGCGGCAGGCGCTGACCAACCTCAAGCACGTGCTCGAATCGGCGGACTCGGGTTTGAACTTTGTGGTCAAGACGCTCGTATTTTTGCAAGACATGAACGACTTCGCCAAGATGAATGCGGTCTATGCCGAATTCTTTCCTGAGAACCCGCCCGCGCGAAGCACTGTCGCGGCGGCTGGCTTGCCCAAAGGCGCCCGTGTCGAAGTCGAATGTGTCGCGTTGCTCTCTCCCGCCCGCGGTGATTAATTTTTAACCGCAAAGCCCTACCCGTGAACGAGCTCATCCTCCTCGTCGACGACGAACCCTCCATTATCAAACTGGCGCGTATGTATCTCGAGCGCGAGGGTTTTCGCATCCAAGCCGCGCGCGACGGCGAGGCGGCAGTGGAGGTTGCCCAGCGTGAGCGCCCCGCTCTCATCGTGCTGGATGTGATGCTCCCGAAACTCGACGGCTTCGAGGTGTGCCGCCGTTTGCGTTCTGCTAATCATCCCGCCGATATCCTCATGCTCACCGCGCGCGATGAGGATATCGATAAAATTCTGGGTCTCGAACTTGGCGCGGACGATTACCTCACCAAGCCGTTCAACCCGCGAGAACTGGTTGCGCGCGTGAAGGCAATCCTGCGACGCGGCGAGCGCGGCGTCAGGGCGGAGAATGCTTCCACGCTTCGACTCGGCGACCTGACGGTTGACCCAGCTCGAAGGGAGGTTCGAATCGGTTCTTCCTCCTGCCTCAACCTGCGCGCGCAAGAATTCGACTTGCTCCTCACGTTTGCGGAGCATCGCGGGTTGGTGCTCACGCGCGAGCAGATCCTGCAAAAGGCGTGGGGCTTTGATTTCTACGGTCAGACCCGCACGGTGGATGTGCACGTGGCGCATCTACGAAAGAAACTGGAGCCGAGTTCCGTGAAGATCGAAACCGTGACCGGCGTTGGGTATAAACTCGTGGTTGCCTGACGCAGTTCGTTACGGCATTGCAAGATTGTTCCGCCCGCCGAGGCGTACACTTAGGTTGGAGTATGAGCGAGCAAACCAACCCCTTGTTGAAAATCTGGGCGCAGATGCACTCCGTTATTCAGGAGTTTTGGGCGATCACCGAGCCTGAGGTCGAAAAAGTCGCCGTGCGTAACGACGTCCCCTTTGAACTGTATCTGTACAGTGAATTAGGGTTGGATTATTTCTCGCGCGTTAACTTTCAAAAGCGCGACCCGTTTACCAACCCCGAGAAATTTGAGAAGACGTTTGCCTACCTCGATGTGAAGGGGTGGATCCAGCCTCAGCCGGAGGATCAATACAAGGTAACCGAAATGGCGCGGGCGGGCGTGAAATTCATCGTCATGGCTGGCGATGCGAAACTCCCGCCGCCGGAGTTTATGCCGGAGATCGACCTCGAACGACTTAAGGTGTTGCTCAAGAAGATCGCGCTGGCGAACGATAGCGCTCCTGAGCCTCCGGAGAAATGGGCGATCCTCAAGCGCTTCCGGGTGGCGGACCGGGAAAGCCCGGTGATGACAAAGATTCGGGAATACCTGCTGGACTTATTTGCCTATCGCGATGATGCGCATCTTGAAGCGGCGCGTCCGCACTTTCATACGGCAGGCATCGCCTGGAATGTGTTGGGCGCGGCGGCGGGCGGTAACCCGGTGACTGCGGACAGACTGGCTGAACAACTTGCTTTTCGCGGGTACGATGCCGATGAGTACGCGGTCGCATTGCAAGCCGCGCAAGAGATCGGCTGGCTTGAACAAGCCGGCGACTCGGGCGCATATCGCATTTCGCGCCAGGGAGTTGAACTGCGCGAGCAGGTTGAACGACAGACCGACGCGTATTTCTTTGCCCCGTGGTCGGCGCTCACACAGGAAGAACTCGATGAATTGCAAGAGTCGCTCGGCAAATTGCGCGAGAAATTGCGGGAGCATCGAAAATCGAACCAGCAAGCCTGACGAATTGTTTGCGGATTTCGCGGGGTTGCAAACCATACTCTGTTGCATATGTTTACTTCACTCCGTTCGCGCCTTTGGCTAAGTTACGCCCTCGTGATCACCGTTGCATTACTGGCGGTGATTGTTGTTTTGTTGGTCTATCTGCTTCGCAACCCGTTGTTGTATCGGGAAACCTTGCAACGCTTGCGGAGTGTTCAAACGCAACTCTCAACAAACCCGCGCGAGTTGTTGCAAGACACAGCCAAACTCCGCGAGATCGCCGAAGCGAATAACGCCCGTATCGTGATCTTCGATGCGACCCAGGCGCTCGTCTTCGATTCGAATCCCGACCAGCCCGCCCTCCCGTTTCCGCGCAACACCCTTGTGAATCGAAATTCGCAATTCGCCACCGACGCGCAAGGCGGATCGTGGTTGCAGACGAAATCGCGCCTGCCGAATGGAAATATGATCGTGACCGCCGCGCCTCGACCCGCAACAAAGTTTTTGAATGTCTTCGCCGACGAACTGTTGACTCCGATCTTGCAAGGCGGCGTAATCGCCCTGTTGCTCTCGCTCGTGCTGGCGTTTGCGATCTCGCGCTCGGTGGCAGACCCGTTACAACAGGTTGTCCTCGCCGCCAGAAGTTACCCGCAGAGCGCAGAGGCGGAACCCGTTTCGTTGCGCGGACCGCGCGAAGTGCAAGATTTGACTCAAGCGTTCAACTCGATGATTCAGCGCGTGAACAACACCCAAAAAGCGCAGCGCGATTTTGTGGCGAATGTTTCGCACGAGTTGAAGACGCCGCTCACCTCCATTCAGGGATTTGCCCAAGCCATCCTCGATCACACCGCCGATTCGCCCGACGCGCGTAAGCAAGCCGCGCAAATTATTTATGACGAAGCCGGGCGGATGCACCGCATGGCGCTGGACTTACTCGATCTCGCCCGATTGGAGGCTGGCACGGCCGACCTCAATATCTCCGCAGTGGATGCGGGAGCGTTGTTGCGCGGTATCGCTGAAAAATTTTCCATCCAGGCGCAACAAGCGGAGATAGACCTGCAAGTGAATGTCCCGCAGGGTTTGCCCTCGCTTCTCGGCGACGGCGACAGGTTGGCGCAGGTGTTTACGAATCTTGTGGACAACGCGTTGAAGTTCACGCCCGCGAACGGACGTGTTGCGCTCTCCGCAAAAAAGGATGAGGGGTGGATCGAATTCGAGGTGGCTGATTCAGGTGTCGGCGTCGAGAGTGAAGCGTTGCCCCGTCTATTTGATCGGTTTTATCAAGTGGACACATCCCGCGCCGGTGGCGAGGGTCATGGGGCGGGGCTCGGTCTGGCGATCGCGCGCGAGATCACGCAGGCGCATGGTGGTAAAATTGCCGTCCGAAGTTCGATGGGGCATGGGACGACATTTACGATCCGCCTGCCGCTTGCGAATAAGTAAAATAAGACCATTGCGATCTTTCTCTGCCACAGAGACCACGGAGAAAAAAAGATTTTCCACCTGCCCCAAACGTGATTTGCCTGGCAAATCATACGGGGTCAGAGTTCTCTGAGCGCTCTCCCGACAACCATCGGGACACTGTGTGGCTAAGGTAGCCAATCTATGCCTAAAGTTTCCATTATCGTTCCCTGTTACAACGAGCAAGCCACGATTCGACTCTTGTTGGATGCTCTGCGCGAGCAGACCTTTCCTCGCTCTCAAATGGAAGTGATCGTGGCAGACGGCTTGTCAACCGACAACACGCGCGAGGTGATCGCCGGGTTTCGGAGCGAGTTTCCCGATCTGGATGCGCGCGTGGTGGACAATGTGAAACGCGCGATTCCCTCGGCGGTGAACCGCGCCATCGAAGTGTCGCGCGGCGAGATCATCGTGCGGCTGGACGCGCATTCGAAGCCGTACCCCGATTATGTGGAAAATTGCGTGAAGGCGCTCGAGGATAATCGCGGCGACAACGTGGGCGGCGTGTGGGAAATTCACGCGGGCGCATCAGGTTGGATTGCCGAATCGATCGCGGTTGCCGCGGCGCATCCGCTCGGCGTGGGCGACGCGTTGTATCGTCATGCCAAGCAAGCTGCCGAAGTAGACACGGTGCCGTTCGGTTCGTTCAAACGGACGTTGATCGACAAAGTGGGCATGTTCGATGAGACTTTGCTCACGAACGAAGATTACGAGTTCAACGCGCGGGTGCGGGAGGCGGGTGGTAGAATCTGGCTCGATCCGTCCATTCGCTCGATCTACTTTGCGCGCGCAACCTTGTTGGAACTGGCGCGCCAATACTGGCGTTATGGATTTTGGAAGTGGCGCATGTTAAGCAAATATCCGAACACTCTTCGTTGGAGGCAGGCTCTGCCTCCGTTGTTTGTCATAAGCCTGGCGGGGCTGGCGTTGTTGTCATTCTTTTTCCCGCTGGCGAAATTTCTTTTGCTGGGCGAGATACTCCTGTATCTTTTTATCTGCTTGCTGGCGGGCATTCAAGCGCGGTTGCGGATGAAAAAAAATTTCTTAAGTGTGGGGTTGCCGTTGGCAATTCCCATCATGCACATTGCGTGGGGGAGCGGGTTGTTATGGAGCATGCTCGCTTCTGGTTTTAGAAAGAATGGCTGAAAATCTTCGAACCGCCCCGTTGCGATTACGCCCCAGCGAACACCGCACTCTGTTGTTTCTGGGCGATCTCGTATTGTCCATCGTTTCCGTGTTCGCCGCATTATCGGTGTGGCGGGCGTACAACTACAACGTGCAATATCAGGCATTGCTGGCTGAAAAACCCCCGATCCCCGAGCCGCGGATCGTCGCGATTCTCAATACCAGGGTGGATATCGAAGTCCCGTTTTGGTTTTACCTCCTGCCGGTCTTGTGGATGCTTTTGCTGGTGGATTTATACGAGCCATCCATTGCGGGGAGCGGGCGCAAAACAACGCGCGGCATTGCCGTTGCCGCGTTCATCGCGTTGGCGCTGTACTCGTTCGTCTTTGTGTTTACTCAAGACCCGACCAACCTGCCGCGCGTCGGCGTTGGCGCATACCTGATCTTCGCCTCGCTCCTTACCCTTGCCTGGCGCATGATCTTCATTCGCATCTACAAACGGACGGGGCAGTTGCGCCGCATGCTGATCATCGGCGCCGGGCAGGCGGGGAAGACCCTAGCCCAATTATATGAAACGCTTGGAACGCGCTCGTTCAATCTGGTGGGTTTTGTCGACGATGACAACCAGAAAGTTAGAAAATCTTTTCACGGTTCGAAGGTACTCGGCTCCAGCGATCGATTGCTCGCCTTGATCGACGAACACCAGGTGACCGACCTTGTCGTTGCTATTAATGGCGAAATACGGGGAAAAACGTTTCAAGCCATTTTAGACGCGCAGGAAAAAGGCGTCGAAGTCATGCGCATGCCTATCCTCTACGAAGAGATGACCGGGCGGCTTCCCATCCATCATCTTGAATCGGATTGGATCATCCGCTCGTTCGTAGACGAGGTGCGGGTGAGCGGAATGTACGAACTAGCCAAACGCGCTCTCGATATTGCGGGTGGATTGGTGGGAATCGTAGTCCTGCTCTTATTATTCCCGGTGGTTGCCCTTGCCATCGTTCTCGATAGCGGGTTTCCCATCACCTATAAACAAACTCGCCTGGGAAAAGGCGCGCGTCGTTTTACGATCTACAAATTCCGTTCGATGCGCCAGGATGCGGAACAACAAGGCGAGGCAAAACTCGCCGAGAAGAACGATCCGCGCGTCACACGCGTGGGAGATTTCTTGCGCAAGACGCGGCTCGATGAATTCCCACAGTTCTGGAACGTGTTACGCGGCGACATGAGTCTCGTCGGTCCGCGCGCCGAACGGCCCGAACTCGTCGCCGCCTTCCAAAAGCAAGTTCCGTTCTATCGCGCGCGTTTACTGGTCAAGCCCGGCGTCTCAGGCTGGGCGCAGATCAATTACGGCTACTATGCCAGCGTCACCGAGATGGCGGTCAAACTCGAATACGACCTCTACTACATCAAACATCGCTCGCTAACGATGGATTTGCAGATCATTCTCCGCACCATCGGCACCATGCTCAGGCGCACGGGACGATGATGAAAACTCTCGTCACTGGCGGAGTGGGGTTCATCGGTTCGCACATCGCAGAGACTTTGCTCGCGCGCGGCGATTCGGTGCGCGTGTTGGATAATTTCAGCACAGGTAAACGCGAGAACATCGCAGGGATTGCGAAGGATGTCGAGATCATCGAAGCCGACCTTCGAGACGCTTCGCGCGTCGGGGAAGCTGTGCGCGGCATGGACGTTGTTTTCCACTCCGCGGCGTTTGTCTCCGTCCCGCAATCCATGGATGAGCCGCAAGAATGTTTCGACATCAATGTGAGCGGAACACATCTCCTGCTCGAATCGGCGCGCCGCGCGGGCGTCAGGCGCGTTGTCCTTGCATCGAGTGCGGCAGTCTACGGCGAGTCCGACGCGTTGCCTCTCATCGAAGAAACTCCTCTGCAACCAAAATCACCTTATGCGTTGTCGAAGCGCGTCAACGAGATGTACGCCGAACTTTTCACAAACCAATTCGATCTCGAAGTTGTCGCGCTCCGCTATTTCAACGTCTACGGTCCCCGCCAACGCCCCGACTCGATGTACGCCGCGGCAGTCCCGATCTTCATTCAGAGATTATTGGATGGAAAACCTGTCACCATCTTCGGCGATGGCGGTCAAACCCGCGACCTCATCAACATCCGCGATGTTGTCCGCGCCAACCTGATCGCCTCCGAACACCCGAACGCCGCAGGGAAAATTTTCAACATCTGCACAGGCATCGAAACGCGCCTGCTCGACCTGCTCGATGTGCTGTATGAACTCTTTCCCAACGCGCCGACAACTGAATTTGCCTCCCCCCGCGCAGGCGACATCTACCGCTCCGTCGGAAGCCCCCAAAAAGCAAAAGATATAATTGACTTCAAAGCAACCACATCCCTAGCCGAAGGTCTAAAAGAAACCGTCGAATCCATGCGCCAACAATCTCTAATCTCTAATCTCTAATCCCCAATCTCTAATCTCTAATCCTCTATTCTCTAATCCTCTATTCTTCTATTCCTCTAATCCTCTAATCCTCCAATTCTCCAATTACCATGTCCCGCCCCCCTCACATCCGCAACCGCTTCGTCCTCATCGGCGACATTGCCCTCATCATCGTCTCGGTGCTGGGAAGTTTCGCCTTGCGGCTGAACGTGGAGGAATTGCCGTTTTATTTCCCCGCCGTGGTGTTGATGAGTGTCGTCGCGCTCGCAATCAAAATCCCAGTTTATTTTTTCTTCGGCTTGTATCGCCGCCTTTGGATCTACGCCAGCACAGGCGAGTTGCGCTTGATCACCGTTGCTGTGACCACCGCCTCTGTCCTCACCTCAGGCGTCATGGCGCTCCTCATCGTAACTCGTAACGTGTATCCTGGAATGCCCCGTTCTGCTTTGGGCATTGACTGGCTCCTCTCGCTCGTTCTCATCGGCGGCTCGCGCTTTGCGTTGCGCATCCTCGCCGAGCAGTCCATGTCCGCGCGTTCAAGTGGAAAGAGCAAACGCGCCATCATCATCGGCGCAGGCGACGCGGGCGCGTTGGTTGTTCGTGAATTACAAAAAACATCGCAATTGAATCTCATTCCCGTTGGCTTCCTCGACGACGACCCAGCCAAGCAAAAACATTCCATCCACGGCGTGACGGTGATCGGCGCGGTCAACGACCTCTCCTCTGCAATTGACCTGCACCACGTGGATGAAGTCATCATCGCGATTCCCTCCGCGCCTGGTCAACTCGTGCGCGCGATCAACGACGTTTGCCGCGTCAAAGGAATCCCTTCGCGCACGATGCCTGGCATCTACGAACTCATCGGCGGCAAGGTTAGCGTCAACCGCCTGCGCGAAGTGGACATCACCGACCTGCTCCGCCGCGAACCCGTGCGCGTCAACGATGAAGCGGTCGGCGCGGCGCTTGAGGGCAAACGAGTCCTCGTCACAGGCGCGGGCGGTTCCATCGGGCGCGAACTCTGTCGCCAGATCGCGCGGCGCAATCCATCCGAACTTGTCTTGCTCGGTCACGGCGAAAACAGCATCTTTGAAATATTGCTCGAACTGAATCAAGATTATCCGACTCTTTCTCTCTCACCCGTCATCGCCGACATCCGCAACGCCGAACGCCTCGCGCAAATTTTCGCGCAACATCAGCCGCAAGTTGTCTTCCATGCCGCCGCGCACAAACACGTCCCGTTGATGGAGGTCAACATCGTCGAAGCGGTCACGAACAACGTCATCGGCACGCGCAACGTCGTCCAAGCCGCGCTCAGCCAAAACGTCGAACGATTCGTGCTCATCTCCACCGACAAAGCCGTCCGCCCGTCATCCATCTATGGCGCAACGAAACGTCTCGCGGAAATGATCGTGCTGGACGCCTCACGATCCACGCCTCACGCCTTTTCGGTAGTCCGCTTCGGCAACGTCCTCGGCAGTCGCGGCAGTATCATTCCGATTTTCAAAAATCAAATTGCGGGCGGCGGTCCCGTCACCATCACGCATCCCGACATGTATCGTTTTTTCATGACCATCCCCGAAGCGGTCTATCTCGTGCTTCAAGCCGCGTCGATGGAAAACGGCGGCGAAACTTTTGTGCTCAACATGGGCGAGCCTGTCCGCATCCTCGATCTCGCCGAAGACCTCATTCGACTCTCTGGTCTCGAGCCTCATCGCGACATCGAGATTTCATACACGGGCATTCGCGCGGGTGAAAAATTAACGGAAGAATTGTGGGATGAGGGGACTCCGCTCGCGAAGACTCTGCATCCCGACATCTTCCGCCTCGACGCAGACGCTTCATCCTCCGATTTGAACCTGCCTCAAGCCATCGAGCGACTCTCCCTCCTCAGCCACTCCAACGACACCGACGCGATGATCGCACTGCTCGACGAGTTGATTCCAAATTCATCCATCCGCGAACAATCAGAGTCAAAGGTCACAGGTCAAAAGTCATTGCTGACCTTCGACCTTTGACCTTCAACCTTCAAGCCGCATGATCGTTTCCCTCCCCGACTGGAACCACTTCCTCTCCCAACATCCCAACGCCCACCTCCTGCAAACAGGGGAGTGGGGCGAATTGAAATCCGCATTTGGGTGGAAGCCTGTGCGAGTGATCAGTGGAAATGTTGGCGTGCAGATTCTCTTTCGCAAATTGCCGCTGGGGTTTACGGTTGGTTATATTCCGAAGGCGGTGATCAGTGATCAGTTATCAGTGAACAGTGATCAGTCATCAGTGGGCAGTGATCAGTTTTGGAAAGAGGTCGATTCGGTTTGTCGAAATCATCGCGCAATCTTCCTCAAACTCGAACCTGATCTCTGGAGTGACCCACAACCTGAAACATGGAACCTGAAACTTGAAACCTCTCCCCACAACATCCAACCTCCCCGTACCATCCTCATCAACATCAAAGATGATGAAGACACGATTCTGGCGCGGATGAAACAAAAGACGCGCTACAACATCCGCCTCGCGGAGAAGAAAGGCGTGACCGTCCGCGCGTGGGACGATATCGAATCCTTTCATAAGATGATGCTCGTCACGGGCGGGCGCGACGGGTTCGGAGTCCACTCGTTGGAGTATTACAAACGCGCGTACGAACTCCTCCAGCCAAAGGGACTTGGCGAAATCCTCCTCGCCGAATACGAAGGCAAACCACTCGCGGCATTGTTCGTCGCCCGCAACGGCAACCGCGCATATTATCTCTACGGCGCGTCAACGGATGAAGAACGCAACCGTATGCCGACGTACCTCTTGCAATGGGAAGCGATGAAATGGGCGAAAGCGCGCGGATGCGAAGAATATGATCTGTGGGGCGTCCCCGACGAAGATGAGGCGACCCTCGAAGCCAACTTTGAATCACGTCACGATGGACTGTGGGGAGTCTATCGCTTCAAACGCGGCTTCGGCGGCGAACTCAAACGCGCGGCGCAAGCGATGGATCGAGTGTACAATCCGATTCTGTATTGGGCGTATCTGAAATTCATTGGGAGTCGCGGCGAATAATGCCACATTATTGTTTTCAATGCGGATCAAAGTTGGAAGTTCGTCACATGGATCATCGTGATCGGGAAGTTTGTCCTGCATGTGATTGGGTATATTACGCTCAATTGAAAGTCGGCGCAGCGGTCTTGATTGAACAGGACGGAAGGCTGTTGTTATTACGGCGTAGCTACGAACCATGGACAGGAACCTGGATGACGCCTGCTGGATACGTCGAAGCAGACGAAGATCCAAGAAATGCAGCGATCAGGGAAGTTTATGAGGAAACAGGTCTCGAAGTGGAACTCGGTGAATTATTCGATGTTTATTATTTTGACGATGACCCGCGCGGCAATGGCGTCACTTTTGTATATCTTGCCGAAAAAATTTCAGGAGAAATAAGAATCAACGGCGAATCCAGCATTGCAAAATATTTTCATTGGCGGGAAATTCCTGCTGAATTATCTAAAGGCGCGCACGATAAGATGATTATGGCATGGCGTATAAAGGCACAACAGCGAGAATCATAAGGCAATGGTAAATCTTTGGAACAATCTGATTTCCAATCTTCCCAATCCGCACTTCCTCCAAACTTACGAATGGGGACAGGTGAAGGCGAAGTATGGGTGGAGTCCGTTGTATGCGGTGTGGGATGTGGATGGAAAGTGGAAAGTGGAAAGTGACCCGAATCTACTTTCTACTTTCCACTCGCCAGTTGCGGCGGCACTGATTCTGAAAAGACAAATCCTCCAAAACAATTTCGCCGCGCGGTTGTCTATTTTGTATTCGCCGAAGGGACCGCTCCTCGATTGGACGAACAATTCCCTGCGAACGCGCGTGCTGGATGATCTACAGTCCTTTGCGAAGAAACAAGGCGCGATCTTTTTGAAATGCGATCCTGATGTGGCGCTGGGAACGGGAGTCCCTCAAAGCGCGGACGATGTTGTTGATAACAATGGGCAAGCCATCGCGTCCGAGTTGAAGCGGAGGGGATGGGGATATTCGTCGGATCAAATCCAGTTCAAGAATACAGTCGTCATTGACCTGAATCCAACCGAAGACGAACTCCTCGCGCGGATGAAACAGAAGACGCGTTACAACATCCGCCTCGCCGAAAAGAAAGGCGTCTATCTGCGCGTAGGCAATTTGGAAGATTTGGGGATGCTTTACAAAATGTATGCAGAAACATCCGTGCGCGACGGCTTTGTGATTCGCGATGAAGCATATTACAAAACGGTTTGGGAATTATTTATGAAGGCAAACCAAATCCAATTCTCTAATTCTCCAAATTCTCAATCGAATTCAGAACAAGCCTCCAGCCCTTCGACTTCACTCAGCGCAAGCCTCCAATTCTCTAATTCTCCAATCTCTAATCTCCAATCACCAATTACCAATTATCGCGAAGCATCCCCGTGGGACCAATTACCCCATGCCGAACCTCTTATCGCGGAAGTGAACAACCAACCCGTCGCCGCGATATTTGTTTTTTATTTCGCAGGTCGCGCGTATTACGTCTACGGAATGTCGCGTGACGCGCACCGCGAAAAGATGCCGACGTATCTTTTACAATGGGAAGCGATGAAGCGCGCAAAGTCGCGTGGATTCGCGATGTACGATCTATGGGGTGCGCCCGAGGTGTTTGATGAATCTGACTCGATGTGGGGAGTCTATCGCTTCAAAGTGGGACTCGGCGGCAAGGTCGTCCGCACCCTCGGCGCGTGGGATTTTGCGCCAAATCAATTTTGGTATCGGATGTATTCGGATATCATGCCGCGTGTGTTGGATGTGATGAGATCACGCGGAAGGTCGAAGACCAAGCAGAGTTTAGGGGCTTAATACTGCGTATTACGTACTTCGTATTTTGATTACGCAGTACGCAATACGAAATACGAAGTAAAGGATTCCATATGAACAACATCCCCCGCCTCCATTTCGCCCATCTCCCAACCCCCATCGAAGAACTCCCGCGTCTATCGGACCTGTTGGCTGGACCGCGCATCCTCGTCAAGCGTGACGACCAAACGGGACTCGCCTTCGGCGGCAATAAGACTCGCAAGTTGGAGTTTCTCGTCGCGGAGGCGCAGGAGCAAGGCGCGCGGACGTTGATCTCTGGCGGCGCGTTGCAGTCGAATCATTGTCGGCAGACTGCGGCGGCGGCGGCGAAGTATGGATTCGATTGCATCCTCGTGTTGAACGGCGAGATGCCTGATAAACCGTCCGCCAATTTGTTGTTGGATCAATTATTCGGCGCGGAAGTCGTGACGATTGCCGATCGCAATGAACGCGACCGCATGTTGAAAGAGACATTCGACAAAGCCGTTGCGGATGGACGCAAGCCGTATCTCGTCCCGTACGGCGGATCGAGCGCGACGGGCGCGTTGGGGTATGCGTTTGCGATGGAGGAGTTGATGGAGCAAAATAAACATGTTGATTGGATCGTCTTCGGCACATCCTCAGGCGGAACGCACGCGGGACTCGTATTGGGTCAGCGCGTGTTTGAGTTCAAAGGCAAGGTGTTGGGAATCAGCATTGACGAGTCGGAAGAGTGGTTGAAGAGTCACGTGTCCAAACTGGCGACGGAAGCGAGTGAAAGGCTGGG
>WBZY01000345.1_pt1 | contig 14060 bp, 16 predicted proteins | sample 5204191 | NCBI WGS metagenome assembly WBZY01 (sample SAMN12344363, study PRJNA552823) | activated sludge metagenome | biome: Activated sludge suspended growth; feature: Anammox Sidestream; material: Wastewater; isolation source: activated sludge from anammox sidestream of wastewater treatment...
AAATGGGGGGCTCAAGGTAGTCGGTCATTCGGAACCGAGACGGCAGTGAAGCAGTAACGATGAGATTGCATCGTGCGCGCCGGCCGCATAATTGTCGGTCGGGCCGTTAGTCTTGACCGAGGCAGAGTTGGATCCTATGGCGGTATATGTTGATGGGTTGCGTGATTATGGATGGTGGCGCGGCCCATCGTGCCATTTAATTGCCGATTCGGTGGAAGAACTGATAGAGTTCGCCGTATCGATCGGCCTGCGGCCGGAGTGGTTTCAACCAAAGAGTTCGCCGCATTTTGACCTATCGGCCCAGGCCCGCGTCGCCGCGGTCCAAAAAGGCGCGATCGAACTTGGACAACGAGAATTTGTCGCAAGGCTGCGCCGGATAAGAGAGAACGGTTTCGGGGCCTATTCGACCGTGTCCGGCAGCGGGGCCAACGACGGATGCGTGCAGGCCGAAAATAAGCGTGGTCTAAAACAATGAAAATCTTTGCATTTTGCGTTGCCTTTGTTGCCTTGGTCGCCCTGAATGGCTGCGACGTCCAGAGCGGCATGACCAAAAAAGGCCTGGAAAAATACAATCCGTCGCCAACGCCGACGATCAATATCCCAACACCCGAACCGATCGACCCGGCTGATGTCGTAACCGTCGATACATCGCTTCAGGGGCCAACAGTGAACGTCAACAAACCGGAAGAGGCGAAAAGGGCAAAATGCACCAAATATAATCGTGTCGCGATCAACATGAATGGCCAGGAAGTAAAGATAGATGGCATCTGTAAGCAGGTTATGATCAACGGCGATGGGAATAGGGTGAGCGTGACCGCCGTTTCCGAGGTTGTGATCAACGGAACTGACAATACGGTCGAATACTATAAGATCGCTAACGGGAAACGCCCGATCGTGAACGACAGCGTTGGCGGCAGTTCCGTTACCAGATCGGCCGCACCTGCGAAAGATTGATCGACCCTTCAGGCTACAGTTCTATCCAAAGGAGTTGGGAACCGCTACTGGCCAAGAGATCGAAGCCTACATTGCTCGGGATAACGAGGCCGTCACCGATGGTCAGATCGTGCTCGACGCCTTGCTCTCTCACTACAGCACAGCTTCCTTGCAACTGAAAGAGTAATCGATCTTGTCCGATCGAACCCTCCGATCGAAAGGTGGCAGCCGCGCCCATCGCACGCAGCACAAGAGCACGGGCCCGGCCGTTCGTTGCCGGCCCGATACCAAGATCGCGAACCTCAAAGCCGCCAGATCCAACGACCGTTAGCTGAGACTCAGTCGCGATATGTCGAACAAAACGCTGTCCGCCAAAATCTCTTTCCGGCCGGACGGATCCGGTCGGCAAGGCCATGTCGTGATCGAGCCACGTTTCATGGACCGAAGGCGAGCTTACCTCGATAACCTCCGTACCCGGCAGGCACTCAAGGACGCGATGACGGATCTTCGGCGGCTGCAGCACACAGTCGCCGGCTTCGAGCCAGAATGGTTCGCCCTGATCTTCGTAAACGACCCTTACCCGCCCGCGCCAGCAATAGATCATCTGAAACGAGATGTTGTGGTAATGAACGTAATCGGGAACTTCGCCGCCGGCCGTAAGTCGAATATGCGATGCGATCACTTTGCCGCCCAGCCTGTCCGGGATCAGATCGCGATATTCCATTCCGGCCCGGCCGGTGATCCAACAATCGGTATTTATCTTTCGCCGCTCATCACCCTTTAGCAGGATCTGTTCGCCGGCATTCGACATAAACGCCTCGCGCGGTGCATCCGCAGGTTTTATCATATCGAGTCGAAAGCCGCGCTGTTTGTATTGCTCTATCGCGCCATCGAGATCTCTTGTCAGAACCGCCTGCGTAAGCGGGCGGTCAGTTGGTTGGACGATATCGTCGTTCATCTGTAAAATGTCTCGCGTAAGCTAGGCGATCCCTTGATCGTAAACATACTGGCCGCCCGCTTACGCAGGCGGTTCTGACACAACAATTTCTGCCTTGATCGAATTTGCAATGTAACATTCGCGGTGGGCACGATGATGAAGATCGGCGAGTTCGGCGTCGGTTGGAATTTTGTTGCCGATAAATTCTATTTGCGGATCGAGCGTGATCTTTGCCAGCCATTGACGCCCGTCATCGAGCGACCCCATCTCGCCAGTCGCATTGTCCGTGTAACTCGCGATATTGAAACCGTCCTTCGCCGCCAAATATAAAAACGTCAGCATATGACACGATGCCGCGGACGCAACCAACGCTTCCTCAGGATCGACCGCCTCTGCAAGCGAAAACCTCGGCACAACATGCGGCGAACTCGACGCCCGAACCGTCACTCCGCCATCAAACTCCCAAACATGCCCGCGGGTGTAGCGGTTCTTTGTAAATGTCTCGGGCGAGTCGTTCTTCCATGAAATAGTTGCGGTGTAGACGTGCTTCATGAAACTTTGATCTGGTCGGGTTGGAGGAGAGCTACCTTTCCGTTCTTCCAGACGGCAACCGTATTACCGGCTTTCTTATGTTTAAGAAGATCTCGACGCACAGCCTCTTTGAAAGCTTGATCGATCTTGTCGCCATGCGAAATAAGCAGAGGGCGTTTTTGAGTCATTTCGTTGTGATTCTTTTCCATAAAGCTTTTTCGATTATTTTCTCACCCTCAAGTTTATCACCAAATCCGATCAATTCGGGAGAATCCTCGGATGCGTCATACACCCTCCAAGCATCGGCCATGGGACGATACAAATTCATGAAGTTCTGCTTACCACGGTCAAATCGGCGTCGAATTGTGGCCTCAGGAATATCGTGACCGCCCATTCGAACGCGCTCCGCAACTCGCTCGATCGCAAGATCAACGTGATGAAGCCAAAGATAAATGATCTGAACCGTATAATCTTTCTCATGAAGACGACGAAGCAACCTCACGTAAGATCGCGCCGCCAATGTTGTTTCAAAAGCAAAGCTGACTCCATGATCCGCCAACGCTTCTATACGTCTCAGCATTATGCGGCCAGCTTCTATTTCGACTTTCGAACTGGAACTCCTTTGAATTTCTGCGGCAATTAGATCCGCGTTCAGGAATTCTATCTCGCCAAACACCTCTTTGATCAATCGGGGCGCAAGCGTCGATTTTCCCGCTCCGTTCGGTCCAGCGATGACGACAATATTTGGCATACAATGTTATGAAGAAGCGCGCGTGTGTAGAGAGGCTTAGTAAAATTCTCCGTCGAGTCGTTCTTCCAGGAAATTGTTGCGGTGTAGGTTGAGATAGTGTTTCCCCTTCAAGCATCAGCTTCTTTCAAAATATAAGTACCAGCTACCTTCGATATGCCGAACTACAAAGGTATGCTCAGAATGCCACCCGTAACCATCTAGGTTGTCCACAAGCTTAAGCGGCCCTCCCTTCAAGTTTGGTTTTCCCTTAAAATACAGATACCCCTTAGAAGAACTAGAAGCTACCCAGCCGAGGCTTGTTGACATAAATTCTATCCGATCAGGATCACGACGAACCGTAATGCCGCGAGGTGTTCCAATGATTTTGAATAGACGACGATACTCAGCGACTCTGGCTGGATCTAGCGAGGATGGATTAGTCCAGTTATCATCAACACGAATCATAGTCGTGTCGTCGGTCGACATTTCTCGAACCCGTTCAAATTCCGCACGATGCGCGATGAAATTGGCTATCAAAACATCGTCCGGTTTATCGTCGGGTTCTTCTCCAAAAAGCGGCGAAGTCATGAACGAATAGATACCATACGCGAGGAACGAGCCAGCCGCTAAGACCAATGCTCCCGCGCTGAGTAGAAATATCTTCTTCGATTTCTTTTTCATCAAGTATGGATTATGGCCGCAGCCTATACAACATCCTCGGGAACGGAATCGTTTCCCGGACGTGTTCGATGCCGCACATCCATGCGACGGTGCGTTCGATGCCCATGCCGAAGCCGGCGTGCGGGACCGAGCCGTAGCGGCGAAGGTCGAGGTACCATTCGAAGGTGGCTTGATCGAGGTTGTGATGTTTAAGCTGCTGTTCGAGATATTCGAGCGAGGCCGCGCGTTCGCCGCCGCCGATGATCTCGCCGTAGCCTTCGGGCGCGAGCAGGTCGATGCCGAGCGCACATTCGGGACGATCTTTGTCGACCTCGAAATAAAATCCCTTGATCGCGGCAGGGAAGTGATGCACAAAAACCGGCTTGCCGAACTGGTTTGAAAGATAGGTCTCATCCGGCGCGCCGAAATCACCGCCCCATTCGAACGGAGTGGGGACACTCTTGTCCCCATCGCCGGTTCCTCCGGCGAGACTCTCTGTGGACGACGAAGCGTCGTCCATGCGGACAGGAGTGTCCGCGCTCCGATCCGCGTTCCGTTCGTTCAGCATCTTTACCGCATCATCATAATGAAGTCGCGGAAACGGAGGCGTTATCGCTTCGAGCTTTGAAATGTCGCGTTCGAGTGTTTTCAATTCCTCCTGCCGGTCAGAAAGAACGCGTTCGACGATGGCGAGGATCAGGCCTTCCCCCAGATCCATCATGTCCTCATACGAAGCGTATGCTACCTCCGGCTCGACCATCCAAAACTCGGTCAGATGCCGACGCGTCTTGCTCTTCTCCGCGCGAAATGTCGGGCCAAATGCATAAGATTTACCGAACGCGGCGGCTGTCGCTTCGTTATAAAGCTGGCCAGATTGCGTAAGATACGCCTTTTCGTCGCCGAAGTAATCGACCTCGAAAAGCGTCGTCGTACCCTCGCACGCGGCTGGCGTAAAGATCGGCGTGTCGGCAAGCGTAAATCCGTTGTTATCAAAATAATCGCGGACGGCCTTGATCACCGTGTGCCGCACCTTCAACACCGCGTGCTGCTTTTTCGATCTTATCCAAAGATGCCGATGGTCCATTAGGAACTCGGTACCGTGCTCCTTCGGCGTGATCGGGTAATCGTGGACGTTCTGCAGAACTTCCAAACCGGTAACATCGAGCTCAACGCCGATCGATGAACGAGTATCTTCCTTGACCGTGCCCGTCACGATTATCGAGCTTTCCTGCCCAAGCGAGCTCGCCATCTCAAACAATTCTTCATTGTTCGGTTTGAACACAACGCACTGGACAATGCCCGTGCCGTCGCGAAGCTGCAAAAACACAAGCTTTCCGCTCGAACGCTTGTTGTAAAGCCAGCCCTTAAGCGTGACGGCCTGGCCGATGTGATCTTTTAGTTGGTTGATGTAAGTATGCTGCATAAACAAAACGTGATTCTAACACAATGGCGTGGCTTGACTTAGCGACGGCAAACGCCACACTGTAACTAAGTTGGCAGAGAAACCTGACAAGAAGAAGATCAATTACTCGGGCGCGTGGGCAGAGGCCCGAAAGATCGTCTGGGCGGCGCGATGGCGGCTTACATTCGGAAGCGTGCTGCTCCTCATCTCACGGCTCGCGGGGATGGTGCTGCCGGCATCGACCAAATATATCGGCGACGAAATATTCACGAAAGGCAATTACGGCCTGATCAAGTGGATCGCGCTCGCCATTGGCCTCTCCACGCTTGTTCAGGGAGCTACCTCTTTTGCTTTGTCGCAGATCCTCGGAGTTGCGGCACAGCGGGCGATCACCGAGATGAGAAAGCGTGTTCAGGCCCACATCGAGCGGCTGCCGATCTCATATTTTGATTCTACGCAGAGCGGACAGCTGATCTCGCGAATCATGAGCGATGCCGAGGGCATCAGAAACCTCGTAGGCACCGGTTTGGGGCAAATACTTGGCAGCCTTGTAACGGCGACGATTGCGATCGGAGTCCTTCTGTATCTGAACTGGCAATTGACGCTGGCCACCATCGTGGTCCTGCTCATCTTTGGCGGTGCGTTGCTCTATGCGTTCAAGGTGCTCCGTCCCATTTTTCGTGAACGCGGTGAGATAAATGCCCAGGTCACCGGCCGGCTTGGTGAATCGCTCGGCGGCATTCGCGTTGTAAAGGCCTACACGGCCGAGAAAAGGGAAGAACTGTCATTCGCACGCGGGGCACACCGCCTTTTCCGAAATATCGCGAAATCGGTAACCGGCGTTTCCGCGATCGGTTCCTTCTCGTCGATCATTATCGGTGCAGTCGCCGTTATCATGATCGTCATCGGCGGCAATGCTGTGCAGGCGGGTTCGATGACGCTCGGCGATTTTCTGATGTACATCTCGTTCACCTTCCTGCTGGCGATGCCGGTCATCGAGCTAACGTCGATCGGAACACAGATAACGGAAGCACTCGCGGGCCTCGACCGCATACGAGAAGTGATATCGATGCCGACGGAGGTTGACGAAGATGCGGCTCGCCAGGCGTCGCCCGAAATCAAAGGCGATATCGAGTTTGAGGACGTTTACTTTGAATACGAAAAGGGCGTGCCTGTGCTGAAAGGTGTCAGTTTTTTTGCGGGTGCCGGAACGACAACCGCGTTGGTTGGTTCAAGCGGTTCCGGAAAATCAACGATACTTTCTCTGGTGCTGAATTTTATTCAGCCAACACGGGGCACCGACACTCCCGTCCGCACGGATGCCGCTTCGGCATCGGCCGAAACACGCGGCCTTCCGGATAAGAGTATCAGCGCTCCGTCGGGCCGCATTCTTATCGACGGCAAAGATCTCCAATCCGTCCGCCTGCGCGACTATCGCAAACATCTTGGCGTTGTGCTGCAGGATAACTTTCTGTTCGACGGTACGATCCTCGATAACATTCGGTTCGCAGACCCTGGTGCAACAATCGAGAAAATAAGACAGGTCTGCAAGGTCGCAAATGCCGACGAATTTATCGCCAAGTTTCCGAATGGCTATGAGACCGTTGTTGGCGAACGCGGCGTTAAGCTTTCGGGCGGACAGCGACAGAGGCTTGCGATCGCACGGGCATTACTGGCCGACCCGCGTATTTTGATCCTCGACGAAGCAACATCAAGCCTCGACAGTGAATCCGAAGCCCTGATCCAGGAAGGCTTGAATAACTTGCGGCAAGGGCGGACCACTTTCGTCATCGCCCACCGGCTTTCGACGATAAGGAGCGCCGACCAGATCCTCGTCGTGGAAGGCGGCGAGATCCTTGAACGCGGCCGCCACGAAGAGCTGATCGCAATGAACGGCCGGTACAAGCAACTCTACGACAAACAGTACAGGTTCGAACAGAATCTGTTCGTAAATCCGGGCGAGGACTTTACGAGCAGAACGGCGGAATCTATGGCGCAAACCAAGCTTTAGGGACAGTTGATCAAGGTTCCGCGGATCGATTTCGTCTCAAAATTAGCTCCTTCAAGGACATTGCCTTTCAACGTCATAACGTCTTTGTTATTGGGGCCACGATTCCAGTCAAAAATGTAGGTGGATCCTTGGGCCGTCCATGTACCCCTTGGTGCCCACCTGTCGAAGTGCGCCTTACCGTCAGAAGTCATTATCATCGTAGCTTCGGCACGTCTGCCGTCATTCATTACCACTTCCCACCTCCAACAGCTTGTACGTAACGATTGTGCCGGCCCGCCTGGCGACTCCATTCGGGCTTGAAGCTTTTGACGTTCCAGGCCAGGAACTCCGCTGTCGTTCGAGTTGCTTGCCACAAAGATATTTACGGCCAACTTCGCATCCGGGGCCGGATTACAAACAATATACGCCCCGTTTATGCCTTTGAAACCACAGACGGCGTTTCCGTTTGTACCGACGTTTACCCATCCTTCGGCGGCAAACGCACCCTGTGCTCGACGCAAACAGTCTTCGTACCCGATCGCTAGTGTTTGCTGGCCTCGCGACATTACCGGTTGAGAGTCCGCCCATCCGCAAAATACAAGCAGAAACGCGCCCGCCGTAAAATATCTCATCAATATTGACCTCCTAGTTGGATATCTGTGAGGTTATGATACACCCGAAATGCTATCTGTTAGATGCACTCTTTCCGAAAAAGTAATTATTGCCGGTTCGATTCCGCGGCTAGCGATCAATGCTCTGATCCTCAAGGATGTTCCGAAGAACCGGAAACCTGTCGAGGTTTCCGAGAGCACGAAAGACGATCTTGAACATCGGTTCGATGAACGGTATGAAATATGTTTTTCCACGGTTGATCGACTGGAACGAGAAGGTGCCCGCAGCTTTCAGGCAGCGCTGAATGGTTTGTAGGCGGAATTCGTATGCAAATTCACTTTCGTCAAGGCGCGGCAGTCCATGAACAACGCGTGTTTCGATAAAGTGCCTGCGCTTTTCGGCGAGCCATTCAGCGGAGGGAAGGTCGGTGATCCGATCAAGAAGGAATGAAACCAGGTCATACGCCACGGAACCGATCCGCGCGTCCTGGTGATCGATTATCCTCAAGCGGCCCTTGCCGTCGATCATCAAATTCGCCGCGTGGAAATCGCGATGACACAATACGCTTGCCTTGCTTTCGAGTTCTTCGCACAACTCTTTGAATTCCGCCGTCAGCGCGGCATCGGCCTCAGGATCAAGCTGCCGTTTTTTGAAGGTCGTGAAATAATGCTCCTTGAAGAAATTCAACTCCCACAACAGCTTCTCCGTATCGAACTTCAACCTTGATGCAATGGAATCTGTTTCAAAGGCGGTACGCGTTGCGGCCTGGATCCGCGGGATCAAGTCGATCGCTTCGATAACGAGACGCTCGCGTCGGTCGGCGTCGGCCGCAAGAATTTCTTCGCGCAATATCCGATCGCCCAGGTCCTCGAGCACTATCACGCCCAGATCTTCGCTAAATCCCAGCACCTCTGCCACGGGCAGGCCCGCGGAACGAAAAAGCTTCGTGACATCCAGATAGGTCTGCTCCTTTTCAACGAAAGGATCGGGATAGACGCACGCAACGGCTGACTTTCCACACCAGTCAACACGAAAATACTCCCGCGTGGAGGCGTCCTGCGTCAATTGGTGAAACAGGATCGACTCGCCGCGGTCTGCGAGGAATCGTTCGAGTCTGGAAGAAAAATCGGACATATGAACTGAGCGATAGGAAACTAATTACTAATTAAGAACGTGAATCGGGCCACCTAGTTCAAGGGCACTATATAATTCTCTCCCTGAATGTAACCCTTTAGCGCCTTCTCAGGTATTTCATCACAGTTGCGCACCATATCCGCCTGGACAATGGCCGCGTTCTCGAAGTGTTCTCCGCTCCTTATTGAGACACCGTCGGCGATGATCGTGCGATAAAGGCTGACATCCTCCGCGACGGACACATCGTCCCAGAGCACCGAATCACGGATCGAGGCGCCGGGAGCAATATGGCAGTTCGCACCATAAAAGACATCGCGATCGCCCATCATTGCGAGTGAGATATCCAGATATCGCGGAATGGTAGAGAGCTCGTACCAAGTCCCGCCAGACACATGCGCCGCGATCCTTTCGCCTCGCGCCATTGCCGGTTTGTAAACGTCAGAAACCGTGTCCGAGAACACACCCCTTGGTATAAGATCAAATATTCGCGGCTCGACAACATGAATGCCCGTAAACATCAGCGGTGTGACAGGTTCATGTTCCGTGTCCCTTATCTCTTCTTCGGTTAACGGTTGGGCCATAGGGCCAAATCCAGAAACAAGGCCGTCCGCTGTTTCCACGATCGTAAAGCGTTCACGTTTCTGGTTCGGCATAAGTACCATCGTCGCCAAAGCCTTCGACCGTCGATGCGTTTCGACAGCCGCGGCCAGATCGATATCCGTGATGATCTTGCCGTTAACGATCAGGAAGGTGTCGTCTCCGAGAAGGTGACGCGCGTGATCGAGAGCACCGGCAGTACCCAGAATGTCGGGCTGTTCGATCGAGTAGTCGATCTTCACTCCGAAATCGCTCCCGTCGCCAAGAGCGTCGATCACCGAATCCGGCTGATGATGAAGATTGACAACGATCTCATTGAAACCGTAGCTTGCTAGATATTCCGCCACATAGCCGACCAGCGGTTTCCCAAGAAAGGGTATTGCGGGCTTGGTCCTGTCGATAGTGAGGGGAAATAACCGCGTCCCGAAACCCGCGGCAAGGATCATCGCTTTCATAAAACTGAGCAGTGGAACGGCCAAGCTAACTTTACGGTAACTATCGCCGAATTGCCAACCTGGTTGTAACGCACTGCTCCGATGCGGTTTTGCCGAATTTGTATTACTGTATCTTCAGAAAGTCCTCTATGGAAACCATTTCAAAGAACGACCGAAAAGAAATATTCGGCTGGATGCTCTATGACTGGGCGAATTCGGCCTTTTTTACGACGATCGTCGGCGTCCTTCTTGGCCCGTATCTGCTTAGCCTGGCAGAAAAGGCGGTCGGCGCGGACGGCATTGTCCTCGATCTGGTCGTCTTCAAGGTGACCCCCAAGGGATTGCCTGCATTCTGCACAGCGGTTTCGGTCATTTCAATGGTCCTCTTTTTGCCGGTTCTCGGGGCGATCGCCGATTACACGCATCTGAAGAAATCGCTGATGGCAGTATTCAGCTATGCCGGCGTCGTTTCAGGTGCCCTGCTTTTCTTTGTGACCGATTCCTACGTCGTTTGCAGCATCCTGTTCATTGCGGGAACTATGTTCTTTGCGGCCGCAAACGTCTTCTACAACGCCTTTCTCATCGATATCGCATCCGAGGACCAGCGGGACAAGGTCTCGAGTTACGGGTACGGGCTCGGTTATCTGAGCGGTTTTATCATGCTGGTGTTGAACCTGCTCTTCATCTCCAACGCCGAAGCGTTCGGGATCAGTACCGGAATGGCGGTGCGGATATGCTTTCTCGCTGCATCATTATGGTGGGGTGCGTTTGCCGCGATCACCTTCTATCTACTAAGAACACGCGGAGCGGCTAAGAGCATTCCGCCGGATCGCAATGTCGTCACGGTAGGTTTCAGCGAGCTATGGCAAACCCTCAAAGAACTAAAACGCCTAAGATTCACGGCCCTGTTCCTTATCGCCTATCTTTTCTACAACGACGGCATTCAGACGGTAATTCTCCAGTCTTCGGTCTTTATCTCCTATGAACTATTTTCCTCTAAAGGCATCGAGGTTGATAACGCATTTCTCATTATGATTTTCGGTATCGCCCAAATATCGGCGTTTGCCGGAGCGTTGATATTTGAACGCATCGCGCGCTTTCTCGGGGCGAAACGGACGATCCTCGTTGCGCTTGCGATCTGGTCCGGGATCGTGATCTATGCCTATGGCTTTTTCGCAACGAAGACGCAGGCATACTTGGTGGGAGCGGCTATCGGTATGGTTCTCGGGGCCGCTCAGGCCCTCTCCCGCTCGCTGTATTCACAAATGATACCGGCCGGACGCGAGTCATCCTTCTTCGGGCTTTACGAAATATCGGAAAAAGGAACCTCGTGGATGGGCCAGTTGATGTTCACGATCATCGTCGGTGTCACTGGATCATTCAGGCAAGCGATCCTCGGCCTGGTCTTTTTCTTCATTGTTGGCAGCGTTATTTTGCTATTCACCGATACGGGCAAGGCCATCCACGAAGCGGGAAACCTTACACCGGAAGAAGCCGGCGAGGTCCCGGTCGGCGTTGAACCAAGCCTGCATTCCGGCCTGGACAGATGATCACTTGCTGCCCGAAATTAGGTCCATTTTTGCCGAAGTCTTAAGTATCTATATAATACTGAACGAAGAGGTTGATCGCGTGATCGAAGGAAACGAAGGGAAGATCGTCACCATTTTTGGCGGATCAAAATGCAAAGCAGATTCCCCGGAGTACAAGGACGCCCGTGATCTTGGCGGGCGGTTGGCCGAGGCTGGCTTTACCATCTGTACAGGCGGCTATCTCGGTGTTATGGAGGCTGCTTCGCGTGGGGCTCGTGAACGCGGCGGGCGTGTTTTCGGCATTGTGATGAATCAGTTCAAGTCGGAGCCGAACCGATATCTCACCGACAAGGTCGCGACGGACCACTTCTACGACAGGCTGCAGAACCTGATCACGCGGTCTGTTGCATTTGTCGCCTTTCGGGGAGGCATGGGCACGGTTACCGAGGTTTCTCTAGTTTGGAATAAGCTGCAAACGAAGGTCCTCGCTCCACGCCCGATCGTGCTTGTCGGCGATTGCTGGAAGGCCGTGGTCGAATCGTGGAAAGAGAACCTTGTGGTTTCCAATAACGATGTTGCACTGCTGGATTTTGCCGCGGATGCCCGCGCCGCTGCCGAGATCGTCATATCGAGATCAAAGGAGGTTGTTGTTTGATGAATTGTCCAAAATGTACGATGCCGCTGCAGCCTGACGCAAGGTTTTGCGGCTCATGCGGAACTACGATCGAGCCGGCACAGGCCGCCGTGCCTCCTCCGGTCCAGCCGGCCCCAGCTCCGCCGCCGGTAGGCCAACAGCAATATTCTGGTGGAGGTGCCTTTCGCTTCGACGCCGACGGCCGCGGCCAGGGACGCGGTTACACCTGGGCGGTCGAGTATCAAGGTGCATTTGCACTTGCTGTCGTAAAACTTGCTGCCGAGCAGGCGATCTCGGCAGAGGCCGGCGCGATGGTCTCGATGTCCGCCAATATCGAACTGGAATCCAATCTTAAGGGCGGCGTTTTTGGCGCCCTCAAGCGGGCTGTTGGCGGTGAGTCTGCGTTCGTTTCCACATTTACATCACGGGGCGGGCCGGGTGAAGTGACCTTTGCTCCCGGCGCGCCTGGCGATGTCGCCGGGATCGAAATGAGCAACCAGACCTTTATGGTCCAGTCAAGCTCGTACCTGGCCGGCGACACGAGCCTTGTCGTCGACACAAAATTCGGCGGGGCAAGGTCCTTTTTTGGCGGTGAGGGACTGTTTGTCCTGCAGGTCTCAGGTGCAGGGCTCCTCCTCGTTTCTTCCTTTGGTGCAATTCATCGCAAAATACTCGCGCCGGGTGAGCGCTATGTTATCGACACCGGGCACCTTGTCGCGTGGGAAGGACATATGCAATACAACCTCCGCAAGGCGGCAAGTGGTTTTTTCAAGAGCTTTCTGAGCGGAGAAGGTATGGTCGCTGAATTTAGCGGCCCCGGCGAGATCCTGATCCAAACACGCAATCTTGCTGCATTCGCGGGCCTTCTCAAGCCTTTTTTCCCGTCACAGGGCGGCGGAGGCGGCGGCTTTAATTTTGGTAGTTAGCGGCCCGGCCAGGGACTTTCGCGCATGAATGCAAAGGCGAGTTTAGATGGGGACACCCGGAATGCTCACCAGACTTCCGAGACGCGGCTATGGGCCCGTGCGGTATCCAGAGGCATTGCCATTGGCCGTGCTGTATGCCTGTACGGCGCGAACCGCCAATTCTACCGGATCGAGCTTTCCGATAACTCCATTGCTGATGAGGTCGAACGATTTCGTGCGGCCATCGCGACTGCTGGCAATCAGCTTTCGCAACTTGCCGTTCGCAAGAAGGGGATCGGTGCACGGTCGGCCCCCGGCATATTCGAGTCTCAGCTTTTGCTGCTTGAAGATCCATTGTTCCGATCAAAGATCGAAGAAGGGATCGTTACCGGAAAGATAAATGCGGAATGGTCGATAAGATCGATCACCGAAGAATACGTCGGCAAATACATGGCCGGCGCGGACGAACATCTGCTTGACCGGCATCTTGATCTCGAAGATGTTTCTGACAGGGTCCTGGCCGCGCTCGGTGCCCGGGCCAGCCTACCACTTCCGTACGGGAAGGACTCTGTCATCGTTGCTCACGAACTCCGGCCTTCTACGATCGTGGAGTTCTCTGCGGACGGTCCCTTGGGATACATCACCGAGAATGGTGGTTGGACGTCCCACTCATTCATCCTTGCCCGTGAGATGGGCCGTCCCGCCGTGACGGGTGTAAAGAATGCGCTGCGTCGAATCAACAATGGAGATGCCGTGATCGTCGATGGATACAATGGTCAGGTCATCTTGAATCCATCCGCGAATACCCTGGAACGTTACTCACGATCAACCGGCGTAAAAATTCGCGCCGCACGACAGTGGCCAACCCCAGCGCCATCATTCACCACGCTGGACGGACGGAAGATCGCAATATTTGCAAACGCGGATGAACCATCTGCTTACGCTCGGGCCAAAGAGATGGGCGCCCAAGGGATCGGGCTATATCGCTCGGAGTATTTGCTCAGCAGGTTTCGACGTTTTCCCACTGAGAGC
>WBZY01000380.1_pt2 | contig 14057 bp, 12 predicted proteins | sample 5204191 | NCBI WGS metagenome assembly WBZY01 (sample SAMN12344363, study PRJNA552823) | activated sludge metagenome | biome: Activated sludge suspended growth; feature: Anammox Sidestream; material: Wastewater; isolation source: activated sludge from anammox sidestream of wastewater treatment...
AGCCGGACATCGCTGATCATCCGCATCTCGACCGACGAGCAAAGCATATCCCGAATGTTTTTCTTGATCGTTCCTTCGTCATCGCCCACAACGGGTCCCTGTATTTCGTGGATCCGCCAAAAGGGTTTAGGGCGAAGTTCCGATCCGGAAAAAACGGCGTAGGTGCCGGCGGGCAGCTGTCTGATCCCTTCGACGATGGTGCGAGGTGCGTAGGCCGAGTGATACATCACATAATCACACAGCGCCTCTGCGTCGATCTTTCTCTCAACGATCTCGGATGACAGAATTGCTCGGATCTCCGATGCGAAAACGAGGACGCCGTCGTCGCCTATCGAGTAGTAAAGCGGCTTGACGCCGAGCCGGTCGCGAGCGATCAACAGCTTTCGTTCGTGCTGGTCCCAGATCGCGATCGCGAACATACCGTTCAGAAGTGAGAGACATTTCGGTCCATACTTAATGTAAGCCGCGAGGATAACCTCGGTATCAGATTCAGTAGAAAAGGGATAGTCGGCCAGCCTTGTCTTGATATCACGGAAATTATAGATCTCGCCGTTATAGATGATCGAGTATCGGCCGGTGTGGTCGGTCATCGGCTGATTCGCGGCCTCAGAGAGATCGATTATCGACAGCCGCCGGTGGCCCAACGCAACGCCTTCGGCTATGAATCGGCCTTCCGCATCAGGGCCGCGATGAATGAGGCTTTTCATCATCCGGCCAATCTTACGGGCAGCATCCTGTTTGTCATGAAGGCCGATAATTCCGGCTATCCCGCACATACCGACAATATAGCAGAACGCATCTATTTGATATATTGTTGAAAGAACGCCGAATCAGTAAAGTCGATAGTTGTTAAGGTTCTGAATTCAAGTCGAGTTTTCTACTGTCGTCCCGGCTTGCACCGCTCAAAACGCATCCCGCGGGCGTCTCTGGTTCCTGGAGACTGCAATCTGAATCCGAAATGGAGAGCATCTACTTCGCAACAGCTTTGGTCGCCACGACCCTCGGTATTGCTCTGTTCCGACATTTTGGGCCGCGTTTTGGCACCTACGACGTCCCGAATGAACGGAGTTCACACAGCACGCCGACCTTGCGCGGCGGCGGCATTGTTATTGTCGCGGTCTGCCTGATCCTGTACTTTGCGTCACCTCTTTACTCAGGCGAGCGGCCAAGCTGGGGCTTCGTCGTTGGAGGTGTGCTGATCGCAGGGATCAGTTTGATCGATGATGCCCGCAGCCTGCCGGCTTGGGTCAGGTTCGGGGCCCACAGCGTGGCGGCGTGCATCCTGCTGTCATCGGCGGGCGGAATTCAACGTTTGTGGGTCCCGGTGTATGGTTCGCTTGGCATTGCTCAATCCTTTTCTTACATACTGTCATTCCTCTGGATCGTGTGGATGATAAATGCCTACAACTTCATGGATGGCATTGACGGCATCGCCGGGATGCAGGCCGTTATTGCGGGCGTAGGCTGGGCCGCGCTTGGGCTTTGGTCAGGCGACTCATCGACCTTTGTCCTTGGTGGTATCATCGCGTTCTCATGTCTGGGGTTCCTGATCCACAACTGGAGTCCGGCACGTGTATTTATGGGCGACGTTGGCAGCGCCTTTCTCGGCTACACGCTGGCGGCAATGCCGATCCTTGCTTCGGAAGGCAAGCCCGACAACCGGCCATGGCTGTTTACGGCGGCTATCAGCTTTGTGTGGCTGTTTCTTTTTGACACTGCGTTCACACTTATCCGAAGGCTCCATCAAAGAGAAAGGGTTTGGCTGGCCCATCGCAAACATCTCTATCAGCGGCTCGTGATCTCCGGATGGAAGCACGATTCCACTAGCCTCCTCTATGCTGCCTGCGCTCTCATGGTCACCGCTTCATTCGTATTGGCCATCACGATCGATGGAATCGCAACCCTATTCCTGCTTTTTATGTATGCATTCGCGCCCATGGTCATCACATTTTTCGCTTTTCGAAAAAAAAGTTGACCTAAAGGCTAGGAAATGATAGATTTGCGGTATATTTACAAGATCGCCGCCTCCCAATGCCGTTTGATGTCAAATGATCGAATTAGTTCGCGTCGTGAGTTTGACTTAGGTTTTTCGGTCGTTTCACACGGAGTGCGGATAGGGTTAGAAGCAGACAACCAAACGCTTTTTGATAAAGCGCGCCGAGAGGTTGATCGTGCATTCGGTGGTAAGGCTGAGATATTTGAAGGCGTACCGGCAATTGGAAAGCATACGTTCGGAGTAGCTGCCGGTAATGGCGAACTTCATCTGTACAAGGATGGAGCGAGAATTTCGTCCGGCAAGTCGGAGCGCGGTTTTTTCAGCTATTTGAACAGCCAACTCAGGCTCGAGGTGGCGGAATATGCCAAGGGCATCATTTTTATCCATGCGGGAGTGGTCGGATGGAATGGGCAGGCGATCATTCTTCCCGGAAAGAGCTTTTCGGGAAAATCGACCCTGACGGCCGAATTGGTTCGCAACGGTGCCGAATACTATTCGGATGAGTATGCGGTAATAGAACAAAACGGCCATGTCAGTCCGTTTCCGCGCCACCTTTCGCTTCGGTATTTTGGAGCGACCCGTGAGCGTGATGTGCCGCCTGAAGAACTTGGAGGACGAATTGGCGACAGACCGATCCCGGTCGGAATGGTCCTGTTCACGAAGTTTCAAAAGGGCGGCGAGTGGCAGCCCGAGTATCTTGGGGCTGGATCGGGTATTATGGAGATGCTTCCCAATACGCTCACGCTTCATCGGGACCCGGCATTTGCATTGAAACTATTGGATTTAATCGCACGACGTGCCATAATGGTCAAGAGCCCGAGAGGGGATGTAAAGAAGTTCGCCCAATTCCTTCTGGCATTTTTTGACAAAAACTGTAAATTAGCTAAAATGACATAACTCCATTGGAGTTAGGTACTTGTTTGGAGGAGAAGATGAACAATCCGCTGAATCCGGTCGCCCGCAAATCGGGCTTGGTCATACAAGACGTGCCTGAAGAGGTTTTGGTGTACGATACGGACACCAATAAGGCCCACTGCCTCAATAAGACTGCTGCAATGATCTGGCAATCCTGCGACGGGACCCGCTCGGTGTCCGACATCGCAAAATATGTGGGTTCGGAGACGGGTGAAGATGTGACGGATGATCTCGTCTGGCTCGCTATCGATCAGTTGAACGAGAGCGACCTGCTTGAGAAACAAGTAGCAACAGATTTTAAGGGGCTTTCGCGTCGTGACGTGATCAAAAAGATCGGGCTGACCTCGATGGTCGCCCTTCCTGTTATCGCATCGCTGATCGCTCCGCCGACAGCAATGGCTGCGGCCTCGTGTAATTGTAACTCAAATCCCGACTGCCAGGTGGCACCGAACCTCGGCTGTCCATCAAACACCTGTAACGCCAACTCCCGATGTATCTGAAATAGGTTCCGGGTATCACGCTTCGTACAGCAGCAGGCATCTCTTGGTGTTTGCTGCTTTTCCTTTTGGTGGATCAGATGGCCGTTCGGATGATGAAGAATGATGGCGGCGACCGCTGGCGGCGGGTCTATGCTCGAAAGCTCGAGGTCCAGACCGTTCAGGCATTCGAACTTTTTCGTGCGAATGGGATCGAACCTATTCTGATAAAGGGATGGGCGGCAGCAAGAAATTATCCGGCCGATGCTCCACGCCATTTTACCGACATCGATCTCGCCGTTTCGAAGGACGACCTCGCCAGGGCGAAGGAAGCCCTGGCTTCGGTTACGACAAGCCCGCTTGATGTCGATCTGCACAACGAACTTCGGCATCTCGACACAAAGCCCTGGGCTGCAGTCGTTAAAGATTCTCAACTGATCGATCTTGATGGCTGCCCGGTCCGAATACCATCACCAGAAGACCATTTGCGGATCATGGCTGTTCATTGGCTGAACGATGGCGGCGAAAGCAAGTATCGACTATGGGACATTTACTACGCCGTCGCGAATCGCCCCGCCGGCTTTGATTGGGACAGTTGCCTCGGAAGCGTTTCGAGTTACCGGCGTGATTGGGTTGTCGCTGCCATCGGCCTGGCACATCGTTATCTCGATCTCGCGATCGATGATCTGCCATTCGCTGACGAAGCTCGAGATCTCCCGGTCTGGCTGACAAGAACGGTTGAGCGAGAATGGAAAATGGGCGTTCTCCACCGTTCGCTCCACACCTGTCTAAATGACCCTAAGGAGTTTTATAGACAGCTTCGGAAACGTGTTCCTCCAAACCCGATACAGGCAACGATAGAATGCGAAGGTGATCTGCGAAACGGATCGCGTCTGCGGTATCAGATAAGGTGCATGTCGAAGAGGGCTTTGCCTTCGATCCGAGGCGTAGGTCAGACAATAAAATTGAGGGCAGGATGAAGAACGAGACCATTCTTGCGATAGAATCGGCCGTTGGCGGCGGGAGCCTGGCTCTGATCGCCGACAGACATATCGCTTCGTCATGGCACGGGACGGGACGAGTATCGCGTGCCGAAGAACTGCTCAAACAGATCTCAGAGATGCTCAAAAGGGAAAATATCGATCGACGCGATCTTTCCCGGATAGCCGTTTCGAACGGCCCTGGCAGTTACACCGGCATCCGGATCGGACTTGCAACGGCAATGGGGCTTTCGCGGGCTCTAGCTGTCCCGTGTAGGGGGATATTTCTTCTCGATGCCCTTGAATTGCGGCAGGGATCATCGAAAGAGCGCTTGTTCGTGGTACCGATCGGCAGGAACGGTTACTGCTGGCGATATTGGGAAGCCGGTACGGCGGAGCCACGTGACCCGTCAACCGGCGGTATAGCTGAATTGCTGGCAGACATCGAGATGAAATCGAATGTTGTGGTTTACGCGCAACGCGATGCTTTTGATGATCTGCGTAAGGCAGCGGCCGAAGAATTGAATGGACGGTTGCTCGATCTTGGCCGCGATCTTGCCGTGGCCGTTGGCCTTGCATCCACATCGATAGACAGCGGCTTGGCGCCGTTCTATGCCCGCGAGCCCGCATATCAAAGCCGCAAAATTGAGGCCGACGGTAATGCCTGAGGACCTGGTTATCCGACCGTTTCGGGCTGAAGACAGCCAATGGGCATTCGACCTTGCGGCTGAACTCGGCTTGAGCCCGTGGGCGGTAGATGATTATCGCCGCGAGCTGGACCGCAACGATTCAGAAATACTGGTTGCCGCCGACGGCACGGAAAATTTAGGGTTCATTGTCGGCAGATACGTGCCGCGTTCAGACGTTGGCGGCGGATCGGACGCTGAGAGCTACAACATCGGCGTACGCCCAAATTACCAAAAGAAGGGGATCGGCTCGCGGCTGATCGAGACTTTTATTGAAAAATGTCGCATGGCCGAAGTCGTCGAGATATGGCTGGAAGTCAGGGCAATGAACCATGTGGCGCGTAAATTTTATACGAAATTTGGCCTCACCGAGTTTGCCTTCAGGCCGAACTTCTACACCGATCCGCCAGATGACGCCATTGTGATGCGGTTAGAACTGCGTCCACGAAACTTTCTTGAAAAGAACTCTTGAAAAAGCCGGTCAACGGGGCTAGAATTCAAGTTAAGCCTTGAACCTGAACCAGCGTCCGGGACGGAGGCCCAGATTAGATTGATAAGTGAGGAACAAAAGCGCTATGGACTTGTCGACGCCCGATAGGGTACGAGATGAACTGCTTAAGATCGATCCCACATTTCGCGAGTTAGTTCACCAGCACACAAATTACGAACAACGGCTGCAAGAACTTGCCCACCTGACCTTCCCAAGCGACGACGAACAACACGAAGAATCGGTTCTAAAGAAAAAGAAACTGCTTGTAAAAGACGAGATCTACGCAATAATGAGCCAGTACGAGGTCTCGCATTAGCGTATGGGATCACAGGGGCTGCCTTCGGACAGCCTCTTTTGTTTCCGCTATCCGCGGATTCGTGCATTCGCCCAGCGCCCAGGTTTCCAACGACACGTTCGTATTGAACGTGAAGGTGTTGCCGCCTGCGACCACTGGTGGGCCACCTAAAAGGCCGTTCTCCTTAAGTGAAAGGACATCCCTGACCTTCCCGGTTGAAAGTTCCAACGCATAGCCCGAATTCTCGCCTGCGATCAGCACGACAAAATGGTCGCCAAGGACCGAGCCGCCGTCGATGATACGGCCAGAAAGACGCCGCTTCCAGATCACGTTCCCATTGTAATCAGAGATCAGATATACAAAGTTATCGAGCGAGGTAACAAGGATCGTACCGTCGTCCATGTCAAGGATCGAGGAAACGGCCGCTCCGGTTTTGAAGGTCCATGCCGATTCGCCATCCGGTAGGCCGAGATGCTGTACATTCCCACGCTCATCGCCGACAATGAGATCTCCCTTGCGTGAGAACGCAAGCGATCTCGGGACCAGGTCCGACCGCATTCTCGCCTGCAATGCTCCGTCCGACCTTGAGAACACAACGAGTTGCTTCGCATCTGTGCCGAACACGATCCGGTCGTGCTCAAAGGCGGGGCCAGCCGTGATATTCCCAAACGGGCCCGCTTGCGAAACAATGCGGCCCGACCGTAACTCGATCAGTGAGATACGGCCCTTATCGTTCACCGCCGCGATCTCGCCATTCAGCCGGCCAAGGAAATACTTTTGGGAATACGGTAGTTTTACGGACCAGGAGGTAACGCCTGTGTTTGAGTCGATCAACCTGATCACCGAGCCATCAGGCACTTGCGCCCCTTCGGCTATCGGGTTAGTGACCACAGCCATCGCGCCGTCCAAGGGGAGAACACCGGATGCGAAATCGCCGCCGAGTTCAAGACGCCATTTGTTCGCGAGATCGCGGGCGGAGTACGCCCTCATCAACCCGTTCGATGACCCAACATAGATGTTTGCGCCATCCGAAGCGAGGACCCCTCGCTGCGTGTCAACGATCGGCTGAACCGAGCAGCGCGTAAAAGCAGGCAGGGGCGCCGATGCGGGCTGCGCCGCCGCAATGCTACTGAGCAATACTATCAGCCAAATTGCCGCCAAGGCTGTATGTCGTTGGAAATACATTATTTACCAGCTCCGGCAAACACGGCCGGAACTCACGTCTGCGCGCACTGTCAGGATAAATCTTAGCATACGCGCTTGACTGCCATAGATTGATGAATGTACTATCCGTGAAAGTTTGCTGATAATTTTACATCGATTGAAGAGAGGGAATTAATGTCTTTCAATAAGATCATCGTCGTTGGACACTTGGGACGCGACCCCGAACTGCGTTATACGCCGCAGGGCGATGCGGTATGCAACTTTTCGATGGCCACGACGGAGAAGAAAAAGGACAAGGCCGGTGAGTTTCAAGATGTGACCACCTGGTTCCGTGTTACGCTTTGGCGCCGACAGGCCGAAACGGCGGCGAAATATTTGACGAAGGGCAGCTTGGTCTATATTGAGGGGCGCCTTCGCGTCGAAGAATGGACCGATCGAGACGGCAACAGCCGCCATACGTTAGAAGTACAGGCAACGGATATGCAGTTCGTTGGTGGAAATACTGGACGGAGCGACGAACTTTCGCATGGTGACGGTGAGCCTGAATTTGCCGGGCCGGCTCAGTCAAACTCAGCGTCGGCGGCTTCGGGCGGGGCAGGTTTTACCAAGCCCGCCTCTGCTGACGATGATATACCGTTCTGAACCGCGATTCAGACCCATCGTCCCATCTTGCGAAATTTACTGAACCGGGAGGCGACAAGCGTATTGCGGTCACTCCCGGAGAGTTCTTTCAACGCCTTCAGCACGGATCGCTTGAGATCGTTCGCGATCTGAAGGAATTGTTCCTTTTTTGCTTCGTCCCCTTCCGAAGCTATCTCCCAAGCCTCAGGTTCATGTATCACTTCATCGATCAAGCCTAACTCCTTCAGATCATTAGCGGTTAGCTTAAGCGAAGCCGCAGCTAAATTGGCCTTTCCGGCATCTTTCCAAAGAATTGCCGCACAACCTTCGGGCGTAATAACTGAATAAACGGCGTTCTCGAGCATGATCACGCGGTCACCGATACCGATGGCGAGTGCCCCGCCGGAACCGCCCTCACCGATCACAACAGCGATCACCGGAACACCAAGGCCGGCCATTTCGCGGAGGTTGAGGGCGATCGCCTCAGCCTGTCCGCGTTCCTCCGCATCAATTCCCGGATACGCGCCGGGTGTATCTATGAACGTGATTATCGGCCGTCCAAATTTCTCGGCGATGTGCATCAAGCGGAGGGCCTTTCGATATCCTTCTGGTTTTGACATCGCAAAGTTGCGAAACCTTCTTTGGTTCGTATCGCGGCCCTTTTGCTGGCCGATCACCGCCACTTCGATGTCGTCAAGGCGTGCGAATCCACACACGACCGCCGGGTCGTCGGCAAATCGCCGGTCGCCGTGAATCTCGACAAAATCCGAGAAGATCGTCGAAAAAAAAGGTCCATCGAATACGGCCTTTCAGGGTTACGGGCCATGAGGACGCGTTCAAACGCCTCCTTTCGGTCGTTCTGTGACTCTTCGATCTGTGGTTTTACAAATGCCATGAAACTGAACAGCCCTTTGATCTAAGGGCAGCCTCCAGGGATTCAGAACCTTTCACTCGTACAATGGGAGCGTCAACTATCACTGACGCACGATCAAGGGGTATCTCGATTTGAACTTCACAACCACCACGCGATCGACTCAGCATTGAGTAAATATCGAACAGGTATTCCTCATCGACCATCCCAACTGGGAGCCCGATGGAAAGCAGGTGTGCACTCCCCGATTCTGCGTCTCGCAGTGAACGCAATTCGCTCACTATTATCGTCAATTCGGAGCCTTCGGCGGTCTCAACACGCCCTTCAACTATCAAAAGAGCGTCATCCGTGATCATACCGCCGAATTTTGTAAATGCTTCCGGCCAAACAAGGCACTTAACACCGGTCGACCGATCCTCCAGCCGAAAGATGCAGAAGCGATTCCCTCTCTTACTGTGCTTTATCTGTGCTGAGGAAACGATGCCGGCGAGCGTGATCACGTCTCCCGCCGCGACCGATTCATGATCGGCCAAGGCCCGGACGCCGAGGCCATTCAATATTGTGGAATATTCATCGAGCGGGTGCGACGAAAGATAAAAACCGAGGGCGGCCTTCTCCCTTCGCGACAGTTCAGCCTGCGCCCAGGGCGCGGCGCTGGGAAGTTGAAACGAGTCCTCCGGATCCAAGTCGGCACCACCGAACAGGTCGTTCTGGCCGGTTCGCCTATCGTTCCATTTTTTCTGAGCGTACGTCATTGCATCGTCGATACCCGCGTTCAATCGCGCCCGCCATTCATTCACCGTCATTTCATCGGGAAGGAGCGAATCGAACGCACCCGATGTGATAAGGCTTTCGAGGCCCCGCTTGTTGATGTTGCCCTGGTCGATGCGCGAAACAAGGTCGAACAGCGAAGTAAAGCGGCCCTCCTGGCGAGCGGCGAGGATCGCATTGATGGTCGAAGTTCCGATGCCTTTTATTGCGCTCAGGCCAAATCGTACCGAGTCGTGTGCCGGCGTAAATCCATTATCACTCTCGTTGATGTCCGGCGGCAAAAGCTGCAGACCCATCGACCGCAGTTCGGTAGAATATTTATATACCTTAGCGCTGTCATCAGCTTCATGCGATAGGACGGCTGCGAAGAAGAATGACGGGTAGTGTGCCTTCAGGTACGCGGTTTGAAAGGCAAGATACGCGTAGGCAATGCTGTGGCTGCGGTTGAATCCGTAATCCGCAAACTGTGCCATCAGCTTGAAGATCGCTTCGGCCTTGTCCTTCTTGATGCCGTTTCCAACGGCTCCGGAGATGAATTTTTCCTCCTCCTTCGCCATCGCCTCGCGCTTTTTCTTGCCCATGGCGCGACGCATCATGTCGGCCTCACCCAGGCTGTAGCCGGCAAGCTTTTGCGCTAGCTGCATTATCTGTTCCTGATACACGAGAACCCCGTACGTATTGCTGAGTATCTCCTGCATCTGAGGAACGAGATAACGAACCTGTTTCTCCCCGCGGTGACGCGCAATGTAATCATCGATCATTCCACCGTCTATCGGGCCCGGCCGGTAAAGTGCATTCAGGGCCGAGAGGTCCTCGAGCTCTTTCGGCTTGAGCCTGCGGCAGATCTCCTGCATGCCGGATGATTCGAACTGGAAAACAGCGTCCGTTCTACCTTCGCCGAAGAGATCCATTGTCTTTTCGTCGCTCAGAGGGATCTCGGTCCAGTCGATGTCTATCCGGTCGCGCTCTCGAAGCCATTTCAAGCAATCACTGATGATGGTCAACGTGGTCAGAGCAAGAAAATCCATCTTCAGCATTCCGACGGCTTCGAGATCGGTCATCGAGAACTGACTTGTCAATTCGCTTTTCGCCGATACCGCGACCGGCACGATCTCGTGCAGCGGCTTTGGAGATATCACAACCCCCGCCGCGTGGACCGATGAATGTCGAGCGCAGCCTTCGAGCCGCTTGGCGAGATCAAGCAATTCGCTGACTGCCGGCTCGTTCTCGACAAGTGTTTTCAACTCCGCGACCGTTTCGAGTGCCTGCGAGATGCTTACATTGCGCCCGCGTATCGGAGGCGGAATGAGCTTTGCGATCCGCTCGACCTCACCATAAGGCATGTTCAACGCTCGGCCCACATCCTTTATAGCTGCACGCGATGCCATGGTGCCGAAGGTGATGATCTGACATACCGATTCGCGGCCGTAAAGATCGGCGACATGTTCGATGACCTGTCCCCTCCCGCGGATACAGAAATCGATATCGATATCCGGCATCGAAACTCGCTCCGGATTTAGAAATCGTTCAAACAGAAGGTCGTACTGAAGCGGATCGATACCAGTAATGCCAAGGCAATAAGCTACCAGCGATCCGGCTGCAGAACCGCGGCCGGGGCCGACCGGAATACTCTGCTCCACTGCGTACTTGATAAAGTCCCAAACGATCAGGAAGTACCCTTCATAGCCCATCCGTTCGATGACCTCGATCTCGCGATCGAGCCGCTGTTGATAAGCATCGAAGCCATATTTCAGCTGCCCAGCGTCGCGCATTGGTGCAAGAGTCTCTGTTTTTCGCTCCTCGAACCCGTTTGCGACCTGCCGTTCGAAATATTCGGCGAGAGTCGAACAGCCGGAATCCGGCGGGATCGGATAGTGCGGAAGCACAAGCTTCGGGTCGTCCAGGCCCAGATCAACATCGCAGGATTGAGCGATCTCGAGAGTGTTGTTGAGGGCCTCGGGCAATTCGCTGCCAAAGATCGCCCACATTTCCTCACGCGACCGGACATACGAAGTCGACGTCACAGCATCCGTGCCGTCTCGAGACAGGGTCCGGCCCTCACCGATGCACTGCATCACAGCGTGAGCGCGGGCGTCCTCCTGAGACAGGTAATGGGCGTCGTTGGTCGCCACGATCGGTATCTCAGTCGAACGTGAAAGCGCAACAACGCGCTTGATCAGGTCCTTATGTTCGTCAAGGCCATGATCCGAAACCTCGAGGAAAAAATTGCCGCGTCCAAGAATCGATTCGTAATCCTTCGCGGCTCGTGTCGCCCGAGAGATATCACGGTTGTTGAGAAAATGGGCAACCGCTCCGCCCATTCCGCCCGAAAGCCCGATCAGACCATCGCTATATTGGCCGAGCAGGTCGAGATCGATCCGCGGCTTATAATGAAGGCCCTCGGTAAAGGCTCGCGACGAGAGTTGAACAAGGTTCTGATAGCCCGTCAGATCGCGCGCCAGAAGGACCAAATTGTAATAAGGCCGTTCGCCGGCCTGGACCGAGGATACGCGGTCTTCGCGGCCGCCCGGCGCAACGTAGGCCTCATAACCGATTATCGGCCGAACCCCGGCGGAAAGCATTGCCTTATAAAAGGATACAGCCCCAAACATATTTCCGTAGTCGGTCAGCGCGCACGCCTCCATGTCCATTTCCGCCAGTTTTGCGGCGAGAGGCTTTAGTTGGATTGTGCTCTGCAAAAGGCTATAATCCGAATGAAGATGCAGGTGGACAAAATCGCGGGGTTTGAAGTTGAGCGGTTCCATTTCCGGTTTGGCGTATGAAGAAAGTCTATCTCGAAACGTTCGGCTGTCAAATGAACGTATCCGATTCGGAGCGCGTCGCAACGACGCTTGCCGCGAACGGATTCGAGATGACGGCGCAGGAGACAGAGGCCGATGTTGTCCTCATCAACACATGTTCTGTCAGGGAAAAGGCAGAACAGAAGCTTTACACCCGCGTTGGCGAGATCAGAAACTCCTTCAAGAAGAGACCGCGGGTCGGCGTTCTGGGATGTGTGGCCCAGCTGGAAGGCGAAACCCTGTTCGAAAAGATCAAGGGCATAGATATGATCGTCGGCACAAAGGCTGTCGGACGGATCTCGAGTGTAATCGAACGGGTCCTGGATGGTGAAGAAAGCATCGTCGATCTGGGCGAACGCGAAAAGGACTACGACTGGACCGTTTCCAATCCGCAGCGGCATTCCCCGTACGTTGCTTTTGTCCCGATCATAGAAGGCTGCAATAAATTCTGTACCTACTGCATTGTCCCATTTTCACGCGGCCGCGAGGTCAGTTTGCCGGCGTCAGAGATCATCCGCTCGATCCTTGGAATGCGGCGGACCGGCATCAAGGAAGTTCATTTGATAGGACAGAACGTAAACAGCTACCGGCCCACTACCGACAGCGGGCTTGAAGGCTTTCAAGGTAAGACGCCTTTCTCGCGGCTTCTTCGCGCCGTCGCGGCAACCGGCGTTGAGAGAGTGAAGTTCAACACCTCGTTTCCGCGTGACTTTCAGCCGGACATCGTCGATGCGATCAACGAGAATGAGAATTTGTGTAATTGGGTGCATCTGCCGGTCCAGTCCGGGAGCGATCGCGTACTCAAGGCGATGAAACGCGGCCACACCATCGACAGCTATCGCAAAAAGATCGATTATATTCGTTCGTCCCCGCGTGATATTTCGATCACAACGGACATCATCGTCGGATTTCCGGGCGAGACCGAAACCGATTTTGCAGCCACAATAAGCCTGGTCGAATACGCCGGGTACGACCAGGCCTATATCTTTAAGATCGAATATACCGAGCCGATCATCTCCCCCGCTTGGTCGCCTGATGGCAGCCGAATTGCCTACACCTCGTTTGAGAAGAAAAAACCGGTGGTTTATGTGCAGACGCTGGCAACTCGTGAACGTAAAGCAGTGGCGAATTTCAAGGGAAGTAACAGTGCACCGGCCTGGTCGCCTGATGGCAGCAAACTGGCCGTGGTTCTGACATTGCATGGTGGATCGCAGATTTATCTGATCAACGCGGATGGCAGCGGGTTGCAGCGGATCTCACGAAGCCCGGGGATCGATACGGAACCCAGTTTCTCGCCGGATGGCAGATGGCTGATGTTCACTTCCGACAGAGGAGGGAGTCCGCAGATATATCGTATGCCGGTATCTGGAGGTGCTGCTGAGAGAATGACCTTTGAAGGAGATTACAACGTCAGTCCACATTACAGTCCGGACGGGAAACGGTTTGTTTATATTCACAGGAATGCCGGCCGATTCAATGTCGCTATTCAGGATTTGTCGACGCGCCAGATGCAGTTGCTGACTGACTCCAATTTTGATGAATCTCCCAGCTTTTCCCCCAATAACCGTATGATTCTGTACACAACTGAAATAGGTGGACGTGGTATATTATCCACCGTTTCAAGTGATGGTCAGGCAAAGAGCCGTCTTTCCCAGGAAGCGGGTAATATTCGGGAAGCAGTTTGGGGACCCTTGCTGAAACAGCGGTGATGTGAGGGAAATATCTCACAAGGCGTGGTTCAATTATTTATTTATGGTGAGAAATGAGAAAAATCTTTGCAGTACTGGTAATTTGCCTGTTGTCAGCTTGCGCTAGCGATAATGCTCAACAAACTTCTGATGTCGAGGATCATTCTTATAGCAGAGAGGGAGAAGGCACACGTGGCGGTGCAGGGTCGGATGGGTTCGGGATGAATCCTCTGCAGGATCCCAGCAACATATTGTCCCGTCGCAGTGTCTACTTTGATTTTGACAGCTATACGGTAAAGAGCG
>WBZY01001233.1_pt1 | contig 14052 bp, 11 predicted proteins | sample 5204191 | NCBI WGS metagenome assembly WBZY01 (sample SAMN12344363, study PRJNA552823) | activated sludge metagenome | biome: Activated sludge suspended growth; feature: Anammox Sidestream; material: Wastewater; isolation source: activated sludge from anammox sidestream of wastewater treatment...
TCATGAAAACAGGTTCTTGCCGCAGAGTCACTGCGTCAAGGCAGAAGAAACACAAACGTGCGCAGATAAAATAACTACGCTGTCTCAATCGCCTTCCTGACTCGCATGGCGCAGGTTGTGATAGATCGTGAAATACAACATCTCGCGGATCGTCAACTTTCCGATCAACGGATGGGGGAGCAGATAACCATCCAGATCATCCTCGTTCCATTTTTCGGCGACCGAGACCACGTCCGCGCTGGCTTTTGAAAATTGATTCAGTAATTCCATCTTCGCAACTTCTGGTTTTGCAGGAGTCTGCTGGTTGGGGAGATATTTCCCCGAAGCGACTCCGCCCGCGGCAAGCGTATCTTTGTACACTCCGCAGATCGCCTCATAACTACGGGACGGCTGATTCGCCGCCCCGAACATTGTCCGCAGTGTGAGCCTCGGCAACTTCAACGCCAGGGCAATCGGTTTATGCGACCTGATGAGGTGATCCACATTATCCGATGCCGCCCAGACATCGCCCTCGCGATGAAAGAATTCGTCCGCTGGGATCTCTGTGAACCAGTTGATGACTCGCTGGTTGGAGTCTTTTAACTTGGAAAGCAAATCCAATTTATTCGAGTTTGAACTCATATCTTCTCCACAACCCAAAAATGGGATATTCCCAGAACCTTCAGCGGTGTCTTTTCAAGGAATTGCAACATTCCGCGCAAGAACTTACCCAACATCCCAAACCGCGCAATGATATTGTCGTACGCGCCGAAGATGACTGTCTGCTCGATGAATTTAACAGGTAAGCCATCGAACAGTTTCAGTAAATCCATTTTTGAGTACACGCGCACATGTGGAGCGAGTTTGTCACGCAGTTTGCGCGGCAGATAATTGACAAATAACTTGTTGCCGAAATAATATTTTCCTTTCCAATAAATTCCGTGCGTTTCGACGGGGTAGCCGCGGTTTGGACAGAACAGCGCCAGCCTCCCGCCGGGCTTGAGGACGCGGATCATTTCGCGGATGGCGGAGCGGTCATCTTGCACGTGTTCGATCACCTCGTGGCTGAGAATCAGGTCGAACGTCGAGGAGAGAAGCGGTAGAAATTCCCCAGCCGCATTAAGGATGAAGGGCGAGCGAGTCCGCGCTTCGCGAGCCCGGTCGAAGTCGTATTCCAATCCGATAACGGTTCCGCCGAAAGGGGAGAGGCGTTCGACGTACATGCCGACGCCGCATCCGTTTTCGAGAATCGTCCCTTTGATGCGTTCACCTGCAAATTTCACGATCATGTCGAGGCGTCGTTGTTGACCGGCTCTCCAAACATATGAAGGCTCGCCGCGCAAAGCGGCTTTGGCAAGGTTTCTAGGAGTCATAGGTGTTGTGTGAATGGCAAATGGGCAAATGAGCAAAAGAGCAATTCAGCAAGTGGGTTAATGCCCGCGTTGGCGATTGATTTCGGTGAGAATTAAGGCAACGACTTCACTGGCAAGTTTGAGGCGTTTATCAAGTATATCCTTTGAGTAAAATGCCTTGGCGCGGTAAATGCGTCCTTTGGTCTCGCGCGCAGAGCCAAGGGAATATAGATAGAATTGCAAATATTGTTTTCCGTATCCTCGCCCAAAGCCCTCTTCAATGTTGGAGCAGACCGAATCTGAACTCCCGATGATTTGTTTTGAAAGGACTTGTCCTCGCTCATCTTTTCGCCATTCTTCGGTATCTTCCCACAATAAATCGTAAAGATACAACCCTTTTTGATAGGCGGTTAACGTCCAAAACTTTTCAGATCGGATTGTCGCTGGAACCGTCTGTTGCCATTCCTCAAAACTCATTTCGTTATCGTCCATTTTCAATTCCTCTCCTGGTAGATTACAGATTTGCCAATTTGCTCTTTTGCCTTTTTGCTGACCTGCACCCGTAATTATATCTTGCATCTTTTTACTGCCCGTGCTAAAATGCCGTTGTCAGTTGAACTTAGAAGCACGCACTGGAAAGTGGGCTCACCCCCACTTTTTTGTTTGAAATAGGAGAAATTGGAGTACCACGCATGTCAAAGAACGAAATTGCCCTGGCGTTCAACGAAGTGTTGGAGGAAAAACAACTCTCCAAGGAGATCATCCTTGGGGCGATCGAGTCTGCGATGGCATCTGCCTATCGCAAAGCTGTCAACGCGTCCACTGCCCAACATGTGGAAGCGAAGATCGACCTCGAAACCGGCAAAGTGTTGGTGTTCGCCGAAAAAGAAGTCGTCGAAGATATCATCGAACCCAAGACCGAGGTATTGCTCGACGAAGCGCGGCAAGTGAACCCCGAAGCGCAACTCGGCGACATGGTGATCGTGGAGACCACTCCTAAAGATTTCGGCCGCGTCGCCGCGCAAACTGCCCGCCAGGTTATTCAACAACGCATTCGCGAAGCGGAACGCTCCAACCAGATGCAATACTTTGAACGACAGATCGGCGAGATCGTCAGCGGTGTGGTGCAAGCCACCAACGCGCAGGCGACCACCGTTGGGCTGGATATGAAAGCCGAGGGCATGTTGCCCGCCAACCAGCGCATCCCTGGCGAACGCTTCAAGGTGCACGATCGCGTCCGCGCGGTAGTGCTCGAAGTAAAAGACGGCTCGCGCGGCCCGCAGATCGTGCTCTCGCGCGGGCATCGTAACTTCTTGCGCCGCCTGTTAGAGAACGAAGTACCCGAAATTTATCACGGCATCGTTGAGATCCGCGCCATCTCGCGCGAACCCGGCGCGCGCGCCAAAGTTGCGGTTATGGCAACCCAGGCTGGCGTCGACCCGGTGGGCGCGTGCGTGGGAATCAAAGGCGTGCGCATTCAAGCCATCGTCAAAGAATTGCACGATGAGAAGATCGACATCATTCAATGGGATCAAGACCCCGTTGTGTACATCTCGAAAGCCATCAGCCCGGCGCGTGTCACTGGCGTCTATGTCTCTGATGCAGACGGCAACAAGACCGCCACCGTGGTGGTGCAGGAAGACCAACTGAGTCTCGCCATCGGGCGCGACGGTCAGAACGCCCGCCTCGCCGCCAAACTGACCGGCTGGCGAATCGACATCAAATCGCTCACGGAAGCCGCTGGCGATGCGTTGCAAAAACTTCAAAACGACGCCGAGCTTTCCGCGCTCATGCCCAACGCGGTCGAGGCAATTCCCAGTATCGAAGAAAGCCTCGCCAAAAAAGCGGAGAATCGCCCGCTCACTCCGGAAGAATTTACCGCCCTTGCGCAATTTGTCGACCGTGTAGAGCGCCGCACCATTCAGATCAAAGAAGAAGCCGCCCGCGCCGAAGGGGTGGTTACAGGCGAGCACTCCGATATTCCCACCGCGGCATTCGGCATGCCCCTCGAGCAAGCCGGCATCAAAGAACATACATACAACATCCTTGTCGAAGCGGGCTACGATACGGTTGGAAGCCTCATGGCAACCTTGAAAACGGATTCAAACCGCATACTCGGACTCGCCGGTATCGGACCGAAAGCCATGCAAAATATCGAGGAAGCCCTCGCGGCGATTCAATTCCCCGAAACGCTTCCCGCCACAGAGACGGCTGGTTCGCCCGCGGAGGCGGCCTCCACGCCTGAGGTGGCGGAGGGAACTGTCTCGTTGGCAGAGATTCCCCCAGTGGAAAGGCAAATATCCACTAAGAAAGAAGCGAGAAAGGTTGTCGAAGAAGATGAAGACGAACACGCCAAAGACGGCGTCTCGCTGGATGAACTCTTCGCAATGAAGCCGGAGATCTTCCAAACTGCGGGCGGAGACGATGAGTCCGCAGATAAGAAGAAGGGCAAGAAAGTCAAGAAGAAGAGCGTCGAGTTGGTATTGGATGAAGAACGCGGCGAAGTTGTGGGTCGCAAGAAACACAAGCGCGGCGGCGATGATTTTGGTGAGGAAGAGTAATTTCTGGTGAATCTTCGTGATGCGCGATTCTGCCAAGCAAATCGCGCATTGCGAACACAACGTCAAGGAGCATGGTAAAGAAACTTGTTCAACGTGTGAAGCATGCGCCCCAGCGGACGTGTGTGGGCTGTCGTGAAGTCCTGCCCAAGCGGACGATGATCCGCATTGTGCGCGCGGCAGAAGGGGTGCAACCGGACCCAACCGGTAAAAAAGCCGGGCGGGGCGCATACTTACATGACCGCCGCGAATGTTGGGAACGAGCCTTGAAGGGCGCATTGGCGCATGCGTTAAAAACAACGATTACGGATGATGAACGCAAAACGTTGGAAAACTTTATGAATACCCTGCCTGCTAATCACGCAGATAGGGAACGGTGACCCGAGCCATATGAATCGTTGACTCACCGGGTTGCCGCCGTGGAAGGTGTAATAAGCAAGGCGTCAGATTGCCGATGGCTTTTGGCGTTTTGAGAATTGGAGGCAGTCCTATGAGTACCAATGGAAACAAGAAGATCGAATTGCCGGTCAGTATTGTGGTGCGAGACCTGGCGCAAAAGATCGAAAAAAGCCCAATCGACCTGATCAAAAAATTGATGACCAACGGCGTCATGGCGACCATTAATCAGTCGGTGGATTTCGACACCGCCGCGATCGTGGTGGCTGAATACGGCTATGAAGCGGCGCCCGAAGTGATCGAAGAAGTCAAAGTGGAGACTGGCGAAGTTCCGCTGTGGCGTAAGATGATCGCCGGCGAGGAGGCTGGGCAGTTGAAGAACCGCCCACCGGTCGTGACGATCCTTGGACATGTGGATCACGGCAAAACCAGCCTGCTCGATGCGATCCGCCAGACGGATGTGGCGTCGGGCGAGGCGGGCGGCATCACCCAGCACATCGGCGCGTATCAAGTGGAAAAGAAGGGTCGCCCGATTACGTTCCTCGATACGCCCGGTCACGCGGCGTTTACGCAGATGCGGGCGCGCGGCGCGCAAGGGGCGGATATTGTGGTGCTGGTCGTCGCGGCGGACGATGGGGTCATGCCCCAAACCCGCGAAGCCATTGCCCATGCGAAAGCCGCGCGTGTTCCGATCATGGTGGCGCTCAACAAGATCGATAAAGCCAACGCCAACCCAGACCGCGTTAAACAACAACTTGCCGAGCAAGAACTCGTCCCTGATGATTGGGGCGGAAATACGATGGTGATCCCCGTCTCTGCCAAGCAGAAGCAGGGCATCGACGATCTGTTGGAAGGCATTTTGCTCGTGGCGGATAATACCGAGATCAAGGCAAACCCGAACGGCAAGGTTATCGGCACAGTCATCGAAGCCGAAGTGGATAAAACCAAGGGCGTGATCGCCACCCTGCTCATTCAAAACGGAACGCTCGAAATGGGGGATGTGGTTGTGGCTGGCATCGCGCATGGGAAATTACGCGCGCTGTCCGATTACAAAGGCAAACCCGTGAAGAAGGCTGGACCTTCGACGCCGGTATCCGTTTTGGGCTTGAGCGACGTTCCGTCGGCGGGCGATCTGTTTGAAGTTGTCGGTTCGGATAAAGAAGCGCGCGTCATCGTGGCTGAACGAGCCGAAGCCGCGAAGGCGCAGGCGCAATCGAAAAAGAAGCTCTCGCTGGAAGACTTGTTTGCCAACGTGCAGGCGGGCGAAGCGAAGGAATTGAACCTCATCGTCAAAGCCGACGTGCAAGGGTCGCTTGACCCGGTCATTTCCGAGTTGAACAAACTTGGCGAGGGCGAGATCGGTATCAAAGTTATTTACGCTGAAACCGGTAATATCGGCGAGAACGATGTGATGCTGGCTTCATCATCCAAGGCGATCATGATCGGCTTCAACGTGCAGGCGGAAGTCTCTGCGCGGCGGCTTGCCGATAAAGAAGGCGTGGACATCCGCCTGTACGAGATCATCTATCGCATGACCGAGGATATCGAGAAAGCCCTCAAGGGTATGCTCGAACCCGAAGTGAAGGAAAAAGTCATCGGTCGCGCGCAAGTGTTGCAGGTGTTCACCGCCTCGAAATTCGGACGTGTGGCTGGTTGCCGCGTCACCGATGGCGAACTGCGCCGCAACGCCAAGGTGAAACTCTATCGCGGCACCGACCTTGTCTACGAAGGCGACATGGGCTCGCTTCGCCATGAGAAGGATGATGTCAAAGAGGTCAAGCAGGGATACGAATGCGGCGTTGGCTTCAAAGGTTTCAGCGACATTCAGCCCGGCGACCAACTTATCTGTTACGTGTTGGAAAAATCGTAAATCAAAAACTGTGGTCTCGATATGTCCCGCGACGCTTCGACTTCGCTCAGAACTACTCGACCACCAATCGTAAATCGTAAATCAAAAATCGTAATTGCCATGCCTTCAGGAATTCGTATTCAACGTATCGCGGATCGCATCCGTCAGGAACTTGCGGACATGCTCATCCGCGAGATCAGCGACCCGCGCCTGCAACAGATCTTCATTACCGACGTAAAAGTAGATAGGGAACTTGCCTACGCGGATGTGTACGTCTCCGCCATCGAAGGGACGACGCGTTCGAAAGACGTTCTTGCCGGACTTGAGTCTGCTTCCGGTTTCCTGCGGCGGACTCTCGCCTCGCGCGTCGAACTGCGCGCCTTTCCGCGCCTGCGTTTCCACTGGGATGTGACGCCTGAAAATGCCGACCGTATTGAAAAGGCGCTGGCAGAGTTGAGAAACAAAAAATAACCGCGCGGCTTGTTGATGCGATGATCATACTTCGCCAAGACGCCGGGTGATCATGAATGGAAGGGATTTTTTCGAGAATGATAGAAACACAATCAGGGGAAATTAAACAACGGTTGGAGCAGGCGCAGAAGATCGTCATTGCGTCGCACGTTCGCCCGGATGGCGATGCCATCGGTTCCCTGCTCGGTTTGGGGTTGGCGCTCAAAGGCGCCGGTAAACAAACGCAAATGGTGCTGGTAGACGGCGTGTCTTCCTCGTTCAAATATCTGGAGGGAAGCGAACTGATCGTCAAAGAGCCGCAAGGGGAACACGATACCTTCATCACCGTCGATTGCGCCGATTTCAAGCGCGTAGGGAAGGCATTTGAGAATTTCGGCGCGCCCGATATCAATATCGACCATCACAAAACCAACGAACGATTCGGCATATTGAACCTGATCGAAGAAGATGAGGTGGCAACCGCCGCCATCCTCACCAATTATCTGCCCCAATGGGGATACAAGATCACCAAGCCGATTGCCGCGGCTTTATTAACCGGGATCGTTACCGACACGCTTGGCTTTCGCACGCCAAACACAAACCCCTCCGCGATGCGGTTGTGCGCCGCGTTGATGGAAACAGGCGTGGACATGTCTGACTTGTACATGCGTTCGTTGGTGCATAAAACGTTTCCTGCGGCGCGATATTGGGGGGCGGGGCTTTCCAATCTTGAGCAAAAGCATGGGATTGTCTGGGCAACCCTAACCGTCGCAGATCGCAAACGAGCCGGATACGGCGGGAACGACGATGCCGATTTGATTAATATAATCTCAGCAATTACCGGGAACGGAAACAAAGTGGGTATGATATTCGTCGAACAAAACGACAGGCATGTCAAGATTTCATGGCGCGCGCTGGACCCGTCTGTGGATGTTTCGAAAGTTGCGAAACACTTCAACGGAGGCGGTCATGCCGCCGCAGCCGGGGCAGACATCCCCGGCGCGTTAAGCGAGGTACAGCCTGTAGTACTAAAGTCAACTCGTGAAATGCTCCACCTTGATTAAAATAGTTATCCACAAATGCCATCGATAAATTTATGGAGGAAAAATGAATAAACAAACCGATAACCAGACAATGAAGAATGCCATCTCCGGCGTCCTAGTGGTGGACAAGCCTGTTGGCATGACCTCACACGATGTAGTCCAGGCAATCCGAAATGGGACAGGTTTGCGCCGCGCAGGGCATACCGGCACGCTTGACCCGCGCGCGTCTGGCGTGTTGGTGATTTTGGTCGGTCCCGCCGTCCGGTTGAGCGAATATGTTTCCGCATCGGATAAACGCTATCAGGCGATCATCCGCATGGGAGGCAAGACCGATACCTTCGACGCGGAGGGGAGGGTGACTCCATCCGCCCAGCCCGTCAATGTGACCGAGGCGCAATTTGAAGAAGCGTTGAAAACGTTCGTCGGCGAGATCGAGCAGACTCCGCCGCCGTATTCCGCCGTCAAAGTGCAGGGACGCAAAGCGTACGAAATGGCGCGTCAGGGCGAGCAGGTGGACCTTGCCCCGCGCAAGATCACCGTTCATCACCTCGAAGTGTTGGAGTGGACGCCGCCCGAAGTGGTCATCGATGTGCATTGTTCGTCTGGCACCTACGTGCGCTCGTTGGCGAATGATCTCGGTGAAAAATTGGGATGCGGCGCGTACCTCGTCGGCTTGCGCCGCACCAAAAGCGGACGTTTCTCGTTGCGCGACGCGACTCCGCTTCGCAAATTGCAGGAGGCGTTCACCGCAGGCAATTGGTATCAATATCTCATCCCTGCCGCCGAAGCCTTGGGCGATTGGCCCGCCATCGAACTCAGCCCCGATGAAGTAGAAGGGGTGAGGCATGGTCACCGCGTGAAAGCGGCGGAAGATGCGGCGCTTGGAAACAAAGTGCGCGGCGTCAGCACGCAAGGCGAACTGGTCGCGTTGATGGAATGTATCACGGGTGAAGACGGCGCGCTCGCCTGGCAACCGAAGAAAGTATTCTTCACGAACGACGCCTAGTCCTCCACGATAAAGAAGTTAACTGTTATCATTCCAGCGCCGATGAGGCGCTGGAATCGTTTATCTACATGAATCATTATCGTTCCCTCGAAGAAATAGCATTGCAAAAGTCGTGGCTCACTGTCGGTGTCTTCGACGGCGTGCATCGCGGACATCAACAGATCATTCAGAAACTTGTTGAGGGCGCGCGCGCAGACGGAGCGTCGTCGGTTGTGTTAACGTTCGATCCGCATCCATCCAAAGTGTTCGGGCGCGGCGATATCAAGTTGCTGACCCTGCCCGACGAACGCGCAGAAATTCTCGGCAACATGGGCGTGGACGTGGTTATCACGCATCCGTTCAACAGGGAGGTGGCGAACATCACCGCCTTCGACTTCATGCAACGCCTCAAATCCTATCTCGGGCTGGATCACCTTGTGCTTGGATATGATTCCGCGCTCGGAAAAGACCGCGAAGGCAATATTCCGCGCCTGACCGAGATCGGTTCAGAGTTGGGATACACTGTCGAAACCGTATCAGCCGTCAGCGACGAGAGCGGCGTGATCTCATCCACAGCGATCCGCAAATTGGTTGCGGTTGGGAAAGTCGAAGAAGCCGCGAAGTTGATGGGTCGTCCGTATTGTTTGCGGGGAACAGTGATTCGCGGCGACCAGCGCGGACGGACGATCGGATTCCCCACAGCCAATTTGAATTATGAAGTTGACAAATTAATTCCCGCAAGCGGAATTTATGCGTGTTGGGCTTTCGTCAACGACGACTCTTCGTCCTCGCTCAGAGCGTATCAAGCCGCCGTCAACATCGGCACAAACCCAACTTTTACTCCCGACAAAAAAACAATGAGCGTGGAAGCATACCTGCTCGATTTTGATCGCGACATTTACGATAAAAATTTGCAACTCGAATTTGTAACGCGCCTGCGCGATGAACTGAAATTCGACTCGGTGGAGGCGCTCATTGCGCAGATCAAAAAAGATGTAGAACAGACTCGGATGACGTTTGGACTGGAATAGACCATTCCCTTTTTCGATCAACGCCTTAATGTTAGGACTTACGCAAAACCAAAGCTTTATCCACTAATCTTCGCGAATTTTCGCTAATCCTTTGAAAATTCGCGGGGATTGGCGTAGATTAGCGGACAAAATACTCATTCTGCGTAAGTCCTGAATGTCAAAGTTTCAACAGTCGCCCCCAAGTTCGCTTCATGGCAAAACCCACACCCATTCCCGCCAGCAAACCAATGACGATGCTCGCGATGAGCTTAATAACCTCATTGGTAATTTTAGCAATCGCAAGCTGCGCCAGATACCTGCCAAGCAAGCCCGCGAGAGTCATAGCAAGGAGGACGCCCAGTATTTCAACCAATATATTTCGCGCAAAGACTCCGCGAGTGATCCTGCTTTGAAGATAGGCTTTCCTGTTTTTCTTGAAAACCGTCAAAATAGCTGTTGCGAGGCTGAAAATGACGATGGCAATAGCAAGAATAGGCGTGGCTACGGGAATTTTCCATAACAGTAGCAAGGTTACAACCATAATCAGTATGGGCAGTAATTTAATATATTTTTTCATCGTTATCTTTTAGTGTTCATTCGACATCTAACTTGGGAAATTACATTTAATAATTTTAGGCCCAATTGATAGATCTTCGCTGTTATATGCTATGAAATAAATCGTCCCATTGGGAGATACACTTGGAATCAGAGTTGTGTATCTGCCAGCGTAAGGATAAGCAATAGACCCTAGGTGTTTCTCGCCTGTTAGCAAGGAATATCGTGAGTAAATATGTTCATTAGTATTTTTTGATACTACAGAAACATAGGCGTTTCCGTTATTATCAACGCCAAACATTGGAAAAAACCCCGATTTTGCGCCAGTGTCTATTGAGATGCTATATATTTGAGAAAAGCTTCCAGATGAATCTTTCCCATACACATTAATATTTGAGCTCGATATTAAGTCGACCGGGCCTTGCACGGCATATTCTTTCCAAAAATAACGAGTAATGGGCGCTTTTGTTTTTACCCACTCAAGATTTTCCCAGCCTCGTTTGAAAACTACGAACTTAGTATTAGAAAAAACATATAGGTTCCCTTCTCTGTCAACCCATGCAACATCTTGAATGGATGGGAAAGAAAAGTTATAGTAATAATCAGGGATCGCAATATCATTGAGAATCTCCCCATTGAGTGAGAGTATTCCTATTTGATTGTACCCATAAGGAACGTAAATCTTATCCTGCGAAACGCTGATTAATGATACAGGAGGTTGAGGATTACTAGTCCACGAATAAACATAATCATCCGGAAAGAATGGTGTCAGATATATGGCTTGCATAGGCTCTTTGTCTACACCATTGTATTTCAATATGCGCAGGTTGGCAAAATCGGAAAAATAAATTTCATTTTCCGATTTAAACACTAACGGTAACAAGGAAAAACGCCGCGCCTTATCTTCTGAATAGCCCCATTGCTCTGGTTGATTCCCCCATGCAGTTTCAAGATATGTTTCGCATTGCAACGCTATAATTTTATTTATATTGGTTGAGATCACAGTCAATTCTGGCACAGGAGTTATATTTAAGACTTCCCCAGTAGGTTCTTGAGCGGGGATCTCAAAAAAAACGCATGAACTAATAAGAAATGCTGTAAAAAGACACATTATTTTCTTCATGGTGCGCCTATAGGTAAGTCAGGATGTCCATAAATCAAATATTGAAGATCAGGCATTCTATCAATGAGTTCCTGAACCGTGTGTTGGACTAGAGTGCCGTCATCAGGATTTCCCTCAATAATAATTATTTGGTCAGGAGTACTTCCATGTATCTCTGCGACCAATACCACATGCCCGGCAGGGGACTCGCCCGTGACAGGGTTAAAGGTTGCAAGCGGGTCATTGTCAGTTTGAGTGACAATGACATCTCCCAATTCGGGCAACACATCAAAACCTCCATTGTTTTCAACGCTATATATATGATGGTTGCCTTGTTGGTAAAGCATAGTTAAGTATCCATAGGATGATCTTGGCCAACGGTTGGGATATAGCGGTTCACTAGGATTTATAGGATTTGGCTGAAAAATCAATTGTTGTAAATTATATCCAGTCAAATAGTACGCCAAATCTGGAACATCACCACAGACAAAAGGAATTCTACCGTTTGTGTATCTAGATATTTCTGGAGATATATTGGTGGAGATTGGAAATTTTAGATCATATCCAGGTGGAAGAGGTGGATTTGAATTACCACCAGGATCATCATTGCTCCAAAAATAGTAATGACTTGCGTCCGCCAGCAGTAGATGAGCATTATGAGCCACCTCCCCACCCACTGTTGTTTCCCAAGATGTTAATGTACCAGTAGATTTGTAAATCTGATAATTGGGCAGAACAGGTATAGAGGTACTTGTCGGTGTTGGGGTAGGTGTCCTCACAGCCTGAGCAGTCTGTGTGAATGGGGCAATAAAAGTTTGAACCGCCTGAGTTTGTACAGCGCTTACATCGGGTGTTGGTGAGGGGCGTTCCCCACTATCCCAAAAAATGTTCCATGCGTCTTTCACGCATTGCCAACTCCAGTTCGTATCCCAAACTTTCCACCATGGGCATTCATCATTTTCGTTTTTTACAACCAGTGGCTTAGGGGCAAGTTTCGCCAAATGTGGCGCATGTGATGCGGGGACATCCTCACGTGATGTGGCAGCCGTGCCTGTTGTAATAGCCTTCTGCACGGGTTCAACGATATTCTCCTCCACGAAGTCTATTGCCTTGTCCCACCAATTCGTTTGGACTTCGTTTCGACTTTGCTCAACGCGAGCCTGCTCCCCTTGTCTCATCGCGGCATAGTACGTGGCATAGCCTGCCCGCAACTCTTCGGCCTTCCGCTTCTCCTCTGCCGCTTTTTGTTGCGCTTGCCAGCGGGCTTCCTCTTCCTTCTCAAAACGCGTCATCTGGTTCGCCATGCGCTCGTTCCGCGCGTCCTGCCTCGCCTTCTCCGCTTCCAAATTGGACACATACGCCTTGGCATGGAAGACGCCATTCATTGTCGCATCCTTGATCGCCTTGCTTCTGGACGCCGCATCCATTTCTTTGCCGTGCTTTGCTTTATATTCCCGGTTCGCCTCATAGATCGCGGCGCCGTTAGCGTTCCATATCTTTTGCAATTCTTTGCGTTTTTTGGCGAGTTCCTTCTCATGGCGGGTCAGCGGTGGTTCTTCATCTCGATCGGCTCGATGCGATGCCGTGTTTGCGCGCTTGCGCGCGGTACCATCCTCTTGAAGGCGTGCTTCCGCTTCTTTGCGCTTACGTTGTTCCTCCAAAGCGTAGGCGGTTGCCGCACCGAGCATGGCTGCGGCGGCCGCTCCCCAGAGGACATTGGAAGGGGCTGTTGATGATGCAGAGGAAGAGCCTGAGGTAAGAGTTAATGATTGGACGGTTGTGGAATTTGTTTGAGATGGTGACCCGCCAAAGCTTGTACTAGGTGAAGTTGACGGATCGGCGTTGGGATTTTCTGGTGCCTGAGATGAATCTTCGGAATCAAACAAGTCCGCAGGCGGAGTAGGAATTTCTGTGGACGCCTTGCTCGACTGAATCAAACTGAATGAAGCGAACGGTTGAGGCACAACGACTCTTCCCAATCCAATGTGTTCGTTGCCTGCAACATCAGTTACCTTGACCCACACCAGATATTCCCCAGGAGGAGCAATAATACCGTCTTTGAATTTCCCATCCCATGTGATCTCACCTTTGAACTTGTTCCTTGAAACGACTTCATCCCACGCGACTTTGGCAAATTTCTCATCTTCGTCTTCGATCACAATACGCAATGCCGCAAGTCCACTGCCTTCATCCTGTACTTTGTAGGTAATTGTGTCATTTACCTCCCACTCAGCAGGCAGATCAATCGCGGGAGCAATTGCGTCCACATAAAACTCTTGCACGGAGGTTTCCGTTTCATTCCCCGCCTTGTCCACTGCTTTGAACTGAATGGTGTGATAGCCATCTGCAAAAGAGACAGGAGAGATGTATGCCTGATAAACCCCACCATCCAAACTGGATTCAAGCGAAGCAACACCAGAGGTCGCATCGTTGGCAGTCGCTGTGACTTGCATGCTCGTACTATACCACCCATTGCTATCCAGTGTTCCGTTCACAGATACATCAATCGTAGGAGTGATCGTATCCACTGAAATTGTTGTGGAAGAGTTGGCAGTGTTTCCTGCGTTGTCTTCCGCTTGAACAGAAATGTTGTGAACACCTTCGCTCAAGATCGAGGACGATTCCCATGGACCGCTATTTACAGAGAGCAATGCGCTCAACAAGCCCGATGTAGCATCAGAACCAGTGGCGGTAATAGTAGTCAGGGACACGAACCAGCCGTTCGTCCCGCTTGAACCACTGAGATCGAGTCCAACGGATGGCGAAACGGTAT
>WBZY01000192.1_pt3 | contig 14051 bp, 7 predicted proteins | sample 5204191 | NCBI WGS metagenome assembly WBZY01 (sample SAMN12344363, study PRJNA552823) | activated sludge metagenome | biome: Activated sludge suspended growth; feature: Anammox Sidestream; material: Wastewater; isolation source: activated sludge from anammox sidestream of wastewater treatment...
GCGGTTTGTTCGGATCGGTAAGTTCGACGGAAAGGGTAAACGTGAGATCGATGCGTCCGGAAAGTATGTGACGCCCGGCTGGATAGATATGCTCGATGCATCGGGCGGTGTGCTGCAGCGGAACGGCCTGGCCGAGAGCAAGTTGATGATGGGCGTGACCACTGGGATCGGTGGTGAAGGCGGGACGCCGGTGCCGGCCGAGAAGGTCGCGGAGTATTTTGCGGGTCTTGAGAAAACCGGCATCAGCATGAACTTCGGTACGTACTACGGCGCGACCCAGGCCCGCGTCGCCGTGATCGGGCAGGACGCTCGCGACCCGACACCGGAGGAAATGGACCGGATGCGCGCCCTGGTTGAAACCGCGATGAAGGCTGGAGCTCTAGGCATTTCCACGGCGTTGATCTATCCGCCTGCCTCATATTCAAAAGCGGACCAGCTTACTGAATTGGCCAAGGTTGCAGGACAGTACGGCGGCGTTTACTCAAGCCATATTCGCGGTGAGGGAGCGGAACTTATCCAGGCGATCAACGAAGCGATAACGATCGGCGAGAAGGGCGGTGTTCCGGTCGAGATCTATCACCTTAAAGCGGCCTACCAGCCAGGCTGGGGCAAGCTTATGCGCGAGGCGGGCCAGACGATCGAGACGGCTCGGGCGCGCGACGTGGATGTCGCCGCAGATATGTACGTCTATACCGCCGGCGGAACGGGACTGGATTCGGTGATCCCATCGTGGGCATTCGAAGGCGGCCGCGCAAAGCTTCTGGAGCGGCTAAAGGACCCGGCCATCCGCGCCCGGCTGAAGAATGAGATCAACACGGGATCGCCGGGATGGTGGAACATAGTTGAGGCGTCGGGCGGCTGGGAGCACATCGTTCTGGTGAACGCGGCCAATAAGGAAAACGAGCATTTCCAAAACAAGAACATCGCCGAGATCGCAAGGGAGTGGAAAAAGGAACCGGCAGATGCCGCCTTTGATCTTGTTGCTCAGGGTAGCGGCAGCCGCGTTTCGGCCCTTTATTACATGATGAGTGAGGGCGACATCGAGACCGCTCTAAAGTATCCGTGGACAAGCTTTGGCAGCGATTCATCCGCCTCTCCGGGGCTTCTCGACCCGAACTCAGTTGGGAACGGCCACCCGCGTGGGTACGGCAACTTCCCGCGCGTGATCGCGAAATACGTCCGCGACCGAAAAGTGATCTCGCTCCCTGAAGCGATCCGAAAGATGACCTCGTGGCCTGCCACCCGGCTTCGGCTAGCGTCGCGCGGCTTGATAAAAGAAGGGATGTGGGCAGATGTGGTCATATTCGATCTGGATACTATCCAGGACCAGTCAACCTACGAGCATCCGTTCAAGACGCCAACCGGTATCGAATACGTGCTCGTCAACGGCGAGGTCGCGATCGAAAAAGGAAAGCATACTGGGGCCAGATCCGGAAAGGTGATCTACGGCCCGGGAAGGCAAGTTCAATAGTGCGCGAGGTGTGTCCTCTTTTTAGGTTATGGCCCTGAAGTCATTTATTCACAAGCTTCGCCGCTCTGTCGCAGGCACGATACTCTGCTCCGTCCTGTTCGGTTTATTGTGCGTACCAGCAGCAGCACAGAGCGGCGATACCATTTATGATGTTGTTATTCGTAATGGCCGCGTGCTCGACGGGGCGGGCAATCCATGGATCGCGGCCGATGTGGCCATCAAAGACGGTCGATTTGTTCGGATCGGCAAGATCGACGGAAAAGGTAAACGCGAGATCGATGCCACGGGAAGGTATGTGACGCCCGGCTGGATCGACATGATGGACCAGTCTGGCCACGTGCTTCCACGGAACGGCTTGGCGGAGAACAAACTGCTGATGGGTGTGACGACCGCCATCGGCGGCGAAGGCGGAACGCCCGTTGCGGCTGACAAGATCGGAGAGTACTTCGCCGGTCTTGAGCGAACGGGGATCAGCATCAACTTCGGCTCCTACTACAGTGAAACTCAGGCCCGTGAAGCCGTTCTCGGCCTCGATTCGCGTGAGCCTACGCCGGAGGAGCTTGGGCGCATGAAGTCACTCATGGAGACGGCCATGAGGGCTGGAGCGATGGGTATGACGACGGCGCTCATCTATCCGCCGTCCAGCTTTGCAAAAACACCGGAACTCATCGAAATGGCAAAGGTCGCGGGTCGACTTGGCGGCGTTTATGCAAGCCACATGCGAGATGAGGGAAAGGGCCTCGTCGGCGCGGTCGAAGAGGCGATCGAGATAGGCGAAAAGGGCGGATTGCCGGTCGAGATATTTCACCTTAAGGCGGCCTATCAACCCGGCTGGGGGAAACTTATGACCCAGGCCGGCGAAAAGATCGAACAGGCCCGGGCCCGCGGCGTCGATGTCGCGGCTGATATGTATCTCTATACAGCGGGCGGCACAGGTCTGGAAGCGACGATCCCGTCGTGGGCGTTCGATGGCGGCGCGGAAAAGTTGCTCGAACGGCTCAAGGATCCGAAGGTGCGGGCACGGCTCAAGGCGGAACTAAAGACCGGTTCGCCCGGATGGTGGAATATCGTTGAGGCGTCGGGCGGCTGGCAGAACATCGTGCTCGTCAATGCCCAGAACAAGGACAATGCGAAGTTCGAGGGCAAGAACCTGGCCGAGATCGCGAAGCTGATGAGAAAAGATCCGGCCGATGCCGCCTGGGACCTCGTGATGCAGGGTAACGGCAGAGTTCTGGCGATCTATCACATGATGAGCGAGCAGGACGTGAAGACCGCATTGAAATTCCCATGGACGAGCATCGGAAGTGACGCAGGCGCGGCACTTAAATTAGGGATAGTGGACGGTTTGGGGCTGGCGCATCCGCGTTCTTATGGAAATCATCCTCGGCTGATCGCAAAATACGTTCGCGATGAGAAGGTGTTGACGCTGCCCGAGGCGATCCGAAAGATGACGTCTTGGCCGGCCACGCGGATGCGTCTCGGCTCGCGCGGCCTGATAAAAGAAGGAATGTGGGCCGATGTCGTGATCTTCGACCTCAACACGATCCAGGATCAGTCAACTTACGAACAACCGTTCAGGACGCCAACGGGCATCGACTACGTCCTGGTCAATGGCCAGGTCGTGATCGATCACGGTAAACATACCGGAGCCAGGCCCGGCAAGGTAATTTATGGCCCCGGACGGCAATGATAGCTTCAGATCGATCTCAGAGAAAATGACTCCGAACGCAAGAGCATCGACAGGTCTCACTATCCGCCAGATCACTAGGGCGGATGAGATGCGGGCGGCCGAGGAGCTTCAAAAGGTGGTTTGGGGGCTTCCTGACCTAGATGTCGTTCCGCTCACGCAATTGGCCGCCGCCGTTGCGGCAGGAGGCGTCTTGTTGGGTGCATTCGATGGCAGCGAACTGGCCGGTTTCGTCTATGGATTTGCCGGGTTCGAACACGGAAAGGCAACGCACCATTCTCATATGCTTGCCGTCAGGCACGAGTATCGAAACTTTGGCGTCGGTTATCGATTGAAACTTGCCCAACGCGATCTTGTGATGGAGCAGGGCATCGATGAAATGACGTGGACATTCGATCCGCTCCAGAGCCTCAATGCGTGGTTCAATTTTCACCGACTCGGCGTGGTTTCGAATCGATATCTGCCGGATTTCTACGGGACCGATCCGGCGAGCTTTCTCCACCAGAATGGAACGGACCGCCTTTGGGTCACGTGGCCGCTGAAAACGGAGCGAGTCAGAGAGCATATCGATCGAAAGACCCCTGAGCCGATCCTCGAGGGTGCTGTCAAGTTGGTCGCGTGCAGTCCGTCGAATGGGCCCGACGCCCTTGACACCGGGAATGAGATACGGGCAGGCCGTGTAGTGATCGAGATTCCGTTCGACATCATTGCGATCGAAAAGGAGGACCGCGAGACGGCCGTCCTTTGGCGCCAGGCAACGCGGAAGGCATTTACAACCGCGTTTGCCGCGGGATTTATCGTGACCGATTTTGTCCGCGGGATTCGCTCCGGCAGCTATCTACTTGAACGAAGTTCAGTGCAATTAGAGTTGGCAAAGTTTGGCCTGGTCGATCTGTAAAGCGAGGAGATCAGTATGAACATTCCTCAAAGAGCGATTTGGCGTGCGGCCGCGTATCCGTTGGCCCTGCTGCTTCTTTGCGCCTTAGCAGCATCGGGGCCAATTGTGCCTGAACCCGTCAGAGCGGCCGGTTCGGCCATTGCGCGTTCCGATAATTCCGCCGTTATCGCAATGCTCGAACCGTTCATCGAGCGCGAGATGGCCAATAATGGCCTTCCGGCGGTTTCGATAGCGCTGGTGGACGACCAGAAGGTCGTATGGTCGAAGGGCTTTGGCTTTGCCGATCCTGCGAAGAAAATTCCCGCGACGGCCGAAACGGTCTATCGTGTCGGCTCGGTATCGAAGCTTTTCACCGACATTGCGGTCATGCAGCTTGTCGAGAAAGGAGTACTCGACCTTGATGCACCTGTTACGCGGTACCTTTCGGCTTTTCGCCCCAAAGACCCATTCGGCAAGCCCGTTACACTGCGGCAGATGATGTCGCACCGATCGGGGCTTGTGCGCGAGCCGCCGGTGGGCAGCTATTTCGACCCGACCGGCCCGACGCTTGCGCAGACGATCGCGAGTTTGAACCATACAGAACTTGTTTATGAGCCGGGAACGCACACAAAATACTCGAATGCCGCGATCGCGGCGGTCGGCTACGTGCTTGAAAAGACGCAGAAACGCCCGTTCGCGCAACTCCTGAAAAGCTCCGTACTAGATCCGCTTGGCCTCGAAAATACGAGCTTCGAGCCGACGCCCGCTACGAGAAAAGGCCTCGCCAAGGCGAACATGTGGACCATCGACTGCCGCGTGTTCCCGGCTCCGACATTTGAGCTTGGCATCGCTCCGGCCGGCTCTATGTACACGACCGTTAACGACATGGGACGCTTTATGAGTGCCCTATTCGCGGGCGGACGTGGCGTGAAGGGCCAGGTCCTTGAGCGAAAAACGCTCGATGCAATGTGGACACCGCAATACGCAAAGCGGGGCGAAACTCAGGGATTCGGCATCGGCTTTAACATTTCGCAGTTGGACGGCCACCGGATGATCGGACCCGGCGGCGCCATCTATGGATTTGCGACCAGCCTCAACGCGCTGCCCGATGACAAACTCGGCGTCGTTGTCGTAACAACGAGAGACACCGCCAACGCTATCACGAACCACATCGCGGAGGTCGCTCTGAGAGCGATGCTGGCGGTACGGCAGGGCAAACCGGTCGAGCGGCCGATGGCCACCGTGCCGTTGACCCTGACGGCTGCCCGAAAGTTGGCCGGCCGCTTCATCAACGGTACGAAAGGCTTTGATCTGTTCACGGGCGGCGGCAAGTTGACGATGTTGAGCGCGGACGGCGGTTTTCCATACGAGCTAAAGTCAGCCGACGGCGGCCTGATGATTGACGGCCCATTGGGTTACGGGCAAAAGGTCGAGGTAAAAGGCACCTCGATCGTGATCGACGGCCAAACGTACAGGCGCGTGGACGTTCCTAAACCGCCGGCCGCACCCGCGAAATGGAAAGGGCTCGTCGGCGAGTATGGCTGGGACCACGATGTTCTTTACATTATGGAAAAGGACGGCCGGCTATGGGCGTTGATCGAATGGGTCGAGTTCGACCCGCTTGAGCAGGTCTCCGAGAATGTATTCAAATTTCCTGCCCACGGGCTTTACGACGGCGAGCAGCTTGTCTTTTCCAGGGGGAAAGACGGAAAAGCGACACAGGTGACCGCGGCGAACGTCGTCTTCAAACGCCGGAATGTCGGGCCTGAAGGAACAGGCCAGCTTCACATAAAGCCGGTCCGGCCGGTCAGCGAACTTCTGAAGGAGGCTCTCAAAGCAACGCCGCCAAAGGAAAAGGGCGAGTTTCGAAAATCGGACCTGGTCGAGGTAGCTGCGCTCGATCCGACGATCAAACTCGACATCCGTTACGCATCGACGAATAACTTTCTCGGCAGCGTTTTCTACTCTCAGCCGAAAGCGTTTCTCCAGCGGCCCGCGGCCGAGGCCGTCGTTCGCATCAACGCAAAGCTGAAAAAACTGGGTTACGGCCTGCTCATCCACGACGCCTACCGGCCGTGGTACGTGACGAAGGTTTTCTGGGACGCGACGCCGAACGATGGCAAGATCTTTGTCGCCGATCCGTCGCAGGGCTCGCGGCACAATCGCGGCATGGCGGTCGATCTGTCGCTATACGATCTTAGGACGGGCAAGCCCATCGAGATGGTCGGGACCTATGACGAACTATCGGACCGCTCGTATCCGGATTATCCTGGCGGCACGTCGCTGCAGCGTTGGAATCGCGAACTGCTGCGTGATGCGATGGAGTCCGACGGGTTCACAGTTTACGAGGCCGAGTGGTGGCACTTTGATTACAAGGACTGGACGCATTATCCGATCGGGAATGAAGTGTTCGAACAGATCGGCGCGAAGGCGCATTGAGGAGCATAGTTTTATGACGGAAAGATCGATCGGCATCGGCCGCCGCGAGATGTTGAAAAAGGCCGTGCTTGCGGGCGCCGGTGTGGCCGCGGCGCCAATGCTCAATCTTGGCCGTTTCAGGCTCTTTGCAAATTCATCGCGAGAGTATTCGGACCGCGCGATCGATCTTGTAACAAGCTCTACTGTCATTGACATGCTATCGGTGATCACGCTGGATTTTGCAAAACAGGAAAAGTGGTTCAAGGATCCCGATAGTTTTACGGCGGCGGACCTTCAGCCATTCAAAGATTCCGGGATCAATGTGATCCATCCGGCCGTGGGGATGGGCGGCATGGAGTCATATGCCAATGTCGTCAGCTTTTTCGCGCTGTGGAATGGATTCATCGCCAGCCAAAGCGATCATTTTATGCGTGTGGACAGCCCTGACGATCTTGCTCGCGTCAAGCAGTCCGGCAAACTAGGCGTGATCCTCGGGCTTCAGAATTCCGATCAGTTTCGCCGGCCGAACGACGTCGACACCTTTCACAGCCTTGGGCAGCGTGTCTCGCAGCTTACGTACAACTCGCGAAATTTCATCGGCAGCGGTTCGACGGAACGGAAGGACGATGGCATCTCTGATTTTGGCGCCGCGATCATTGAAAGAATGAACAAAGTCGGCATGGCGGTCGATGTTTCTCACTGCGGCGACCGGACCACGCTCGATGCGTTCGAGATATCAAAACAGCCTGTTCTGATCACACATTCAAATGCGCGCGCGCTGGTGAACGGCCATCCCCGCTGCAAGACCGACGAGGCGATAAGAAAAGTCGGGGCGGCCGGGAGCGTGATGGGGATAACGGGCGTACGGATGTTCGTCAAGGCCGATGAGCCGACAACCATCGAAAACGTCCTGGATCATTTTGACCACGTGCGTAAGCTGATCGGGCCGGAGCATATCGGCGTGGGCAGCGACATCGACCTCTACGGCTACGATGCAATGCCGCCCGATCAGAACAAGCAGCTTCGGGCTGCGTACAAGGGCAGCTACGGGTTTCGTGAAAAGATCGACATCGAAGGTCTGAATCATCCAAAACGGATGTTCGACCTGACGGAAGGACTTATCCGCCGAAAATACAGCGATACGGAGATACGCGGGATACTTGGCGGAAACTTTGCCCGCGTGCTGGGCAAGATCTGGACGCCTGCGTCGGCATCGCCGGCAGCTAAGCCCGCAAGCTAATAACGGAACAAGGCTTGCCGTGCGACCGGGCTAAGCTCGTTTCTATAAGGAGAATATGAAATCTAAAGCATTTATTTTGCAACTGCTCTTTCTGGCTCTTCTCTCGACCGGTGCCGTGCGCTCGCATGCTCAGGCACCATTTGCGGATTTTGATAATTATGTTACGAGCGCGATGAAGGCCTGGGAGGTGCCGGGCATGGCGATCGCCGTCATCAAGGATGACAAGATCGTTTACGCCAAGGGTTACGGCGTGCGTGAGATCGGCAAAGCGGCTCCTGTCGACGAGCACACACTTTTTGCGATCGGTTCGTCGTCAAAGGCTTTCACCGCTGCCTCGCTTGCAATGCTCGTCGATGAGGGAAAGCTGAAATGGGACGATAAGGTCACCGAATACCTTCCCGGATTTCAGCTCTACGATCCATACGTCACGCGCGAGATGATGGTTCGCGACCTTCTCACGCACCGCATCGGGCTCGAACGCGGCGATCAGATCTGGTACGCAACGCCCTACAGCCGCGAAGAAGTTTTGCGGCGCGTACGGTTTCTTGCGCCCTCCTCAAGCGTGCGTTCGAGGTTTGGTTACCAGAACATCATGTACCTTGCGGCCGGACAGATCATCCCGGCGATAACCAAGGAAACTTGGGACGACTTTGTCGCCCGGCGCATATTCACGCCTTTGGGTATGAAGGAATCTGGGACCTCGGTAAAAGCGCTTTCGCGTTCGAACGATGTTGCCTCGCCGCACGTAAAGTTTGACGACAAGGTGCAGGTTGTTCCCTGGCGGCTTATCGACAACATCGCACCGGCCGGGTCGATCAATTCGAATGTGGTCGATATGGCACAGTGGGTCCGGCTTCAGCTCGGCAAGGGTAAGTATAACGGGCAGCAGCTCATCAAGGAGTCGTCCATCAAAGAGATGCAGACGCCGCAGACGATCATCCGGATCGAGGGGCAGTATCCGTACCTTTACCCCGATGCACATTTTCTCAGCTACGGAATGGGCTGGTTCCTCTCGGATTTTCGCGGAAAGAAACTTGTCGAGCACGGCGGTGCTATCGACGGAATGCGTTCGCTGGTCGCGATGGTTCCGGAAGCGAATGCCGGCGTCGTGATCCTGACTAATATGAACGGAACCGTGCTGCCGCAATATCTGGCTTATCGCATCTTTGATTCATATCTTGGCCAGCAGCCGAAGGATTGGCAAGCGGATGGCTTGAAGGGCGTGAAAATATTTGAAGCCCGGGTCAAGGCCGCCCAGGAAAAGGTGGTCGCCGAACGAGTAAAGGGAACCTCGCCTTCACACGCCCTAGCTGATTACGCGGGAACGTATTCCAGCGAGATCTACGGCGATATTGAGATCGGCCTCAGCGATGGCAAACTGACGGCGCGATTTGGGCCGAATTACTCCGGAGCGCTTGAACACTGGCACTACGATACATTCCAGGTCACGTGGCGCGATCCGGTCCTGGGCAAGGGCCTGGTGACATTCTGCCCCAGTTCTCGCGGCAAGGTGGATACCGTCGACATGGGCGTGATGGGCAAGTTCACTCGTGTGTCCGAGAAAAAGGCCAATTGATCGCCGGGTGACCAGGTGGTTCGAACGTTCCCGCAAGCAGCAGACGCGCGCCCAGGTCGTTTCGAACCGTGATGAGGAGTTCTTATGAAAAGGTCCATCGCATTATTTTTGATAACGGTAGTTCTTGGTTCAATGCTGCCCGGCCAGTCGCCCGCCCCGGCCAAAGAGACGGTCGCGGCCCCGGTGGACGCATCGCCTTCGGCTAAGCCGGAACTGACCGCGGCCGATGCCCAGGCGTTTCTCGACGGCATCGTGCCCGTGCAGTTGGCCCGCGAAGACATTGCAGGTGCGACCGTTGCCGTTGTTAAGGATGGAAAGCTCCTTTTCTCGAAGGGGTATGGCTTCGCAAACGTGAAGCAGAAAAAGCCCGTTTCGCCGGCTGATACATTGTTCCGGCCAGGGTCTATCTCAAAGCTGTTCACGTGGACAGCGGTGATGCAGCTCTATGAACAGGGTAAGCTTGGTTTTGACACGGATGTCAACGAGTATCTTGACTTCAAGATACCCGATGCATTCGGAAAGCCGATCACGCTGAAGGACATAATGACGCACACGGCCGGGTTCGATGAGCAGATCAAAGACATCATCTATTTTGATGCGGCCGGGCCGAATCTCGGCGACTTTCTTCGGACGCACATTCCGGCACGCGTAAACCCGCCGGGGACAGTACCATCTTACTCGAACTACGCCACGGCGCTCGCAGGTTATATCGTCGAACGCGTCTCGGGCCAGCCATTTGACGACTACATCACTGAGCACATTTTCCGGCCGCTCAAGATGAACCATTCTACGTTTCAGCAGCCGCCTCCGGCCGAACTCGGATCGCAAATGTCCTCTGGGTATCAACTGGCATCCGGCGATGCCCAAAAATTCGAGGTCGTGGGCCCGTTCCCGGCGGGAAGCCTAAGCACAACGGCGGACGATATGTCGCGGTTCATGCTGGCGCATTTGCAGGACGGCAAGCTTGATGACGCGCAGATACTCAAGCCCGAAACGGCGCAGTTGATGCACAGCCGCCTTTTTGGCCTCGATCCGGATGCTAACGCGATGGCGTACGGGTTCTATGAAGAGTCGCGCAACGGCCACCGCATCATCGGACACGGCGGCGACACCATTTATTTTCATAGCGACCTTCATTTGGTCCTCGACGCCGGCGTTGGCTTTTTCATATCGTATAACAGTGCCGGCCGGGGCCAGGCCTCGCCGCGGACCATCGTTTGGCACGCCTTTCTTGACCGGTATTTTCCATATACGCCGCCGACAGTTGCCGCTCCCGAGAATGGAGAGCGTGATGCGCAGGCCGTCGCGGGAAGTTATGAGGTCAGCCGAAAGAGCGCGGATTCATTTTTCAGGATCGTATCGCTTCTTGGCGAGGCATCGGTCGCTTCGAGCGGGAACGGTATCATCGAGGTTGATGCGTTGACCGGAACGAATGGCAAGCCGAAACGGTGGCAAGCCGTCGGGCCGATGAAATTCCGCGAGGTCGATGGCCAGGATATGCTCATCTTCAAACCGGATGAGGCGGGCCGAATGCAGATGATAGTTCCGTATCCGTTCATGATCTTCCAACGTGTCGGGCTTTGGGAGAACAAAAGCACTCTGCTTACTGTTTTTGGGATTTCGATCGTTGTTATGCTTCTTGCTCTTTTGCTTTGGCCGATCGCCTGGTTCGTCCGCCGCCACTATGGCAGCAAACTGGAACTTACACGCGCCGAATGGTGGTTCCGGCTCGCGGTGCGGCTGGTCTTTGCACTCGATATTGCATTCGTGGCCGCCTTCGCCATTTTTGTTGGATACGTTTCGTCGCATTTTGAACTCCTTAGCGATCGGGGGATGATATGGCTGCGAATGATCCAGGTGATCGGCGTTCTCGGGGCTATTGGCACGTTGATCGTATTGCTCCACGCTGTCCACGCGTGGATCAGTTCACGGTATCGTATCTGGGGCAAGCTTCAGGCAAGTATCTTTGTTTTGGCGTGCCTCGGATTTTTGTGGTTCATATTTGCAGGACACCTGCTTAGCTTTGCTTCAAATTTTTAAGATGAGCGACCTGAGATTATCCGAACTCGAATTGCGCGAGTTTCGTCTTCCGCTAAAGGCCCCATTCGAAACGAGTTTTGGCACGACGCACGAGCGGCGAGTATTGCTGGTGCGTGTTTTTGATGCTGACGGCGCCGTCGGGTATGGCGAATGCACCGCGCCCGAAAATCCGTTCTTTAATCACGAGACGATCGACACCGCGTGGTCGATAATAAGCGATTTCGTTCGCCCTATACTTGGCAAGGCCGCGGTCGGATCGGCGGCCGAGGTCTCAGGCGCCCTTGCTGCGATCCGCGGCAATCGGATGGCGGTCGGCGCCGTCGAGACGGCTATCTGGGACCTTGAGGCCAAACGGGCGGGCCAGCCGCTTTGGCGGCATCTGGGCGGTGTCCGCGAAGAGATAAATTGCGGCGTCTCGATCGGGCTCCAGAAAACACCCGAGATCCTGCTTGAAAAGGTCACGCGTGAAGTAGAGAGCGGCTATCAGCGTATAAAGCTGAAGATCAAGCCCGGACAGGATATTGAACTGGTCAAAACCATTCGGAGCGCGTTTCCTGACATTCTTCTTTCGGTCGACGCGAATTCGGCATATCGGCTTGAGACCGATGCCGACCTGCTAAAGCAGTTGGACGATTTTGGCCTGCTGATGATCGAACAGCCTCTTGTTGCGGGCGATCTGGTAGATCATGCGAAATTGCAGCAGATGCTTAGCACCCCGATCTGCCTGGATGAATCGATCACCTGTTTGCGCGATGCACGGCATGCGATCGAGATGGATTCGTGCCGGATCATCAATATCAAACTCGGCCGCGTCGGCGGGCACAGCGAAGCAAAAGCGATACAGGAATTTGCTGCCGGCCAGGGCATTCCCGTCTGGTGCGGCGGGATGCTCGAATCTGGCGTCGGCCGGGCGCACAATATAGCTATGTCAACGCTTGCCGGATTCACCTTGCCCGGTGATGTCTCCGCCTCCGAGCGGTACTGGCACGAGGACATCATCGAACCGCCTGTCACGGTCAGCGACAGAGGCACGATCGCCGCCCTTACAAGCCCCGGGATCGGATATTCGGTTAACGAGCCCTTGATCGAAAGCCGTACGGTCCGAAGCAATCGGATGTCGTTCACTTTTAAGGCTTCGGTCGGCTGAATGGACCTCTTTGAAAGGTGTTGCCTGGTTAAGGTCCAGCCCTGGAATTTCCGAGTTGTGCCGTTTTCACCCAATATCGAAACCTTCGCCCTTCTTACGGGCCTGCCATGGGCAGGGTTGACCCAAGGACGACCCAGCACGAAAGTGATGTGATGCCGATCGGCACACCAAACAAAAAAAGGACGGCTGTGGCGGCCGTCATTCATTCTTAAGATATTGTAAATGAAATATTAATCTTGGTGGCGGGGGGGAGGATCGAACTCCCGACCTTGGGGTTATGAATCCCACGCTCTAACCATCTGAGCTACCCAGCCGTGATTTTTGATTATAGACGAGCGTTGTCGAAAATCAAATCAAATGGCGAAGCAAAAAAGTCAGGCGGCGAGTGCTTAGGGTTGGTACTGGATACTTGAACTTTCATTTTATTGGTTGCGGCGCTCGTGGCTTCTTTCCTCTACGTTCATGTGGTGTTTGCGGCGACACCAAATTGATGTTCGTGTGCAGCGGGCAGTTTCCATTTCCTATTTTGACAAATTTGTTTATACTATTCACGGTTTGCTTGGATCGAGCTTCGTATCTGACATTTTGAAGGCAAGCCGAAAGGATCTTAGGCGATTCCCGGAGATGCCGGGAAACAGATTTTCTGGGTTGAGCACGGTCTTGAATTAAAGACATGTGCTCCCTGAGTTGCAAAGCCATTTGGCCGATCAGCTTTAAATTCCCGCGTGACAATTTTCAAAGTTCTTGTTTTGGGACCTGGTTCCAAGGCTATTACCTTAAGTTCAACCACGCATCAAGTCTGTTTGTCCGGTTCTCCCGGAACAACGTCTGCATTAGTTCCGCCCGGCTCCCTTCCTCTATCGAAGTCCTCTTGAGAGCAAACGACAGGAATCAAATTTTGAGGAAAGATACAACTGAATATGTCGAAAGAGATGATCGTAAGCGTCAATGGGCGCGAGAAAAAGATAGCGATCCTGGACAACGGAAAAGTAACTGAATTTTACATTGAACGCGGTGAGGAGAATTCCGGCATCGCAGGGAACATCTACAAGGGCCGGGTACAGCGCGTTCTGCCGGGCATGCAGTCGGCCTTTGTTTCGATCGGGCTCGAGCGTGATGCGTTCCTATATGTTTCTGACTTCTTTGACGAAGAAGAAGAGATCGAGCGCATCGTGATGGAGAAATCGAAAAAGGGTTCGCCCGAAGAGGCCAAACGCGAGGCCAACGAACAGATCGACCGCGCCCGGGTAACGCGTGAAAAACAGATGGAGTCGGTCCAGGAGATAGCCGAACCGCTCGCGGGCGAAGACCGCGGCGAGCCGGAATCGACGCCCGAGGAACCGGACCGAGGCAGGCAGCAGAAGGGCGAACGGACGCGAGGACGGAAGGGTAGGGCTGAAAAGCCGATAGAGGACCCGCAACCGGCGCTTCAGCCTGCCGAAGGGTCATTCGAGTTCAAATTGGAGTTTGAGGATTCCGGCTTCGAACGCGTTGTTGACGATACCGATACGGGCGAAATGTTCAAAGATGCCTTCCGGCAGGAAGCGATAGTCGATCAGGTCCGTGCCGTCGAATTTGAGATGGAGGGCATTGCC
>WBZY01001234.1_pt1 | contig 14051 bp, 17 predicted proteins | sample 5204191 | NCBI WGS metagenome assembly WBZY01 (sample SAMN12344363, study PRJNA552823) | activated sludge metagenome | biome: Activated sludge suspended growth; feature: Anammox Sidestream; material: Wastewater; isolation source: activated sludge from anammox sidestream of wastewater treatment...
GATCTTCGCGAGCGCCGTGCACATGGCGCTGTTCGCATTCCTCCAGGGGTGGGCGCCCACCTTCGAGCTGGAGCTGCTCTTCCGCTTCATCTTCATGATGGGTTTTGTCAGCCGGCAGGCAAACTCGGCCATGCTCATCCAGCAGTGGTTCGCCCAGCACGAGGTGCCGCGCGTGCAGTCGTTCATCACCGTGGTCATGGGGCTGGCGCAGATTGCCGCCGTAGGCTTCCTGCCGTGGATGCTCATCTGGTTCGACGGCTGGCGAAACACGTTCTACGCCCTGGGCGTGCTGCTGGCCGCCTCTTCGCTGCTGTGGGTCATCTTCGCGCGCGATAACCCGGGAGCAACGGTCCGGGCGCCGGCAGCCTCGAAAGAGCGCACCCCGCTGACAGCCATCTTCCGCTACCAGCCAGTCTGGATGTTCGGCGTGGCCACGGCGTTCTGCATCGTCGGCACGTCGGCCTTCTCCGTGTTCTGGCCCACCTTCCTGACCGAGGAGCGCGGGCTCTCGCTCCGCATGGCAGGGTTCTTCACGGCAGGCATCCCGGTGGGACAGATCCTGGGGGCGCTCCACTGCTCCTGGATCCGGGGTCGCGTGACTGCTCGCCGCCAGCAGATGTACCTCACCGGGGTGGTCTGCACCGGTTCGATGCTGGTGATGGCGCTGGTGCCCTTCCGGCCGCTCCTGCCCCTGGGAGCGTTCGGCCTGGGGTGGGCGTGCATGCAGGTGTACCCGACCCTGGTGGCCATCCCCTTCGAGCTGCCCAACATCCGCCCCCGCGAAGTCGCCGTTGTCTCCTCGTTCATGTTCAGCCTCTTCACCCTCGGAGGGGTGATTGGGCCGCTGCTCACCGGCGTTGTCCAGCAGGCCACGGGCTCGCTCCAGACCGGGTTCCTGGTTGTCTCACTCATTCACCTGGGCATCTTCGTGGTGGTCTTCGCATCGGAGAGAGGGCTACCCGCGCTCCCCCGCGTGGCGCGGCGCGAGCCGGCGCTGGCGGCGGCCGACTGATGACAGGGCTCCGCGCAGCGGCCCTCCTCGCAACCCGCCATGGCACGGCCCTGGCCAGCGTTGGCGCCGCCGGCTTCCTGGCGGCGCTCATGCTCATGCCTCAGCCTTCCGGCGCCAACGAACGGAACCCCGGGGCATTCCTCTGGGAGTGCCACGCCGCCGGAAGCGGCAGCGGGCAGCTTGCCGCCACACTCCTGGACAGCCACGAGGGCGAGCGCACCATCCGGGCGCCCGCGCTTCCGGACGCCGGGCGCCCGCCGCGGGGACTGGCCTTCGGCACATTCGCGCGCGAGTGAGGCTTCGCCCGCCGCTGCTGTCTGTCATGCACCCCTGTCCTGGCCCCGGCAACCATGGCGACGAAAGCGAAGAACTCCCCTACCATGGCCGCCGTGGGCGCCGCGCGAGCCAGGGACGGCGCCGGGACGACGAGGTATCGCATGCCCTACAACGACGACTTCACCGATCTGACGCCGGACCAGGCGCTGCTGAAGCGGGAAGCACACCGCTTCGCCGAAGAGGTGATGCGGCCCACTGCCGCCAGCCTCGATGACCTCCGGCCCGAGGAGGTTATCAGCGGCGGTTCTCCCCTCTGGGAGGCCTTCAGGAAGACCTACCAGGCCGGACACCACCTGCGCGCCTTTCCGCCCGAGCTCGGCGGTCCGGGGCTGGGACCCATTGAAGCCCACGTGGTCGCCGAAGAGTTCGGCTGGGGAAACGCCGGGCTTTCCATTGCCATGGGCGTCACCGCCATGCCCTTCCGCTTCGCCGCCATGAACGGTAACCCCGACCTGATGCGCGAGATCGTGATGCCCTTCCTCGAAGACAGGGAGGGCCGCCACATCGGCTGCTGGGCGGGGACCGAGCCCAACCACGCCTCGGACCTCATCCTCGGCGGCTACAACCCGGACGACCATCTCGACTGCAGCGCCTTCAGGGACGGCGACGAGTGGGTCATCCGCGGGCAGAAGTCTTCGTGGGTATCGAACGGCACCATCGCCACGCACGCGCTCGCGTTCCTGAACGTGCAGCCCGAAATGGGTATGGCGGGGACGGGCATCGCCGTGGTGCCGCTCAACCTCCCCGGGGTCTCGAAGGGCCCGCCCCTCAACAAGCTGGGCCAGCGCGCGCTGAACCAGGGCGAGATCTTCTTCGACGACGTGCGCATCCCGGCGCACTACATGCTCATGGAACCACCGCACGCCTTCGCCGCCATCGAGATGATCATGGCCGGGGCCAACGCGGGCATGTCGACCACGTTCAGCGGCGTGGCCCGCGCCGCCTTCGAAGAGGCCCTGACGTACACCCAATCGCGCAGCCAGAGCGGGGTTCCCCTTTCCAGCCACCAGCTGGTCCAGAAGCGCCTCTTCGATATGTTCATGCGCGTCGAGGCGTCGCGCGCTCTTTCGCGGAAGGCGAACCTCCGCCTTGGGAGCGGGCAGCCGACCGTGCACTATTCGATGGCGGCCAAGGTGTTCGCCACGCGCACTGCCTTCGACGTGGCCTCCGACGCGAGCGAGCTCTGCGGCGCCATGGGCATGGTCAAGGGCGTGCTTGTAGAGCAGCTCATGCGCGACGCTCGCGCATCGCTAATCGAAGACGGGGCGAACGACGTGCTCTCGCTCGCCGCCGCCCGCCAGCTGCTCAATTGAGCGGCGCCAGCAAGCAGAACAGGGAGTCGAAATGGAACTGAAGGAAGTCATTGGCCGTCGCCGCACCATCCGCTTTTTCCTGCCCCACCGGCAGGTGGAGAGCGAGAAAATCCAGAAGATGCTGGAGGCGGCCCGCCACGCCTCGTGCGTGGGCAACGTCATGAACGTGCGCGCGGTGGTCATCTGGCGCGACCAGGCCCCGGAAAACCTGCTCAAGGCCCTCACGCCGCCATTGGGCTACCAGCAGATGCAGACCGCGCCCGTCTTCATCTTCTGGTACAACGAGCGCGCCGCCTACCAGATCGACAAGTGGATTGACGACCTTTACGGCCTCGTCCGGTCGCGACGCATCGGCACCTCGGTGGAGGGAACGATCGCCGAGATAGACAAGCGCCTGAAGCCGGTCTTCTCCATGGGGTGGGAGGCCTCATCGGTCTCGCCGCTGGCCTTCATGGATGTGGGCCTGGCGATTTCCCAGGCCAACCTCGTGGCCTACGACGAGGGCCTCGGCACCTGCATGATGAGCAGCCCCCGCATCGAACGCATCGGCAAGATGCTCAACCTCCCCGAAACCGCCGTGCCCGTGGCCGTGCAGGCCGTTGGCTACCCGGCGGAGTCGTGGGAAGCAGGTGGCCAGACCCCCAAGCCCCCGTTGGGAGAGCTCTTCTCCGAAATGAGCCACGGTAAGCCGTTCGAGGCCGACCCCGCGGTCGAGGAAGAGCTGAAGGACGCCCGCATGTGCCAGGAAACGGCGCCCCTGCCGTGGCGCGATGCGGAGCTCCAATACCTCATCCGCGCGCTCGGACTTGAGGACCGCATCCTCGCCGTGGACTTCGGGACGTAGATGAAGGCCACCCGCGTCTACACCGGCGACGACGGCCGCTCGCACATCGAAGAACTCGAGATCCCGCTCATTCGCGGGCGTTATGGCGACCTTTCGGAGCTGGTGCCGGCCGAGGGGATCATCTTCCGGGTAACCCCCGAAGGCGCGGAGCTTGGCTTTCACAACGCCCCGCGGCGGCAGTTCGTCATCACCCTCGAAGGCGTGGCCGAAATCGAATGCGGCGATGGCACGAAACGGCGCTTCGGGCCCGGTGACATCCTGCTGGCCGACGACACTACCGGGCAGGGGCACATCACGCGAGAGATCGAAGGGCCCCGGCGCAGCCTGTTCGTGCCCCTGCCGGAGGCCTACGACATCTCCGCCTGGAGGCGGTAGGAATACCCTTCGTCAGGCCACGACGAGGACGATCCCGGCCACGCAGAAGAGCGTACCCATGCCGATCCGGCGGGTGAAGCCCTCCTTGAGGAAGAGGATCGAAAGCGGCAGCGCCATCAGGGGCGAAGTCGCGGAAAGGATGGCCGTGCGCGCCGCCCCGGCCGTCATCACCGCGTACACGTAAAGGAGGCTGCCAAAGGAGGTCCCGACGAGCCCGGCGGCCACGATCCCGGCCACCTGCTTCCGGTCGCGAAATGGAGCGGCGAGGGCAGGCCGCCGGGCCAGGGCGGCAAAGGCCAGCAGCGCCAGCGCTCCCGAAGGCGTGCGGATGGAGGCCGCCGCCAGCGCGGGCATGCCATCGTTGCTCGCCGCCAGCCAGAGGGTGGCAGAGGCCCAGAAGATGCCCACGGCGCCGAGCAGCGCATACCCGAACCAGCCCAGGCGTTGACCGGGAGCCGGGTGCAGGGCCGCCACATGTTCCGCCGGCGGCAGGTCCGCGAAGCCGGCGAGGGCCGGCTCGGCCACGGCGATCACGGGAAGGGGGATGTCTTCCTGTCCGCGGCCCGGGATAACAATCAGGTACACACCCACGGCAATGAGTGCGGCGCCGAGGGGCAGCCCCCACGTGAAGGCCTCATCCAGCAGCAACACGCCTCCAAGGACCGTTAGCCCGATGTAGAGCGCCATGGAAATGGGAAACGTCCGCTGCATGCCGAGCAACGCAAGGGCCTTGATGTAGACGGTGTCGCCCAGCCCGTAGCCCACGAGCCCGCTGCCAAGCATCGCGAAGAGCGTGGCCGCCGAGGCGGCGGTAATGTCACCGGGGTCGCCGAATGCAAAGAGCACGGCGAAGAGGAGGAGGCTGCCCGCAGAGAGCCGGAGTGCGGAGAGCACCACCGGCGCCGTGCGCTGCGAAAGGGAAGTGAGCGCCACGCTTGTGGCCGACCACGTCATCGCCGCAACCAGGGCCGCCAGCTCACCCATCGAGGCGAATGCTAAGACGGGCCGCCGTTACGGTTCAGGCCAGGGGCGCCGCCACCGCCTCCTGGGCATCGGCGGTGGGCAGCCGCATGGTGAACGTGGTCCCAACACCGGGCTCGGACTCCACCAGCAGCTTGCCGCGGTGGCCCTGAACTATGCCGTACGCGGTCGAGAGGCCCAGACCGGTGCCGCCTCCGGGCCCCTTGGTGGTGAAGAACGGCTCGAAGATGTGACTGCGGGTTTCCACGCTCATGCCCATGCCGGTATCGCTGACGCGGACGACTGCGGTCTTGCCCTCGAGCGCGAGTCTGATGGCGATCACGCCACCCCCGGGCATGGCGTCGCGGGCATTGATGACGATGTTGAGGAGCGCCTGCTCGAGCTGCTCCCGGTCACCATTCACATACAAGTGGACTCCGGGTAGTTCCTCCTGAACCGTGACAGCAGGCGTGAGGCCCGGGCGTGCCAGCCGCAACGTGTCGGTGACGACGCCATTCAGGTCGACGCGTCCAAACTCGGTGAGGCCACCGCGCGAAAAGGAGAGGAGGCGGCTGGTGATGCCGGCGCCGCGCCTGGCTGCATCCTCAACCAGGGAGAGCGCTGCGGCATCCTCTTCCGAGTGAACATTCGACTTCTTCAGTATTCCCGTGGTGATAAGGATGGCCGTGAGAATGTTGTTGAAGTCGTGTGCAACTCCTCCAGCAAGGAGCCCAAGGCTTTCAAGCCGCCGCGCCTGGTGGAGCGCTCGCTCTGTTTCGCGGCGAGCCGTGATGTCACGGGCAACCACCGTGAAGCGGTCTGGCGCGTTCCCATCCATGCGGGCAGCAGCAATCTCTACTTCGACCCGCTTCCCGTCGGGGCGAACGAAGCTGGCTTCGAGGGCTCCGACGCTCGGCCGGACGAGTTGCTGGAACGCAGGAACCGAATCGTCCTCGTCTCCCCCCGATAGGACCTTGGCCCATGAGGGAAGCGACAGCATCTCTTCGACGGGCATGCCGAGCAATTGGGTTGCGGCGTCGTTTGCGAACACGATCCGCCAACCATCGACAATCAGGAGGGCTTCGCCGAGATCACTCTGGGCCCGTAGTAGCGCATCGCGGTCTTCTTTGTCCTGCCTTAGGCGCCCCAGGAGTGCGCGGTTGCTTGCGAAGGCCGCCAGTTGCCGAAGGGCAACCAGAGCCATCACGCCAATGGCCCCGGATGTGAGGACGAAGGATTGGTCGCCCCCTGCCGCCTTCACCATGGCAATCACCACCAGGGGGAAGGCCACGGCATAGGGAAGGAGGAAGCTAACGGCGCCGCGGAACTCGACTCCTCGACCCTGGGCAGCGGACGGGCGCCCGGGCGTGACCATGGCAAGAGCAAACGACCAGTACCCGGAAAGCCAGAGCAGGTCCAGCAATCCTGCACCATTGTCCAACTCGGCCACGGCCCATGAATAGGTGTACGCGCCATCGGCAAAGACAAGAAGCGTTGCCGCAATGCCTATGACGGTTGCTCTTTCGCGGTGAGCGCCACCTTCCTGGTAGACCGCCGCCACCACGATGGCGAGGATCCCGAGGTCGAATACCGGATAGCTGAGGGCGACCAGTTTGTCTCGGAGCGAACTGTTGGCCGCGGCCGCGGGCTCAATGAGGTAAACCCACGAGATGACGCCTGCAGCCGCCATGACAATCAGCGCATCGAGCATCCATGCGCCGCGCGCCAGGCGCCGTGGGGGCAGGAGAAGGCAGGCCACGGCCGGAAAGAATGCCACATAGCCCGCCAGGTAGAAGACGTCCGGCAGGCCCGGAAACGGCGCGTCACGGTCAAGGAAGACGGTGTAGCCAGCAAACACCCAGTCGGCGATGTTCCACATCGCGAGCATCACGGCGAGCAAGAGCCAGCCCGCCCGTTCCCGGCCGCGGCTGTGCCGGACGGGGATGATAGCAAGGGCAATGCCCACCATGGCGGGAACCTGGTAGCCGAAGTTGTAGGCGACGTAGCTGGCGGGTTCGCTCAGCATGCAGGCCGCATAGGCCGCAAGGAATGCCACCGCCACAACACCCACGACGAACTCGCGCCTGTGCTCGCCGAGCAGCGGGCGTGACCTTGCCACCCTCACCGGTGTCACCGCCAGGTTCGAGGGACGCATGTGACCGGGCCCGGGACCGGGTGGGTACGCATCTCTGAAATCGTCTCTATGGCATGGTACCCCGGCAATGGGGCAGTACCCTGATTATCGGTAGCTGGTGGCGGTTCATAAGCGGGCCCGTTTCAGCCGCCGCCCCTCCCCAGCTCCGCTTCCAGCCGCCGCTGCACCTCGATCGCCGGCAGACCAAGCCTGGCGGACAGCACCTTCACGTCCTCGAACTCGGGCACCGCTCGGCGGTGGCCCCGCCATTCGCCCACCTTTACGCGGACGGGTCCGAACGAAGACTCGAACGTCTCGACGTGGCGCTCTGCCTCCCAGCGGCGGTAGGAGGCCGCTCGCACGCCCAGGGTGGTCGTTTCCGAAAGGAAGAGGTCCGCGAAACGCTCCTCTTCGCCGGCGCGCACAAGGGCGCAGAGCTTCGACGCCGCACGGCCCTTCTTCATGCCGATGGGCTCAATCCAGGCGTCGAGCGCTCCCTCTTCAAGGAGCCGGTCACGCGCGTGCGACAGGAGTGCTGGGGACATGTCGTCGATGTTGGCAGCCAGCTCTATCACCCGCGCTTGCGGCGCCGTGGCCGGCACATGTTCGCCCACCCACACGCGGAGCGCGTTCGGGCGGCCCGGCGGGTCGAAGGCGCCGGCGCCGTAGCCGTGAACAGAAGGGGTGATCACGGCGCCACGCGGCTCGGCCACGGCCGCCAGGATCGCGGCCCCCGTGGGCGTGACCAGCTCATGCGAGGCCTCCACAAAGCGCAGGGCGAACCCGGCCTCCTGGAGGATGTGCGCCGCCGCAGGCCCCGGCGCGGCGGGAATGGCGCCGTGCTGCGATTTCACGATGGTGCCCGCGCCCACGGTCACCACCGGGCACCAGGCCTGCTCGATGTGCAGGTCTTCGAGAGCAAGCATGGCCCCCACAATGTCCACCATCGCATCCACGCCGCCCGCCTCGTGGAGGTGAGGGCGGGGGGTCCGGTGCGCCAGCGCCTCCCCGCGTTCGAGCCAGCCGATGGCCCCCAGCACTCGCGCGGTCACCCTCCCCGGCAGGCCGGCGCTCTCAACCAGGGCGCGCATCTCGGCGGGGCTGTAGGTCCGCTCGGCTTCGACGCGGACATCGGCGTAAACGGCCTCGATTCCACCACGGACCACGCGCGACGTTTCGATGGCGAAAGGCGGCAGCCCGAGCCGCGCCAGCCCGTCGCGCACGGCGTCGAGCGACGCGCCGGCATCGGCAAGCGCGGCCAGGGTCATGTCCCCTGCAATCCCGGAGAAGCAATCGAAGACCGCACCCACGGTCCGCGTCGCGCCGGGGCGAGAGGCAGGAACACTCCGCGTATGGGGCTGCTTACCCGACAGGGCCCTCGCCCCTTCCTTCCATGGCGAGCCGGTTGATGGTGGCCGCAAGGAAGCCTGCGCCGAAGCCGTTGTCGATATTGACCACGGCCACACCCGTGGCGCAGCTGTTCAGCATTCCCAGCAGCGCGGCAACGCCACCAAACGAGGCGCCATAGCCGACAGAGGTGGGCACAGCGATGACCGGGTTCGCCACCAGCCCACCGACCACGCTCGGGAGAGCGCCCTCCATGCCGGCCACCACCACCAGAGCGTTCGCCGCGCGCAGCGCTTCGATGCGGTCGGCCAGCCTGTGGAGGCCGGCCACACCGACGTCGAAGTGGCGGGTGACCATGGCGCCCATCATCTCAGCGGTGAGCGCCGCCTCCTGGGCCACGGGGATGTCCGCGGTGCCGGCCGTAACAACGGCGACGTTCCCGCGCTTCGGCCGCGGCGCAGGGTCGTACCAGGCGAGGCGGGCGTCGCGATCGAAGAGCATTCCGGGTACGGCAGCGGCAAGTGCGGCAGCGTGCGGCGGCTCGACGCGGGTTACGAGCACTCGTCCGGCCGCATCGAGGATGCTGCGAGCGATGGCCGCGACCTGCTCGGGGGTCTTGCCGAGCGCCAGGACCACCTCGGGCAGGCCATCGCGCAGGGCGCGGTGGTGATCGACGCGCGCGAAGCCGAGGTCGTCGTAGGGAGCGCGTTCCAGGCGCGCAGCCGCATCCTCCACGGTCTTCTCGCCTGCGGCCACGGCAGCCAGCAGTTCGCGCAGGGCTTCGCGGTCCATGCTGGCAGTGTATCGCAGCGCGGCCGGGGCAGGTCGACGAGCGGGCTCGCAGCCCCGACAATGTGGCACATATGACGATCAAGGCGTCCTCGCTCTTCTCCATCATCGCCATCTGGGCAACGATGATCCCGGCGGTCATTGTGGAGCCCGATGCGTGGTGGTCGCTGTTCTTCGCGGGCTTCGCGACGCTCCTGGTGGGCGTCAATGCATGGCGGCGCCTCGGGGTGTCGAGGCTCATCTCCATCGCCGGCATCTGGCTGGGGACGGCAGCGGCCATCGCCGAGTCATCCGGCGCGGCCTGGATCTCCATCTTCGCCTTCCTTGCGACCTTCGCGGTCGTGCTCAGCATCATGCGGCGCGAAGCCGTGGGAATCGGCGTTGGCATCGCGTTCGCATGGCTCGTCACGGGAGCGGTGCTGGTGGCCAACGAAGGTGAAGGCGCGTGGATTGCCATCTTCGCGTACCTCACGACGTTCGCCCTCGCGAACAACCGTGGATTCCACGCCAAGGGTTTCGCCGCAATGCTCTGGTGGGGCCTGGCGGGCGCCTTGATGCTCGCCACGGGAGGCTGGTACTGGCTCTCCATCTTCGCCTTCCTCCTCTCCGCGCTCTCAGTGGGCATAACCCAGATCCGCATCCCGCGAGGTATTGAGTGGGACCTCTGGGACCGCGACGAACGCGGCGAGTTCGTCCGTTAGGGGCCGCGCCGGGCAGGGACGCGCATGCCGCAAGAGTACGAATTCGCTGACGACGTGGACGAAGACGGGCCGGACCTGGGCCCCGATGAGCGCGACCGCGACCTGATGGACGGCACCTGGGAGGAGCGCTACTACTCCGGCCGGGCGAAGCAACGCGACTGGCAGAGCGTGTACGTGGGGCTCGCGCTCCTGGCTCTCATGGGGCTCGTCATCCCCGCCCTGGTGGTGGTGTTCCGGTGAGCGGCCCGCCGGCGGGGAGGGCGGTGGCGCTCATCGGTACCGGGAGCGAGCTCGACCGCGCCATTGCCGTGGCCTGTGCCGAGGCGGGCACGGATATCGCGCTGGGCACCGTCGACCGTAGCCAGGAACAGGACTTCGGCATGAACTCCATCGCCAACGAGCTCTGGGCCATCGGCCGGGAGCACTTCGTGCGCGTGATGGACGCCACCGAGGCGACGGAGGCGGCGAGCTTCGCGGACGAGGCCTGCGACCGGCTGGGCCGCTGCGACGCCCTCGTTGCGAGCCACGAACTCTTCGCGGCGGTGGAGCTCGACGAGCTTTCGCCGGACGAGTGGGAACGCTCGCTGCGGGTGAACCTCACGGGCCCATTCCTTGCCGGACAGGCGTTCGGGAGGCTGATGGAGCGCCAGGGCTCGGGGACAATTGTCTTCGTGACCGTCGAGCGCCCCGGCGGCGACGCCGCCTGGACAGCGGCGAAAGCCGGGCTCGATGGGCTCGCGGACCACATCGGCCGCGCCTGGGGCGAAGCCGGCGTGAGCGCTTGCGTCGTGCGCGTAGCGGCGGACGACCCGCCGGCTGGCGCCCGCGCGGTGCTGGCGGCCATCACCAGCCACGATTAGTTCTCCCCGCTCCGGGGTACCGCCGTGCCTACGCAGACGAAGGCGGCTGCGGCTGACGCGCCCTGAGCAGCATGGCCACGATGGGGCTCGGCTCGGACGGCTGCCAGGTCTTGTAGGCGACTTCCGTGGGCACGGGCCACTGCAGGTCCACGTCGAGGCGATAGCCCGGGGCGCCCGCTTCCGCCAGCGCCTGCACGGCAGCGCGGGCCACGGTTGTCTGCATGGCATCGTCGCCGGGCATGCCGAAGCTGTGGCCGAAGGGGAATTCCACTCCCACCACGCGCGAAAGCCGGAACTTCTGGGCAACGTCGGGCATCATCGTGACGGTGACGGTGGGGATTCCCAGGCCTTCAATTACACGTGCCAGCACGGGCACGTTTCTGCAGCAGTCCGGTCAGGCAGGCGCCAGGAGAAGCACGTCTACAGCGCGCTCCTTGAGCCGGGCTGCGAGCTCGGGGCCCTGCTTCGTGCGCCAGTCGTTGAGGCTGCGCTCCTGGTAGCCCATGAACGAGTAGTGCTCATCGGCGAGAGAGCCAATCGCCCCCTCCGCTTCGAGCTGTCTGAAAGCACGCACCGGGAAGACAACGTTGACATCCTCGAGCGCGCCCGCGTTGCTCAGGTGGAGGTGAGCGCAGGCGACCTGTTCCTGTCGCACATCCGAGGGGATGACGCGGTAGGTGGGGTCGCCCCACGTGGGCTCGCGGCGCTCGCGTTCGAGGTCAAATGCCTCCTGCGAGTCCTTGAGATAGACACCTGCCGAGGACATGAGGGCGATGCGGCAGCGGTGGACGGGTTTCGAAAGGGGCGCCCAGGCAGGCGGCTCGTCTATTGCCGGCAGGCCCTGGAAAGTGGCGCTCATCATTCGGGGGAGGAACTTCCAGCTGTCGACGGTCATGCGCGGCTCCGGGGGAATGCTCAGACGGTACTATAGAGCAACCCGCCCGGCACCGTCAGGCGAGCTATTCGCCTGCCGCTCCCTGCACGAGGCCCGTCACCCCCTTCGCGTCGAAGGGCCCGAGCCCGGCATAGGTGGTGTTCCCGGCCGCATCGACCACCACGAACCCCGGCTGGTAATAGATGCCGTGCTCTTCGGCGAACTTGCGCCCTTCCTTGCTGTCGCGGTCTACCTGTACCAGTTCGACGCGTTCACCGTAGCGGGTCTGCAGGTCCGCCCACACGGGGCGGAGGCTCTTGCAGGTCGGTCACCAGTTCGTGTGAACCCAGTAGACAATCGGCTTGCCAGCCGCGGGCTGGCCTGGCTGCCCGGTCGTGGCGGCAGGCGACGCACCTGGCGTTCCTTGGCCATCCGCAACCTGCGGCACGGCCGTTTCGGTGGAAGGGGAGCTCTTGAGACCTTCCCCGGAAGCGGGAGAGCCCGGGGAGCCGCAGCCCGCACTCGCAACAAGCAGGCCAAAGGCGACCAGGGGCAGCAGGACGGCGAGACGCGGTTTCATAAGTAAGTAGTACCTCAACTACCGGTAGGAAACGGTGAAGACCGCTCGCACGCCACGAGCTCCCGCAGGCAAGTACGCGAAGAGCCGGCAGGCGCCGGTCACGCTGCGCTGGTACCATCCGCCCATGAACCGCTACCACCGCTACTACTGCGGCTCAGCGAAATGGGCGAAGCGGCTCGATGAATCGGTCGTGCCCTGGGTGCTGCGCGACTACGACCTCGGGCCAGACGTCCTTGAGATAGGCCCCGGCCCGGGGCTGGTGACCGACATCCTTCGCCAACGGCTCCCTGCCCTGACCGCCATCGAGATCGACGGCCGCCTGGCCGCAAGCCTGGCCGCGCGGATGCAGGGGACCAACGTCACCGTTGTCCACGGCGATGGCGCCGCCATGCCGTTCGAGGACGGGCGCTTCAGCAGCGCGCTCTCCATGGCCATGCTCCACCACGTTCCCTCGGCGGAATTGCAGGACCGGCTGCTGGCCGAGACGTTCCGGGTGCTGAAGCCGGGGGCGAGCTTCGTGGGCATGGACAGCACCGTGAGCCTCCGCTTCCGGCTCTACCACCTGTTCGACACGATGGTGCTGGCCGACCCGAACACATTCGCTGCGCGGTTGGAGAGGGCAGGGTTCGCGGACGTGGCCGTGCGAGAGGGAAAGGGCGCCTTCCGCTGGAAGGCCACGAAGCCCGCCTGAAGCCCCGCCCCGGGACCGCTGTCCTCCACGGCCGCGCAGTGCCCCACCGATGTCCCCGCACGGTGTTCGTGGCCCGGGTTGCCTGCCGCACCCTACCGCTGGCGCGGGGGTTCCTTGCGGAGCGCCAGGATCTCCTCCTGGATGCTGTCGGCGCGGTTTGAGGCGACGGCGCGGGCGTCTTCGAGCGCCTCGTTGTAGTACGCGGGACCGGCCAGCTCCGCGACGAAGTCCAGGAGGAACTCGGTGGCGAGCTCGCCGATCTCCAGGTCCAGCTCCGCCTGCACGTACTCCTGGAGCCGCCTGACGTAATCGGCCTTCTCGGCTTTCGGGAGGCGGATGGACACGGGCCCTTCCCCCTAGGCCACGACCGCGGCGCGGTCCGTGATGCCGGGAACGGGAAACGCGCACGCGAACTCCGCCACCTCGGCGCGCACGGCATCGCGCACGCCTTCACCATCGGGGTCGTTCAGAACGCGAATAATCCAGCCTGCCACGCGGCGCATCTCCTCCGGGCCCATGCCGCGCGAGGTCAGTGCCGGCGTGCCAAGGCGCAGCCCGCTGGTAACGTAGGCCGAGCGGCTGTCCCAGGGGATCGTGTTGCGGTTGGTCACGATGCCCGCTCCGCCGAGGGCATTCTGCGCCTTGAGGCCGCTGACGCCCTTCGACCCGCAGTCGGCGAGGATGAGGTGGTTATCCGTACCGCCGGAGACCAGCCGAAGGCCGCCCGCTGTCAGCGCCTCGGCGAGGGCCGCCGCGTTCTCGACAATGCGGCGTGCATAGGCCGCGAACTCCACCGTCATCGCTTCGCCAAAGGCCACGGCCTTGGCGGCGATGGAGTGGAGGTGGGGTCCGCCCTGGGTGCCGGGGAAGACGGCCTTGTCGAGCGCCTCCGCATGTTCCGAGCGGCAGAGGGCCATGGCCCCCCGCGGGCCGCGCAACGTCTTGTGCGTGGTGGAGGTGATGATGTCGGCGTACGGCGCGGGCGACATGTGCTGCTCACCGGCCACAAGCCCGGCGATGTGGGACATGTCCACCATCAGCAGCGCCCCGCACGCCCGGGCCACTTCACCGAAAGCGGCGAAGTCAATGGCGCGCGGGTAGGCGGTGGCCCCCGCCACGATGATCTTCGGCTTCACGTCCAGGGCGATGCGGCGGACGGCCGCCATGTCAATCGCCTCCGTCTCGCGGTCCACCGTGTAGGGGACGAAGTTGTAGAGGCGGCCGCTGAAGTTGAC
>WBZY01001236.1_pt1 | contig 14043 bp, 14 predicted proteins | sample 5204191 | NCBI WGS metagenome assembly WBZY01 (sample SAMN12344363, study PRJNA552823) | activated sludge metagenome | biome: Activated sludge suspended growth; feature: Anammox Sidestream; material: Wastewater; isolation source: activated sludge from anammox sidestream of wastewater treatment...
TGCCACGAAGCATAAACCCTCCAAAGATTCCTAATTCCTCAAACCCGCCCAAAACTCGACGACCACATCCCCGATGCGGGCATCTGGAGCCAATAATTTCTCGCGGATCGAGGAAATATCTATTCCCTCCGAAACGATTTTCTGGAGCGGGTACGAAAGCGTCTGGTCGCCCATCACCACCGCGCCGAACACCCGCTTTTCACCGACGAGCAAACGGACATGATTCACGTCAAAGCCGCTCTGAGCCACCATTGCCTCCGGCAGACTGCGCCACGTTTCGCTGTCGCCGCGCGCAATGCCGATCACGTCTTCATCATGACCGCTCCCCACCGCGCCGATGATCGTTGTCGTCAGACCCGCCAAACGAGTCACGTTGAACGGAGGCGCTTTGACATACGCCGTTGTCCTGCCTGCCATGTTCAACCCCGCCGCGTATCCTTGCTGACGAGCGGGTCCCCACAAACTATCCAACACAGATCGCCCGCTGAACGGATCGTACACCTGCGCCACATCGCCCGCCGCAAAAATCTGCGGATCGTTCGTCCGCATAAACTCGTCGACGAGAATCCCCCGCTCGACCTCCAGCCCAGCCTGCCTCGCCAACTCCAAGCGCGGACGAATCCCGATCGCATACGCCAGCATGTCGCACTTGATGATCTTCCCGTCGAGCAAGCGCGCGCCGCCAACGCGATTCTTCCTCCCGATCACCTCGGTCAATTCGGCGTGATGATGCAAGGTCACGCCTTCCACTTGAAGCCGCGCCTCGACGATCTTCGATTCGCGCTCATCCAGCACACTGCCCCAATATCGATCGCCGCGCAGTAAATAATGGACGTTCATACCCCGCGCGAGCAATCCTTCGGTTAACTCCAACGCGGTGATCCCGCCTCCCACCACAACGACCGTCTTGCCGCGCCGCGCATGTTTCAAAATGCGCTTCGCGTCATCCATATGATCAAGTTTGAAAACACCCTCGAGATTTGCGCCGGGCATCTCCAGCGGCAATGCCTGCGCCCCGGTGGCGATCAACAGGCGGTCATACGCAATGGAAGCCTGACCCTCCAACTCCAACGCGCGCGCCTCGCGCAGAACATTCTTCACGCGCCCTTTCATATACCGAAAGTTCATCTGGCGGTATTCTTCCGCCGTGCGCGGGTACAGGGCTTTGTCGTGAAGTTCCCCGGTCAAATAATAGGCAAGCCCGGGGCGCGAATAGAATCCATGAGGGTCGTCGCCGATCATCACGATCTCCCCAGCGGCATCCACGGAGCGGATCGCCTCAATCGCCGCGATGCCCGCCACGCCCGTGCCGACGATCGCGTACTTCATGATTTCCTCCTGGCAAACAAATCCGTCCTCTCGAAACGCAACGCCCCGCGCGGGCAACGCGCCACACACTCGCCGCACGCCAGGCAATGACTGTGGATCACCGGCTCATTCCGCCACGCATGAGCGCGCACGTCAATTCCCACCGGGCAGTGATATGTGCAAATCCCGCACTGCACGCAACGCTCAGGGTCCGGCGCCACCAGCCCCGCAGCGAGAACCGCGTGCTTCTTCGCGTCATGTTGAAAGAGTCCCAAGATTGCCATTGTGTTGAAAGCCGTCCGATCTGCCGATTGAATACAACTTGCATCATTATTATAGGCTTTCAAATAGCGATGAATGTCACGATTAAGTCATAAGCAGGACTTACGCAGTTGACGGGCAGTTGTGCAGCCGCCGCAGTGCAATTACGGCGCAACAGGTTCATCCGTGTCCCAAAAAAGACTTAAGAAACACTCTCTAATGGCGCTACATTTCATGGGGATTCTTCGCGCTCTTTGCGGGCTATGCGGCGAAATACTCTTTAACGAAAAATGGCTCTCCCGTCATTAACGGGAAAGAGCCTCAACACGAAGGACACAAAGTACACAAAGGAAAAAAAATGAGCCTTGATTTCATCGGGTTTTCCTTGGTGACCGTCGTGTCCTTTGTGTTTGAAAAGAGTTATCCCGTTAAAAACGGTAGAACCCGAAAAATAAAAACAGAGTTGCCTCACGGCAACTCTGTTCGGTTCGCAAAACAAACGCCAGCAGGCGAGTCTTACGAGACGGGTACCACGTTGGCGGCTTGCAGACCTTTGGGACCATCCTCAACGGAAAATTCCACTTTCTGCTCGGCTTCCAACTTGCGGTAGCCATCGGACTGAATGGCGCTGAAATGAACAAACACATCTTCGCCATTGTCACGGCCGATAAAGCCGTAGCCCTTGGTGGCATTGAACCACTTGACCGTACCAACAAATCGTTCTGACATCGTACAACATCTCCTACTGTGAAAATTTTATGCCCAGCCGCCTTTCGCTTTCATGGCGAACCGGACACGCGAGCGCAAGATTATCACGCCTGATTTTTCATGTCAAGACTCGGATTCATCCGCTTGCGGAGGACGGCAAACCGCGAGGCAAGATGAAACCACGGAGGCGACCAACGCGTCTCGAACTGGGCATTGCGGATGACCTTCCGCATCCCCTCCGGACCTTCAAACTGCTCCAGCCTCAGCAGGCTTCTCCCCACCTCGAACGCCGCGTGCGCGTCCGAGCCAACCGTGCCAGCGATGTTGTGCTTCGCGGCAAACTCTCGCGCCTCGCGGTTGAAGCGCGGATTCCTGCACCGCGAGTTATACACTTCAATCGCATCCACATGCGGCAAAATTTCAAGCAAATCCTCTTCCGCCCAACCGCCCGGGCGAAATTCATCAAACGGATGCGACACGCTGATGAACGCGCCCTGCTCCTTCAGCCGTCGAATCGTCTCTTGCGGAGTCAACCCGGCGGGAATCCCCTCGGTCACGAACGCGGCAAGGATCTCTCCTTTGGTGGTGAAAATCTCCTCCCCCACGATGACCAGTTCCGGGTCCAGCGCCTGAGCCGCCCGCGCCCCCGCGATCGAGTTGTGATCGGTGACGACGACGCGGTCAATCCCCTTGCGCCGGCACGCCTCCACCAAATCGCGCGGACGAGTGAGCGAATCCTTCGATGCATTGGTATGACAGTGAAATTCAACACGTAACATATCCCTCATTTTACCGCACCGAGTCAGTGGCGATTTGAGAGGTTTTGGAATAAAATTCAAACCTATGGGCGATACTCCGATCTATAAAAGACCGTGGTTTTTTATCTTTGTATGGTTGTTTATCCTCGTAATAGCCTATCTGTGGGAGATCGTTCGAGCGGGGGGATTTCAATTCAACCAGGTGCGAATCCTGATCGATGCTTTTTGTTTATTTCCCATCCTTTTATTCATGTGGATGGCGTTCTTCTCGCAATTCGTCCTACCGCTAACCAAAACCGGCGACCGTTGGAGAATTTTCACCCGCGTGCTTAGCCGTCTCGTCGGGGGCAAAGGACCAGCCATATTTATCAAAAATGGCAAACAGGAAAAAGAAGCGGGGGAGGAAGAGCGGAAAGGCAAAGGAGTTCTGTGGCTCGATTCAGCCAGCGCGGCGGTCACTCGAACCGCAACAAAGATCCAACGGACGCTGGGACCGGGTTTTCACTTCATCGGCAAAAAAGAAACCATTGCCGGCACAGTAGATTTACATATTCAAAATCATGCGGTAGGACCTAACGCTCAGGAAAAACCGTTCGCCGAGAAATCAGAAGCGCAATCGGATGAGGAATATAAACAGATCCAAGACCGGCGCATGCAAGTCAGCGCATTGACGCGAGATGGGATCGAGATAGTCCCAAATATTTCGGTGACCTTCCGCATCGACACAGGCTTTCCGGAGGAAGGACAACCCGGCTCGCGATTCGGGTATCGCACCGGCGTGACCCCAAAAGATAAGAAAAATGAAAAAGCGGATCAGGAAGCCATTCGCAAGGCGATCATGGGCGAGAGTATTAACCCAAATTACAACCCGGAATCGCCCCGGTACCGCGTGGCGTGGAATCAACTGCCTGCCGTGCTCGCAGTGGATATATGGCGCGAGTACGCCTCCAAGTTCACATTGAATCAGTTCTTCGAACCGCGCGTCGAGATGCCGCCGCCTTATGAAGCGCCCATCATGCCCACAGAAGAAGAAATTGACCCGCTCACACGGGCGATTCAAATGAAAAGCCGACGCGAATCATTCCAAATCGCGCTGGCGCGAATTTTGCGCGCGGCAAACCGGGGTATTGCAAAGCTGATATCCATAGTGGAAAAACAGCCGTCAATTCCGCCGAAAAAACAACCGCCTGTCACTCCTCCCCAACCGCCCTCGCAGGAAAAGAAAGCGACTCAGAAAACTGCCTTACAGGCGATCAATGAAATGGTCAAGGCGCGGTTGACGCAGGAATTTGTAGAATTCTTCGATCAACATGGCGTTTGGATGGAAGGTCACCCCCCGGAGTTGAGTCGGGAATTTAAACGACTGCAGGAGCGCGGGTTGAAGGTGATCAGCGTCAGCATCAGCAATCCTAGGTTAAACGACGCTGTGGATCAAACCATCATCGGCAAATGGCAGGCTGACTGGCTAAAATACGCAAAAGGGGAGCAAAAACGAATCAACAGGAAGCGCGAACTTCACGAATCAGCCGCGCAAGACCGGGCGATCCAGGACTATGGAAAATGGCTCAGCGAGGGAATCATGCAGGCGCCTCCCCCTGACATGAAAAATACGCTAAAAACCCTGCTGAAACGCACGCGCTCCATGATCATTCGATCGGATGGCATACGCCGAAAAATGGAAACCGAGTTACTGTATCTCGAAGACATCCTGCGTTGGATCGAGGTCAACGGGCGATGAACGAAATAAACGCGCCTGAATCCGCCTTGCGAAGCGAATATCGACTCTTCCGCGAGGGATTGACCCGGCTTGCCAATGCGTTCCTGAACCGGTTCTTCGCTCTCTCGTCCCGCGCCGCCAGTCGGCGTTTCTGGGCATTCGTGTTTTTATTCTTCTTCAGCGGGTTTTCACTCAGCCTCTTCAATTACTCCCTAATCGAATGGTGGGCGCGCCTCCAGGATGTATTAATTTATACGCTCAACTCCACATATCGAGCAACCTATATCGGAAACCCTTTCGGAAATCTGTTGTTGTTTTTAATTCAAGTGCTCATCGATCCTCGCAACCTCCGCTTGATTCCTCTCCTGCTTGCCCCGTATTTTATATCTATTCAAATTGCCGCCATCTACCTGGCAGATATTTTCAATCTGGACGTTGTTTCGGTTGCGCGCCGGCATATCCGCGAAGTTGCGCTGGGCGGCAGTGACGAGACGATTCGATTCAAAGGCGGCGCAATCGCCGATGAGAGCATAAAATCAGCCAATTTTCTCATTGGGGGACCGGGCAAGGTGGTGGTGGAGTTGGATACGGTTGTCGTGTTCGAACTCCCCGACGGCACGCCGCGCGTGATCGGACCGACCGGCAAAGAGAAAAAGAGCCAGGCGAATATCGAAGGGTTTGAACGTTTCAGGGAGGCTTTCAACCTGCGCGAGCATTTTGTCGAGTTCCGTGATATGGGCGAAAAATATAAATCGGTGGCGAGCCGAAGTAAAGACGGAATTCCCATTTCGGCGACGGACGTTCGAATTGCCTTTAGCGTCGATCGCGCGGAGGAGGACAGCAGAGACAAAGCCGATCTGCCATACTCATATACAGACGAGGCAGTGAATACCCTCGTATATAAAGCCACTTCCAAGGTAACGAACGATGTTGACCGACCGTCCGTTTTCGAGCCAGATTGGGTGAAAAATATGACCAGCCTGATTCATAGCGAGTTAGGCAAATTCATGGCGCAACGAAACCTGACCGAGTATCTGGCGAATTTCGGCATCCCTGAAGTGGACCTGGCAACAAAACGCGAAGAGGCAATCTCGCAACTTATGCGGGGTTTAACGCCAAGAGGAGAATCCCCGCCGGAGGCCGGCTCATTGCCCGAAGCGCCCACGTTCATTCCACGACCAAAGATCACACGATTATTCACGGAACTGGAAAATGAATTTGCCACCCTTGCGAAACGGCGCGGCGTCAAACTGCACTGGATCGGCGTCGGCACCTGGGCGTCGCAAGTTGAAAAGGTTATCAGCGAGCACATCGACGCTTGGAAAATATTCATCGAGTCCAACGGACTAGACTCAACCAAATCGCTCGAAGGATTGAGCCGCGAAACATCGTCGGATAAAGTAGCAGGGTTGATCCAAGAGATCCCGATCGCTTCGTGCGAGCAGGCGATGGGCAAAACCCGCGCGTCAAACCCGGTCATGTTCATTGTATTGAAAGATTATCGCAAGTTTTTAATTCAAGCCAGCGAAACCTGGATCAACAAAGGCGAAACGCCGCCCAACTCGATTGTCGAAGCGATACAGCACTTGAATCGTTTTATTTTCCGCGTTAGAGACGATCCTCCCCCGCCGCCCGATGATGGCAATCAGGGAGACGACCCTCCCCCGCCGCCCGATGATGGCAATCAGGGAGACGACCCTCTCCCGCTGGGATGAGCAATCAATAACTCGCCTTAAGCGGAACGCCCCGAAGGTTTTCGTGAATCAGGTTGGGGTTTTGCCCAAGCCTTCAGAACGGCGCGTACTTTCAGTCAATCAAAGGACAAACATCATGGAAGAAAAAAAATATTCAGCCAACGTAAGCCGAGCCCACCGGGCGGGTTTGCCCATCGTCGCGCTCGAGTCGACGGTGATCACACACGGCTTGCCGCGTCCGCAAAATTTGGAACTCGCGCAAGATATGGAAACCGCCGTGCAGGAGGAAGGCGCCACGCCAGCCACAATCGCGTTTTTGGACGGCGAATTGCATATTGGTTTGAGTAGCGCTGAACTGAAAAGACTCGCCGACGAGAAAGACACCTACAAAGTGGGTCCGCGCGATTTTGCGACGGTGATCACAGAAGAGGCTTGCGGAGGCACAACCGTCGCCGGGACGATGCTCGCATGTAAACACGCGGGGATCAAAGTCTTCGCCACCGGCGGAATCGGAGGCGTGCACCGCGAATCCTCTTTCGACATTTCAGCTGATCTGCAAGCGTTGGCGACCATCCCCATGATCGTTGTCTGCGCGGGAGCAAAAGCGATCCTTGATCTGCCTGCCACATTGGAATATCTGGAAACGAACGGGGTGCCGGTCGTTGGCTACGGAACGGATGACTTCCCCGCGTTCTACTCGCGCGAAAGCGGGCTGGACGTTAGCGCGCAGGTTGACACGCCGGAAGATGTGATCGAGTTTGCGAAGGCGCATTGGAACGCGGGTATGACGAGCGCGGTTCTGGTGGCGAATCCGATTCCGAAGGCGGAAGCAATTTCCAAGTCCGAGATGGAACCGATCATCGAGAAGGCATCCAAAGAGGCGCAGGAAGAGGGAATCCACGGTAAGGAGGTCACGCCTTTCCTCCTCAAGCGCATCAATGAGTTGACGAAGGGGAAATCAATGAAAGCAAATTTGGCGTTGCTGTTGAACAACGCTAGGCTGGCGGCGCATATCGCCCGCGCATGGCGAGCCAGCGAGCGGCGGAAAGTGGCGTGATGACGGCAATTACTCGATACAATCACCGAGAGGAATTTTTACCGATCGAAGCGCGAGGTATAATCTTGACAGGTAAGTAATCGTCGAGGAAACGAAGTATGGCGATGTTCTTTGAATGGGATGAAGAGAAAGCCAAAATTAATATCAAGAAACATACGGTCAGTTTTGAGGAAGCGAAATCTGTTTTTGGAGACCCTCTTTCGATTACCGTTGAAGATCCACATCATTCGACCACGGAACAAAGGTTTATTGATATAGGCAAATCTATAAGCGGAAAACTTTTAGTCGTAGTTTATACAGAGCGTGGAAGCAAAATCCGAATGATCAGTTGCCGAAAAGCAACATCAATGGAACGTAGAATCTATGAAGAACAAACCAAATAAATCAAAAAAAATCGGCGAGATGCGCGGGGAATATGATTTCACCGGCGGAGTCCGCGGTAAGCACGCGGAAGCGTACCGCCAGGGGCATTCCGTTGTCATTCACAAAGAAGATGGAACAACCATCGTCCAGAATTTCAAGCTGGAGGAAGGGGCAATCCTTCTTGAGCCTGATGTGCGCGAATATTTCCCCGATGCAGAATCGGTGAATAAAGCATTGCGGACCTTGATCGCCATTGCGCCGAAAAAGCGCGGCGCTCTACGCGCATCCCGTAAAATCACCGCATCGTCTCGCCCTTGACAATTTAGAACAAGTGTTCTAAACTCGACCCAATTGTCACCCATTCGACAAAGGAGGTCGAGATGACTACGTATCGAAGAAATTCAGGGGATGGACTGCGCGCCTTGTTCCGCGATCTCACGCACGGACGGCGCTTCAACCGCGGCGCGGCTTGGGGGATGATCATCCTCGTGGCTCTGCTCGCTTTCGAGGTTTCCAACTTCAACGCCACACGCTTCGCCCTGCGGGATATTCTGGGCGACCTTTCCTTCGGCGGCTTGCAATGGGCGACTATTCTCGCCATCGCATTCTGCGGCATTGACTTTGCCGGCATCGCCCGCGTGTTTACGCCCGAACAAGGAGCCGACGAACCGAAAGAAGTGTATTACCTTTTCGGCGCGTGGCTGTTGGCGGCTGGCTTCAACGCGATTCTCACATGGTGGGGCGTGTCGGTTGCCATCGTCAATCACACCAGCGCGTCGGGCGGAGCGGTCATCAGCAACGAGACCATGACGAAAGTTGTGCCGATCTTCGTCGCCGCGATGATCCTGCTCATCCGCGTGTTGATCATCGGTTCATTCTCGCTGGCGGGAGACCGCATGTTCACCACCGCCGAACGTTCGGCTTCGGAACGAAACAACTACGCGCGACCCGCTCAACAGCAAACCTATCGCCCGGCGAATCAGGGACAACCGATTCTCCGCCCCGCGTCCAGTTTGAACCGTCCGGTGCAAACCACGCAAAATCAATCCTATCGCCCCGCGCCGAAACCCGCGCAACAAACTTCATTCATGCGGGCTGAGCCGACATATCACTCGGTCAACGAGCCTTCCAACGACCGCAATTACAACGCTTAACCCTTCGACCTCGCTCGAGGCGAGGCAATGACAACTGAATAATCCGAACTCATTTCGAGCTCGGGTCCCTACTCAAAATTAAAGGAACCCACTATGCCCCGCGCTCGCTCACAACCATACGACGACCGGCAAACAGCCGCAGCAGATCACGATGCCGGCGGCTGTTTGTCTTTTTATGCCTTGCCGCCTCTCGCGGTGATTCTGATCGCGTGCCTGCTTGCCGCGCTCGCGTCGAACATGCCGATTCAGACCTCCGCTTCATCCATTGTTCAGCCTGTTTCGACCGCGTCAACCTCTTCAACCTCCTCAAGCGGACTCTCCCCCATCTTCACGCGGGAAGTCCAATACTGGGGCAACAACATCGTCCGCTGGGCAAACGCTTCTTCCCTTGACCCCAATCTGGTCGCCACCGTGATGCAGATCGAATCGTGCGGCGACCCAAACGCGCTCTCGCGTTCCGGCGCGATGGGACTCTTCCAAGTGATGCCGTTCCACTTCCACTACGGCGAAAACGGATTCGACACCGAAACCAACGCCCTGCGCGGACTCGAATACCTCGCGCGGTCGCTTCAAACCGCCAACGGCGATCCGCGCCTTGCGCTGGCTGGCTACAATGGAGGCATCGGCGTGATCCATCGCGGCGAGTGGACGTGGCATGCCGAGACGCAGAGATATGTCCGCTATGGCGGACCAATTTACACCGATGCGCGAAGCGGGTTTTCATCCAGCTTAACGCTCGATGAGTGGTATCAAAATTATGGAGCGGGGTTATGCCGCCAAGCCGCGCAGAGATTAGGAATTGACAACTAGCCGACGAAGAGACCAGAAGACCAAGCGACTACATCACCGGCAACCAAATTGCGAACGCCGTGCCTTGCCCGTCTTTTGAATTGACTTCGATCCTGCCCCCGTGACGTTCGACGATCCAATTGGCGATGGAAAGCCCAAGCCCAAAGCCGGTGCTCCTGCTGCGCGTGCGCGATTTTTCGGCGCGGTAAAAACGCTCGAAGATGTGAGGCAGATCCTCCGCTGGGATGCCCGGGCCCGTGTCGCGGCAAATAATGCGCGCCTGATCTTTTATTTTTTCGAGGCTGAGGAAGACATCTCCCCCGGTTGGCGTGTACTGAATCGCGTTCGCCACAAGATTGATAAAGACTTGTTTCAGCCGGTCGCGGTCGCCTTTGACCATCGCTTGATCAATTTCGTTGAGATGCAAACGGACTTTGTTTCCAGCCAGCACAGACATCTCTTGAAAAACTTCAGTGACGAGCAAGTCGAGTTCGACAGGTTTTTCAACAAGCGCGAGTTTGCCCGACTCCGCCTGCGCAAGCAATAGCAATCCGCCCACAAGGCGAGAGAGGCGACCTGCTTCCTGGTCTATGCTGGTCAACGATTCCTCGTCGAGGCTTTTCATGCGGCGCATCAAATCCGCGTTGCCTTTGATGACCGTAAGCGGCGTGCGGAGTTCATGGCTCACATCTGCCAGCAGGCGTTGTTGCGAGGTGAACAACACCTCGATACGTTCGAGCGTTTGATTGAACGAATCCACCAGCCCCCCGATTTCATCAGGGGGACCATCATATGGGATGCGGCGCGAGAGATCGTCGGCGCGGTTGATCTGTTCTGCCGCCAGCGTTATAGATTTCAAAGGGCGAAGGGTTTCTCCAAGCGTCAACCAGGCGACATTTGCCGAAATCAGAACCGCAACGATCCAGATCACTCCGAGGATTTTTTCCAACCCTATACGCGCCGCATCGACCACATCCAGACTCACGGCAAGTTGAAGTGTGCCTATACGACGTTCATTCAGTTCGAGCGGAACACTAACCACGCGCAAGTGAACCATCCCTGCCTGCACATACCGATAGCTCGGGGTTTCGATGCGCAAACCGGCGGGGTAAAACGGGCGTTGGTCAGTGAATCCTTCCAATGTACGCAAGCCGGTCTGCGCGGCGCCGCCAAGGTCCCACATCTGCACGTAGACATCCGAACGCAGTTCAACCGATTCGAGTTTGCCTTCGAGCTCGTCCAGGTCGCCGACGTTGATTCCGCTGACGATTAAATCTACCGCGTTCTCCAGCGTACGATCGACCTGGTCGACCAGAACGGCTTTAAAAACAAAAATCACCGTCGCGCCAAAGACAAGCAAAATCCCGCCTGTAACGATCGCATATAACAAGGTCAGGCGGAGGCGAAGAGACATTTCGATTTACGATTTACGATTTACGATTTACGATTTACGATTTTGGATTGACGATTGAAGATCTGCAAACTTGCCTACTTGCTCACTTGCTCATTTGCTCATTTGCTCATTTGCTCACTTGCTCATTTGCCTACTTGCTCATTTACTCACTTGCTCATTTGCTCACTTGCTCTTTTGCCCATTTGCATCACGGATTTTCCCGCATTACATACCCCACCCCGCGCACCGTGTGGATGAGACGCACTTCCCCATCGCTCTCCAATTTCTGACGCAGGTAACGGATGTACACTTCCAGCACATTGCTCTCGCCGCCGAAGTCATAACCCCACACGCGGTCGAAGATCACTTCGCGCGTCAACACTTGTTTCGGGTGGCGCAGGAACAATTCAAGCAGTTCGTATTCTTTCGCCGTCAACGAGATCGTACGATTTCCGCGCGAGGCTTGGCGCGTGCCGGTATCGAGCGAAAGATCGGCAAACTTCAGCACAGGGATTCGCTCCGGCTGAGTTCGGCGCAACAATGCCCGCACACGCGCAAGGAGTTCATCCAAATTGAACGGCTTGACCATGTAATCATCCGCGCCCGCGTCCAAACCTTGAATGCGATCCTGCACGGTGTCTTTCGCCGTCAACATCAAAATCGGAATCGAACCGCCCGTGCGCAAACGATGGCACACTTCCAACCCATCCATGCCGGGCAACATCCAATCCAAAATCACAAGATCAGGCGTGTGATCGCGCGCAAGAATCAGCCCCATGCGCCCATCGGTCGCCGAGTCCACGGTGTAGCCTTCATACGCGAGTCCGCGTTGAAGCAATTTGAGAATCTGCTGGTCGTCTTCGATGATCAGAATTCGTTCATTCATGACGATACTCCTAAACAGAATATACCATAATTTGAGTAGCGGATTCAATCCACGCTTCGCCCTCGACGGGAAACTTGATTCGCCCGCGCGAACTTCGTCAACGCTTCGGCATTTCTCTTCCAAGCCATTGACAACACAATCTCGACGCGTATAATCGTGCCAACAAGACAGCGTGAAGACAAGTACTCATCGAACCGTTCAGAGAGCCATCGGTCAGTGCGAGATGGCCGGGCAGATGACGAAATCCACTTCACCACGTCATTCTCGCAGGGATTTGTCGTAGCGACGACTTCAGTCGTCATCAGAGCGACTAAAGTCGCTACTACGATTAATCGTAAGAGAATCGGTCTCCGCCCGTTATCGCGAATCCAAGACCCCCACCCTCCTCCCCCAAATTCGAAATTTGAATTTGGGCTGGCAGAAAAACTCCCCTTCGAATTTGGGGGAGGCGCCAACGGCGGAGGGGGTAGGTAAAAGCAGGTGGCACCACGAAACGCCCCTTCGTCCTGCACATGGACGGGGGCGTATTTTATTCCCTGCACTCGGAGGTGCAACATGTTAGACCTGAATTTGATCCGCGAAAAACCAGACGTTATCCGCACGGCGTTGAAGAACCGCCAAATGGATTCTTCGTCCATCGAGGAGATTCTGGGACTCGATGAAAGACGCCGCGCCCTGCTCACCGAAGTGGAGCAGTTAAAGGCTGAGCGGAACACCGTCTCGAAAGAGATCGGCAAGATGAAGGATGCGGCGGAACGCGAGAAGAAAATTGTTGCGATGCGCGAGGTGGGCGACAAAATCGCCGCGCTCGACAAGGAGGTGGCAGAGGTCGAAGAGGAGTTAACGCGGCTAACGAGCGCCTTGCCCAACGTCCCGGATGAACGGACGCCGATAGGCGCATCCGAAGAGGAAAATGTGGTCCTGCGCACAGTGGGTCAACTTCCAGAATTTGATTTCGAGCCGAAAGCGCACTGGGACTTGGGTCCCGCTCTCGGCGTCATTGACTTTGAACGCGGCACGAAGATCACGGGTTCGCGCTTTTATGTGTTGAGCGGCGCGGGCGCGCGATTGCAACGCGCGTTGATCGCGTTCATGTTGGATTTGCACATTCGGCAAGGCTACACCGAAAAATATTTGCCGTTCATGGTGAAAACGGAAACTGTGTTTGGCGCGGGTCAACTGCCGAAGTTCGCCGACAATTTATACAAAGACCACGAAGAGGATTTGTATTTTGTGCCGACCGCCGAAGTTCCGTTGACGGGCATGCACATGGATGAGATTCTCGATGAGGCGCAATTGCCGTTGCTGTACACGGGATACACGCCATGTTTCCGCCGCGAGAAAATGAGCGCGGGACGCGATGTGCGCGGTATCAAACGCGGACATCAATTCGATAAAGTCGAAATGTACATGTATGCCAAACCCGAAGAGTCGGATGCGTTGCTTGAAAAAATGCGCGAGGACGCCGAAGCGACTTGCGCCACGTTGGGACTCACCTATCGCGTCAAACAACTCTGCACAGGCGATCTGGGATTCGGTTCGGCGATCACGTACGACATCGAAGTCTGGGCGGCGGGATGCAACGAGTGGCTGGAAGTGTCATCGGTCTCGAATGTGCGCGACTTTCAAGCGCGACGTGCGAATATAAAGTATCGTCCTGCCGATGGCGGCAAAGCGCGTTTGCTCCACACATTGAACGGGTCGGGACTCGGTCTGCCGCGCACGATGATCGCAGTCATGGAAAATAACCAACAAGCCGACGGTTCGATCCGCGTCCCCGAAGTTCTCCGCCCGTGGATGGGCGGCGTGGATGTGATCCGCTGATACAATAACCGTCCCGCAGGTTTACGTGAAGATTATCGTCTCGACAAAAACCTGCGGGACGTTTTAAAATAGATCATGCTCCCTCCCGAATTCCTCTCCAACCTTCAACTCGCGTGGATCGTCATCGTTGA
>WBZY01000827.1_pt2 | contig 14010 bp, 14 predicted proteins | sample 5204191 | NCBI WGS metagenome assembly WBZY01 (sample SAMN12344363, study PRJNA552823) | activated sludge metagenome | biome: Activated sludge suspended growth; feature: Anammox Sidestream; material: Wastewater; isolation source: activated sludge from anammox sidestream of wastewater treatment...
AGGCCCGCGAGGCCGGCGGCGGCGCCGGCGTCGGCGGGGGCGATGAACGAGTCCACCTGGGTGCCGTAGGCGTTGCGCACCGCGACGACGTCGACGAGGCCGAGGCTCGGCACCGGGTGGTGCTCGACCGCGCGCGCCAGCAGGATCGCGCCGGCGCAGGTGCCGAGCACGGGGTGCCCCGAGTCGGCGAAGGCGCGCAGCGGATCGAAGAGCCCGAGCCGCTCCATGCCCTTCGCGATCGTCGTGCTCTCGCCGCCCGGGAGCACGAGTGCGTCGAGGCCGTCGAGCTCCTTCGGCTCGCGCACGAGGCGCGCCTCGGCGCCGGCGCGCGCGAGCGCCTGCGCGTGGGCCGCGAAGTCGCCCTGGATCGCGAGGACCCCGATCACCGGCTTCACGGCGCCGCGCCCTTGCTCACCAGCCGCGGTTGGCGAGCCGCTGCTCGTCGCCGAGGGTCGACATCTCGATGCCCTCCATCGCCTTGCCGAGCCCGCGGCAGGCCTCGAGCACCTGCTTCGGGTCCTCCCAGTGGGTGCAGGCGCGCACCACCGCCCGGGCGCGCGCGGCGGGGTCGGCGCTCTTGAAGATCCCCGAGCCCACGAAGACCGCCTCGGCGCCGAGCTGCCGGCAGAGCACCGCGTCGGGCGGCGTCGCGATCCCGCCGGCCGCGAAGTTGGGCACCGGGAGCCGCCCGTTCTCGGCCACGAAGCGCACCAGGTCGAGCGGCGCCTGCAGCTCCTTGGCGCGGGTCGGGAGCTCCTCGGGCGCGGTCGTGGTGAGCCTGCGGATCTCGCCGTTCACGGTGCGCAGGTGGCGCACCGCCTCCACGATGTTGCCGCTGCCCGCCTCGCCCTTGGTGCGGATCATGGCCGCCCCCTCGGCGATCCGGCGCAGCGCCTCGCCGAGGTTGCGGGCGCCGCACACGAAGGGCGACTTGAAGTCGTGCTTCCAGACGTGGTGCTCCTCGTCGGCCGGGGTCAGCACCTCGCTCTCGTCGACGAAGTCGACGCCGAGCGACTCGAGCACGCGCGCCTCGGCGAGGTGCCCGATCCGCACCTTCGCCATCACCGGGATCGAGACCGTGCGCTGGATCGCCTCGATCACCTCGATCGACGCCATGCGCGCCACCCCGCCCTCCTTGCGGATGTCGGCCGGCACCCGCTCGAGCGCCATCACGGCCGCCGCGCCGGCGTCCTCGGCGATGCGCGCCTGCTCGGGGGTGGTCACGTCCATGATCACGCCGCCCTTCAGCATCTCGGCGAGGCCGACCTTCAGCGCGAAGGCCTCCGCGCCGCTGCGCCCGTTCGAGCCGTTGCCCTGGTTGCTCATCGTTCCTCCTGGCCTGGCCGCTGCCGCTCGGGCAGCCGCCGCCGTCTCCGTCCTTCCTACACCCTCGCGTCGTCGCCGACGAGATGCGTCGCGCCCGCCCGCAGCCGCTCGCGCACGACCCGGCCGAGGGCGGCCACCCCGCGCCGGATCTCCTCCTCGCCGGCCAGCGCGATCGAGAGCCGCAGCCCGCTCGAGGGGCGCGGGTCGCTGCGGAACTGGAAGCCGGGCGCGAAGAGCACGCCGGCGCGCACGGCGTCGGGCAGCAGCTCCGCGCCGCCGACGTCAGCCTGCGCAAGCGCTGGCGCGTCGTTGACGCCGTCGCCGACCATCATCACGATGGCACCCTCAGCCTGGAGCGCCTTCACGGTTGCGATCTTGTCGTCGGGCAGCAGCTCCGCGCTGTCGACGAAGCCGGGCAGCTCGACCCAGAGCTGGAGGCCGCCCTCGGGCTCGGTCCAGCGCACGCCGTCCGGCATCTCCCGCGCGAGCGCCTCGAGCAGCGCGTCGCGCCGTCCGCGCAGGGTGCGGCGCACGCGCGCCAGGTGGCGCTCGTAGCCGCCGTTCGCGACGAACTCCGCGAGCGCGGCCTGCAGCACCCCGGCGCCCCCGAGGTGGCTCGCCTGCTCGAGCGCGAGCAGCGCCTCGACGATCCGCCCGCGCGCCGCGATCGAGCCGACGCGCGCGCCCGGGAAGAGCGACTTCGAGAACGAGGCGAGCTGCACGACGAGCCCGCGCTCGTCGAGGGCGGCCAGCGACGGCACGGGCTTGCCGGCGTAGCGCAGGTCCATCTCGAAGGCGTCCTCGACGACGGGCTTGCCGGCGCGCCCGGCCGTCGCGAGCAGGGCCCGGCGGTGGGCGAGGCCGGTGCTCGTGCCGAGCGGGTTGTGGAAGGTCGGCATCGTGTAGAAGAGCTTCACCTCGGGCCGCTCGAGCACGCGCTCGAGGACGGCGAGGTCCGGCGCTCCGTCGCGCACCGGCACCGGGACGGCGCGCAGGCCCTGCGCGGCGAGCACCGAGAGCACGTTGTGGTAGGTAGGCTCCTCGACCGCCACCACGTCGCCGGGTGCCGCGAACAGGCGCAGCGCGAGCGCGATGCCTTCGCTGGCACCCTGGGTGACGACGACCTCGTCGGCCGAGATCTGCAGGCCCGTCTCGCGCAGCCGCGCGGCCAGCACCGCCCGCAGGCCGGGGTGCCCCTGCGGCGGGCCGTAGCGGAGCAGCTCGCCGCCCTCGCGGGTCAGCACGCGGGCGAGGGTCTTGCGGAACTCGTCGGCGGGATAGAGGGCGGGGTCGGGCACCAGGGAGTGGAGCGGCACCGCCCCGGCCGGCGCTGCGTAGCGCACCCGGGCACGCTCGAAGTCGAGCAGGCGATCGACGAGCGGCGAGAGCACCGGCTCGAAGGGAACCGCCGCCGGCGCGTGCTCGGGCCGGCGCACGAAGCTGCCGCGCCCGACCGTGGACTCGAGCCGGCCGTCCCGCGCGAGCGCGTCGTAGGCGAGCGCCACCGTGTCGCGGTTCACGCCGAGGGTGCGCGCCAGGGCGCGGATCGTCGGCAGCCGGTCACCCGGACCGAGCCGGCCGGCTTCGATCTCGGCCCGGAACCAGGCCGCGATCTGCTGGTAGACCGGCCCTGCCCGGCCGCTGCCGCTGTCGTCGCGTTCGAGCGGGATCTGCACCACGGGCGGCAGGGTAGTAGCGGGACAATGATCCAGTCAATCAGGCCAATGCAAGAGTTTCATTGCCCATTTTTTCTTCATCGACCGCAATTGACCTGCCTCGGAAGGGCCCGGGCCAGCAACGCGACGCCGAGGGCGGTCGCGGCCGCCGAGCCCACGAGGATCCCCACCTTGGCGCCGGCCTTCAGCTCCGGCGCCTCGAAGGCGAGCGCCGCGACGAAGAGGGCGACCGTGAAGCCGATGCCGGCGAGGCAGCCGGTCGCCACGACCTGCAGCCAGCCGACTCCCCGCGGCAGCTCGGCCACCCCAAGCCGCACCGCCAGCCAGGCGAACAGCGTGATGCCCGCGGGCTTGCCGGCGACGAGCCCGAGCGCGACCCCGATCGCCACCCGCAGCGGCAGCGGCTCGGCGAGCTTCGCGAGCTCGATCGGCACGCCCGCGTTCGCGAGCGCGAAGACGGGCATGATCACGAACGCCACCACGGGGTGGAGGCGCTGCACGAGCTCGTCGAGGGGCGAGAGCGACGCGCGCGCCGCCCGGCTCACCTGGCGGGCCAGGTCGTGGCGCCGGTGCCCGTCGGGGTCGCCCTCGCCCTCGAGGAGGTCGCCGCCGCGCTCGAGGAGCGCGACGGCGCGGCGCACGAAGCCCCGGCGCTCGGCCGGCGGATCGAGCGGCCGCGCCGGGGTCAGGAAGCCCAGCGCCACCGCCGCGATCGTGGCGTGCACGCCCGAGGCGTGGACCGCGAGCCAGACGCCGATCCCGGCGGCGAGGTAGACGCCGTAGGCGCGCACCCCGGCGCGGCCGAGCCCGGCCACGAGCGCGAGCCCCGCGGCCGCGGCGCCGAGCCACGCCATCGACAACGACTCGGTGTAGAAGAGCGCGATCACCGCCACCGCGCCGATGTCGTCGGCGATCGCCAGCGCGAGCAGGAAGACCTTCAGCCCGGGCGCCACGCGCGCGCCGAAGACCGAGAGCGCGGCCACCGCGAAGGCGATGTCGGTGGCCATCGGGATGCCCCAGCCGCGCAGCGCCGGGCCGTCCCAGTGGAAGGCGGCGTAGAGGCCCGCCGGCACCACCATGCCACCGGCGGCGGCCACCACCGGCAGGAGCGCGCGGCTCGCCGACGAGAGCTCCCCGACCGCCAGCTCGCGCTTGATCTCGAGCCCGACGACGAAGAAGAAGACCGCCATCAGGGCGTCGTTCACGAAGTGCTCGAAGCCGAGCGCGAGCTCCCAGGGGCCGATCCGCAGCGCGAGCGGCACGTGCAGCAGGGCCTCGTAGAGCGGCGCCCACGGCGAGTTGGCCCAGACGAGCGCGACCCCGGTGGCGGCGAGCAGCAGGATCGTGCTCGCCGCCTCGAGCTCGAGGAAGCGCTGGAGCGGCGCGCCGGCGCGCTCGAGCAGGCGCGGCGCGGGGCGCTCGCTCACGCGCCGGCCTCCTCGGCGCGGCTGGCGTTGTGGCGGTTCATCGCGCGTGCGACGCCCTCGACGAGGATCGCCTCCACGGCGTCCGCGGCGCGCCCGACGTGCGCGTCGAGCGCCGCGCGCTGCTCGGCGTCGAAGGGCGCGAGCACGTAGTCGACCGGGTCGGCGCCGGCCGGCGGCCGGCCGATCCCGAAGCGCACGCGCGGGAAGTCGCTGCGGCCGAGCCGCTCCTGGATGTCGGCGAGGCCGTTGTGCCCGCCCGCACCGCCGCCGGGCCGCACGCGCAGGCGGCCGAAGGGCAGATCGAGATCGTCGTAGACGACGACGAGACTGCTCGCGAGGTCGCCGAGCGGCAGCGCGTCGACCGCCGCCACCACCGCCTGGCCCGAGCGGTTCATCCAGGTCTGGGGCTCGAGCAGCCCGACCGCGACCCCGCGGGCGTTGCCCTCTCCGAAGAGGCCGGCGAAGCGCCGCTCGCGCCGCAGCGCGATCCGGTGCCGCTCCGCCAGCCTTTCGACGACGCGGAAGCCCGCGTTGTGCCGGGTCTCGGCGTACTCGGGCCCGGGGTTGCCGAGCCCGACCACGAGCTTCACGCCGCCGCCGCCGCTACTCGGCCTTCTTCTCGGGGGCCGGTGCCGCCGCGCCCTCGGCCGGCGCCGCGGCGCCCTCGGCCGGCGCCGCCGCCGCGGCCGCCTCCTCGGGCGTCGGCTCGGCCTGCGGCAGCGCCACGTGCACCACGCCGAGGTCGCCGTCGGTGACCAGCGCGACGCCCTCGGGCAGCACCAGCTCGCGCACGTGGATCACGTCGCCGACCTCGAGGTGCGACACCTCGACCTCGATCGCCTCGGGGATCGCGCGCGGCAGGCACTCGAGCGCCACCTCGCGCAGCGTGTGCTCGAGGATGCCGCCGAAGTCGAGCCCGCGCGGCTTGCCGACCAGGTGCACGGGCACGTCGACCGTCACGGTCCGGTCGAGGTCCACCGCGTAGAGGTCCGCGTGCACGATCGTGCCGCGCAGCGGGTGGCGCTGGAGCTCCTTCACGAGCGCCACCGTGTCCTTGACCTCGGGATGGCCCTCGACGGTCAGGTCGAGCAGCGTGTTGGCGCCGCCGGCGCGCAGGATCCGGTCGAGCGCGCGCGGATCGAGCGCGAGCGCGAGCGAAGGCCGGCCGCGGCCGTAGAGCACGGCCGGGATCCGGCCGGCGGCGCGCAGCTTGCGGGCGACGCCCTTTCCGGTGCCCTCGCGGGCCTCGACGACGAGTGCGGTCTCGGACACGGTCTCTCTCCTACACGAACAGGGAGCTCACGCTCTCTTCGTTGGTGATGCGGCGGATCGCCTCGCCGAGCAGGTTGGCGATCGAAACCACGCGGATGCGCTCACAGGCGCGGGCGCTCTCCCGCAGCGGGATGGTGTCGGTCACGATCAGGGTCTCGAGCTCGCTCTTCTCGATCCGCTCGATCGCGGGGCCCGAGAGCACCGGGTGCGTGATCGCGGCTCCGACCGCGAGCGCGCCGTGCTCGCGCAGGGCGCGGGCGGCCTCGCTGAGGGTGCCCGCGGTGTCGACCATGTCGTCGACGATCAGGCAGTTCTGGCCCTCGACGTCGCCGATGATGTGCATGATCTGGGCGACGTTGGCCTGCTCGCGTCGCTTGTCGATGATGGCGAGCGGCGCGTCGAGCCGCTTGGCGTAGGCGCGCGCGCGCTCGACGCCCCCGGCGTCGGGCGAGATGATCGTGACCTTCGAGCCGAAGGCCTCGCGGATCGCCGGCAGGAGGACCGGCGTCGCGTAGAGGTTGTCGACCGGGATGTTGAAGAAGCCCTGGATCTGGCCGGCGTGCAGGTCGATGCACAGCACCCGGTCGGTGCCGGCCACGGCGATCAGGTCCGCCACGAGCTTGGCGGTGATCGGCACGCGCGGCGCGACCTTGCGGTCCTGGCGCGCATAGCCGTAGTAGGGGATCACGGCCGTCACGCGCCGGGCCGAGGAGCGGCGCAGCGCGTCCACCATGATCAGGAGCTCCATCAGGTGGCGGTTGGCGGGCGCCGCGGTCGACTGCAGCACGAAGCAGTCGAGCCCGCGCACGTTCTCCTGGATCTCCACCTGGATCTCGCCGTCGCTGAAGCGCTCGACGCGCGCGCGCCCGAGCGGCAGGCCGAGGTAGCCCGCCACCGACCCGGCGAGGGCCGGGTTGCTGTTTCCCGCGAAGAGCTTCATCCGCAGCATCGCGCGCCTCGATGGTGGAGGGCCCTGGCTGGGGCGGGAGGACTCGAACCTCCACACACGGCTCCAAAGGCCGCTGTCCTACCGTTAGACGACGCCCCAAGTCGCCGGAAGGCTACGGAAGTCGGTCAGGGCGAGCCCGCGGTCCGGCCGACGTGGACGCGATCGGTCGGCTGCCAGGGGATGCCGGCGGCCGCCGCCCGCGCTGCGTCGAGGTCGTCGAAGACGCCGAACACGGTCGGCCCGCTGCCCGACATCCCGACGGCCCGGGCCCCTGCCCGCCCGATTTCCATCCGCAGCCGCACGATCGCGGGGGCCAGGCCCGCCGCCACCGGCTCCAGATCGTTTCCGAGCAAGCTGGCCAGGAGCGTCTGCCCCCGGGCCGCCGACGGGTCGAGCCCCGCCAGCCGGACCGGAAGCGGCGGCATCCTACGGTTCGGCTCCGGGGGCGTCAACGCGCCCGAATCCTGCGTCGCGCCGCGCGGATGCGCCCGGTCCCAGGCCCCGAAGACGGCAGCCGTGGCGAGCCCCGGCGACGGGGTCGCCACGACCACGGCAAGCGGCGGGACGCCCGCGAGCGGCTCGATCTCGTCGCCGATGCCGCGGACGAGCGCCGGGCGGGGGTCCAGGAAGTACGGGACGTCCGCCCCGAGCGAGACGGCGAGAGCCCCGAGCCGGGCCGCGTCGAGAGCTCCCGGGAAGCGGCCGGCGAGGGCGCGCAGGACGGATCCGGCGTCGCTGGACCCACCCCCCATCCCGGCCCCGACCGGGATGCGCTTCGCGAGCGCGATCCGCACCTCGGCCGTGAGGCCCGCGGCGGCGAGGAAGCCCTCCGCTGCGCGGCTCGCGAGGTTGCGCGCGCCGGCCGCGAGCTCCGCGGGCCCGCCCTCGACGCGCAGCTCGACGCGCGTCGCCCCGGCCGCCTCCACGTCGATCACGAGCGAGTCGCACAGGTCGAGCGGGACGAAGACGCTCTCGAGCTGGTGGTAGCCGTCCGCCCGCACCCCGGTGACGCGCAGGCCGAGGTTCAGCTTCGCGGGCGCCTCGACGCGGATCGGGCTCAACCCCGGGGCGCCCGGCTCGCCTCCACGAAGCGCATGCGCAGCTCGTAGAGCACGGCCTCGAGCATCCGGCCCTCCTCGGCGTCGAGGTTGCCGCGCGTCTTCGCCTGGAGCAGCTCGAGGATCTCGATGTCCTGGCGCGCCGCCGGCAGGTTCGGCGCCGGGGGCGCGCCGGCCTCGGGATCGGCGGCGAGGCCCAGGTGGTAGAGCGCGGTCACGAAGAACGAATGGACCAGCGTGGCGAAGTCCACCTGCGGCCCAGGCGCCGGCGCCTGGGCGGGCTCGGGCTCCGCCGTCGGCCCGGCCGGGCGGGCGGGCTCCTCGTCGCTGGCGCCCGCGCTCGCGCGCTTGTCGACCACCACGAAGCCCTTGTCCGAAGGCTCGCTCATCCGGCCGTCCCCCCCGTCGGCGAGCCCGGCTCGAGGCGGGCGAGCTCGCGGTAGGCGAGCGAGAAGCGGTAGGCGACCGTGGCGACGCCGAGCACGGCGAGGATCCAGAGCGCCTCGACCAGGAAGCCCGACACCGCCCCGACGCCCAGCACGAAGAGCCGCTCGCCACGCTCGAGGAGCCCGCCATGGAACGAGCGCACCCACTGCTCGGCGCGGGCCTTCGCGTAGGAGGTGAGCACGGCGGCGATCAGGGCGATGCCCGCGAGCAGGACGGTGCCGGCGTCGCCGTGCGCGGCGAAGTGCAGCATCACGCCGAGCAGGATCGCCATGTCGGCGAGGCGGTCGAGGGTCGAGTCGAGGAAGGCGCCGAACGGGGTCGCCGTGCCGTGCCGGCGCGCCACCACCCCATCGACCAGGTCGAACAGCCCGCCGGCCAGGATCAGCCAGGCGCCGAGCCCGAAGCGGCCGAATGCGAACGCGGTCGCAGAGCCCAGCGAGATCAGGGTGCCGGCCACCGTCAGCACGTTCGGGTTCACCGGGTGCCGGACCAGGAACGGGAAGGCCGCAGCGATCCAGCCGTCGATCCGATCCCCGAACTTCGCCTTGATCACGGCCGGCTCCTCAGCGGGCGGCGCTCAACGCGGCTCGCCCTTGGCGTCGGGAGCCGGGCTCTCGCCGGGCTCGGGGGCGTCCTCGGTCGGCGCGACCTTCGCCGAGACGTCCGGCAGCTCGGCCAGCGCGCGCTCCAGGTCCTTCTGCCCGATCCAGCCGCGGCGATCGAGCATGCGGCGATCCAGGCGCAGCTTGCGCAGGGCGGGGTCGATCAATGGGGGCCCTCCTCGGTTCAAGCGGGCGCGCAACCTAGCAAATTGACAGCAGGAGGGCGTCTGGTAGGGTCCGCGGCGACCTGTGATGAAGGGGTTCGCGATGGGGTGCCAGCGCTCTGCGAGCGTCGTCCGATGGGTCACGAGGAGCGGTCGAGCGGCCGGGCAGGTGGCCGGCGCCCTGGCCGGAGCCGGATTCGCGCTGGCCTGCGCGAGCTCCCCTCCGCCCCCCACCTTCGAGGACCTGCCCTCCGCCGAGGTGCTCTACGAGCGGGGCCAGGAGGAGATGGCCGAGGGAGGCGGCGGCTTCTGGTTCCTCTCCGGCGACTACACCGACTCCATCGAGACCTTCCAGGACATCATCGACAACTACCCCTACAGCGAGCAGGCGGTGCTCGCCCACCTCGCGATCGGCGACGCCTACTTCAAGCAGGGGAAGTACGAGGAGGCCATCTCCTACTACCGCGACTTCGTGGAGCTGCACCCCGAGCACGACCGGGTGCCGTACGCGATGTACCAGACCGTGATGTCCTACTACAAGCAGAGCCGCGACGCCTCGCGCGACCAGACCGCGACCCAGGAGGCGCTCACGCACCTCGACCGGCTGCTCGCCCGCTTCCCGAGCTCGCAGTACGCGCAGGAGGGCGAGACGCTCTGGAAGGAGCTGCGCACCCGCCTCGGCGAGCACACCATGCGGGTCGCCGACTACTACTACGACAACGACGAGTACGGCTCGGCGGCCGAGCGCTACCGCCAGCTCCTCGACCAGTACCCCGGGCTCGGCCTCGACGCGGAGGCCCTCTACAAGCTCGGTGTCTGCTACCAGAAGATGAACCGCACCGAGGAGGCGCGGAAGATCTTCCAGGTGATCCTCGACAACTACGAGGGCACCGACGTCGCGGAAGCCGCCGCGGATCTCGTTCCGGCCGCGAACTGAGGAAGACCCCCGCCTCGGGTGCGGCGTGAGCGCAGGATCTCGCGGGCCGCGTTGCGGCCGCAGGCGCCCATGACGCCGCCGCCCGGGTGGGTTCCCGCGCCGCACAGCCAGAGTCCCGCGATCGGCGTTCGATAGCGCGCCCAGCCCGGGAGCGGGCGCAGGAAGAGCAGCCGGTCGAGCGTCATCGCGCCGTGGAAGAGGTTGCCGCCGGTGAGGCCGAAGACCTCCTCGAGCTCGGGCGGACCGAGCACGTCCCGATGCAGGACGCTCGCCGAGAAGCCCGGCGCCACCTCGTCGACGAGCGCGAGCACGCGGTCGGCGAAGCCGTCGCGCTCGCGGGCCCAGCGTTCGCGCGCGAGCGCGGGCGGCACGTGCTGGACGAAGAGCGAGGCGACGTGGCGCCCGGCCGGCGCGAGCGAGGGGTCGAGGGCGGAGGGGAGCGTGAGCTCGATCATCGGCCGCTCCGCCAGGCGGCCCCCGGCGGCCTGTGCGAAGGAGCGTTCGAGCGCGTCGAGGTCGTGGGTGCCCACGTGGATCGTGCCCGCGTGCTCGGGGCCCGGGCCCTGCGCGGCCGGGGGGCCGCCCCGGAAGACCGGCAGCCGATCGAGCGCCAGGTTGATCTTCACGACCGGGCTGCGGAAGTCGAGCGTCGCGAGCTCGCGCGTGATCTCGGCGGGCAGGGCCTTCGCGCCGACCAGGCCGAGCAGGGTGTGGGCCGGGTCGGCGCCCGACACGACGAGCGGCGCTTCGAAGGAACGCCCGTCGGCGAGCGTCACGCCCCGCACGCGCCCGTCGTGGACGTCGATCGACGCCACGGGCGCCCCGGTGAGGATCTCGGCGCCGGCCGCACGCGCGGCGCCGGCGATCGCCTCCGAGAGCGCGCCCATCCCGCCCTGCACGTAGGCCCATACGCCGCGCGCTCCGCCCGTCTCCCCCATCACGTGGTGGAAGAGCACGTAGCCGGTGCCCGGCGTCGAGGGTGCCGCCCAGGCGCCGATCAGCGCGTCGGTGGCGAGCGTGGCGCGCAGGGGCTCGCTCTCGAACCAGGCGGTGAGCGTGTCGCGCGCCGGTGCGAGCAGGAGCCGCGCCACGCGCGCGGCGTCGCGGCGCAGGCCGAAGGCGCCGCGCGCGAGCCGCGCGAGCAGCGGAAGGTCCGCGGCGCGCAGGCGCGCCGGGTCCGGCGGCGGCGCGTCGAGCAGCGGCTCGAAGGCGCGGGCCGCGCGATCGAGCAGGGCTTCGTAGCGCGGGTAGGCCTCGGCGTCGCGGGCCGAGAAGCGCGCGATCTCGCGCCGGCACAGGGCCGGATCGGAGCCGAGGAGCAGGCCGCGGCCGTCGGGCAGCGGCGTGAAGGAGGAGGGGTCGCGGCGGAGCAGGTGGAGGCCGCGGCCCGGGAGCCCGAGCTCCGCGACGACCGCCGGGCGCAGCAGGCCGGCGACGTAGGCCGCGCGCGAGACCCGGTAGCCGGGCCAGAGCTCCTCGGTGACGCAGGCCCCACCGACGCGATCGCGCCGCTCGAGCACGAGCGTGCGCAGCCCGGCGCGCGCCAGGTAGGCGGCGGTCACGAGGCCGTTGTGGCCGGCGCCCACCACGATCGCGTCGGTTCCGGGCATGCCGGCGATTGTTACACTTGCCGCGCGTTTCGAGGGGGGGGAATGCCGGGCGTGGGCGCACAATTGCCGCCGGGCATCGTCGATCTGGCCGCCGCCGCGATCCTGGTGGCTGCGATCGTGCGCGGGCTCTGGATCGGCCTGGTCCGCGAGGCCTTCTCGCTGGCCGCGCTGGCCTGCGCCGTCTTCGCCGTGCGCCGCTTCGCCGAGCCGATCGCCGGCGACCTCGCGGCCAGCTACCAGCTCGACCCCCTGCTCGCGACCGCGATCGCCGGGGCCGGCGTGGCGGTCGCCGCGATCCTGCTGGTGGCGGCGGTCGGCTTCGTGATCCGCCGGCTGATCCGCGCCTCGGGCCTGGGCCTCGTCGATCGCGTCGGCGGTGCCGTGCTCGGGGCCTGCGAGGGTGCCCTCTTCGTCGCGCTGATCCTCTTCGGGATCATCACCGTGACGGGCCGCAACGACCCCCTGATCGCCGGCACCCGCAGCCTCGCCGCCTTCGAGGCGCTCGAGGGCTCGTTCGGGCCGCCTCCGGCCGCTCCCGCCGAGGAGCGCTAGCCGGGGTCCACCCAGCGCCCGTGGCTCCGGATCAGCTCGACGAGCCGATCGGGCGCCTCCGCCTCGGGGACGTGCCGCTCGATGCAGGCGTGGCCGACGTAGAGGTTCACGAGCCCGGGCCCCGAGCCGACGTAGCCGAAGTCCGCGTCCGCCATCTCGCCAGGCCCGTTCACGATGCAGCCCATCACGGCGATCTTGACGCCCTTCAGGTGTTGCGTGCGCTCCTGGATGCGGGCGGTCGTCGTCTCGAGGTCGAAGAGGGTGCGGCCGCACGAGGGGCAGGAGATGAACTCGGTCCAGGTCGTGCGCAGGCGCGCCCCCTGGAGGATCCGGTAGGCCGTCTCGAGCGCGTCGCCCGCGCGCTCGAAGCCGGCGCGCAGGGGCAGGGCGATGGCGTCGCCGAGGCCGTCGCAGAGCAGCGCGCCGAGGTCGAGCGCGGCATCGAGCAGCGCCTCCGCGTCGGAGCGGCCCGGATCGTCGCGGTGGACGAGCACCAGCGGGGCGCCGTCACCGCGCGCCCGCAGCCCCGCGGCGACGAGCCGGACGGCCGCGACCGGGCGGGGCACGTCGACCGAGAACGCGATGCGCTCGAGCCCGGCAGCGCGTGAGGCCGCGAGCGCCCGGTCGAGGCCCGCGAGCAGCGCGGCGGGGGCGCCGGCGAGCGACCACTCGACGGCGACGCCGGCCGCCTGCGCGGCGCGTGCCGCCGCGGCGAGCCCGTCCCCGGAGCCGTCCACGGGCAGGACCCAGCACGCACCGGTGTCCTTCGCCTCCGCCGCCAGCTCGAGGGGCAGGCGCAGCGCGAGCGGGGCGCCGAGGCCGTGGCGCGCCAGCGCGGCGGCGAAGGCGCGTACGCGGTCGAGCGCGGCGTCGCCGGCGACGTCGAGGCGCAGGCCCTCGCAGGTGATCTCACGGCGTGCGGCGAAGGCGTCCGCGAGCAGCCAGGCGGCGCCCTCGGGCTCGGCGGGCGGCGCGCCGAGCGCGAGCTCTGCGCGCACCGGCTCCGTGGCGCCGAGCGCGAGCGGGCCGAGCGCGAGCGCGCTGCTCGGGCGGCGCGCGAAGGCGAAGGGACTCTCGACGAAGGGGGCCGCGGGATCCAGGTCCGGATCGACTTCGCCCGGCGCCGCCGCGCGGCGCGTCACCGGCAGCGCGCGGCGTGCCAGCGCCCGCGCGACCGGGATCTCCTTCACGGGGTCCTCGGTGAGCGACACCCGGATCGTGTCGCCGAGGCCGTCCTCGAGGAGCGAGCCGATCCCGATCGCGCTCTTGATCCGGCCGTCCTCGCCGCCGCCCGCCTCGGTGACCCCGACGTGGAAGGGGTAGTCGCCGCGCCCGGCGCCCCGGGCGGCGCGTTCGGCGAGCCGCGCGGCGAGCATCCGGTAGGCGTGGATCGCCACCTGCGGGTTGCTGGCCTTCATCGAGAAGACCACGTCGAAGTAGCCCTCGTCCTCGCACACGGCCACGAACTCGAGCGCGCTCGCGACCATGCCCTGCGGCGTGTCGCCGTAGCGGTTCATGATCCGGTCGGAGAGCGAGCCGTGGTTGGTTCCGATGCGCAGGGCACGGCCCAGCTCCTTGCAGCGGCGCACGAGCGGGCGGAAGCGCTCGGCCACGCGCTCGAGCTCCTCGGCCCACTGCGCGTCGTCGTACTCGCGGGCCTCGAACCTCTTCTTGTCGGCGAAGTTGCCGGGGTTGATGCGCACCTTCTCGACCCAGCGCGCCGCCTCCAGGGCCGCATTCGGCGTGAAGTGGATGTCGGCGACCAGCGGCACGCGCACGCCGCGGCGCGTGAGCTCGGCGCGGATCTCGCGCAGGGCCTCGGCGTCGCGCAGCGAGGGCGCCGTGATGCGCACGATCTCGCAGCCGGCGGCTGCCAGCCGCTCGCGACCAGTGCGCCGGCAGCGCCCCGCTCGCCAGCAGCGCCGCCCCCACCGCCAGCGCCGCCAGCGGCCACCGTAACTCGTGCGCCACCTCGCCAATGAGATCGTGC
>WBZY01000795.1_pt2 | contig 13997 bp, 16 predicted proteins | sample 5204191 | NCBI WGS metagenome assembly WBZY01 (sample SAMN12344363, study PRJNA552823) | activated sludge metagenome | biome: Activated sludge suspended growth; feature: Anammox Sidestream; material: Wastewater; isolation source: activated sludge from anammox sidestream of wastewater treatment...
CGACGTCTCCGATTCGGCTGCCGTGGACGCGTTCTTCCACGAAGTGGTGGCCGAAAGTCAGCGCCTCGACATCCTGGTGAACAACGCGGGGGTGTACCGGGGTTTCGGCGGCCCGGTGGTCGAGATGCCGGACGCGGCGTGGCGGACGCTGATGTCGGTGAATCTCGACGGCGTCTTCTACTGCTCGCGCGCGGCATGCCGGGCGATGGCCGGGTGCGGGAATGGCGGCCGGATCATCAACATTGCATCGACACAGGCGTTCACGCCGGGGGTAGGGGTGACCTACGACTCATCGAAGGCGGCGGTGGTGCAGATGACGCGCACGCTGGCGCTCGAGATGGCGAGCCACGGCATCAACGTGAACGCCATCGCCCCGGGCGCGACGTGGGTCTACGACAGCCCGCCGCCGCCGGTCTCCGCGGACCCTCCACCGGCGCCCACGGGTGAGCCGCTGGCGGACACGGTGGCGAACCGGATCTCACGCATCCCGCTGGGGCGCTGGGCATCGCCCGGGGAGGTGGCGCGGGTCGCGCTCTTCTTCGCCTCGGGCATGAGCGATTATGTCACCGGGGTCTGCCTGCCGGTGGATGGTGGCTGGCTGCTGTTGTAGCGAGCCAGCCACGCCATTCCGGCTCAGTACCGCCAGCGCGGGAAGGGCGGATTGATGGAGTACTCCGCACAGCCGTAGCCGCGCTCGCCCGTTTCCTCGACTTCGAAGTCGAAGAAGGACTCGTAGCAGTCGAGGCGGCACTCGGCGTCGTTTTCGCCGCGCATGAGTCCGTTAACGGTGTGGGCGTACTTCCGACCGGAGCGCACGTGGATGACTTCGCCTCCGGGGAGGGTGATCTCATAGCGGAAGCTCATGGCGGTGCGGCCGTCGTCTTCGAGGCGGACTTCGCAGGCGGCGCCTTCGATGGGGCGGCTGCCATCCTTCGTGGAAAGGAATCCTCCGAAGCGGGGCGCGTCTTTGACAGGCGGCTGGAACTCGTTGTTCATCCAGCCGAAGGCGTTGAGGTGCATGGAATCGGTCTGGATTGACGGCCAGAAGTGGCCGAGGCTCCACTGCCGGTCGACGGCCCGGTACTCCCACGGTGACTCGCTGTTGAAGCGGTAGGTCCAGGAGTGGTCGCGGTGGGCATAGGAGTCGATCTTGCGCAGGCCCGGGCGGGGACCGCCGCGCACCTCGAAATCGCCCTTGCAGTGGAGGCCCTGCTCGTAGTGGCCACCATAGTGCCCCGCGCCACCGAGGGGGTTGCCGCCGTGGCAGTCACGGTAGTCGAAGACGGGGAACCGGCCCGTGTAGAGAAGGTCGAAGCCATACTTGGGACCGTCGAAGGTGATCCGTATCTGCTCGGTGGGTTTCACCACCTGGTAGGACATGTGGCCTTCCGTGAGGCGGCCGAACTGCTGGACGTTCTCCAGGGGCGCCTTGTTGGCCCAGGGCTGGGGGACGCCGTCGATCAAAAGCATCGTGCTGAAGCGGGCGTAGCCCTTGTTGAGGCTGGCGTGGATGTGGTTCACGCCGAAGATGTCGGCCTCGCGGTCGCAGATGGAGAACCAGTAGTTGTCGCTGAAGAGCCCGCTGGCGGGGTCCGGGGCGAGATGGAGGTACTCGTCGTTGGGGGTGATCATGGTTGAAGCATCCTTTTCGTTACCGGCTTGACTGCCTGAGGCTTTCCATGAAGGCGCGCGTTGCCTCATTGAAGCCCAGGATTTCCACGACTGAGGCCCCCGCCTGTTCGCATTCGAAGTAGGCGAAGTGGGTGCCAGTTTCAAAGTAGCCCTCGGCGAGGACTGGAAGCCCTTCGTCCTTGAGCGAGGCCACCGCGGCAGGAAAATCGGGAACCGCGAAAGCGATGTGATGGAGGCCGGGCCCCCGGCTGGCGAGGAACTCCGAGTAGGGGCTAATGCCCCGGACCGGCTCGATCAGCTCGATCTGCGTGTCGCCCATGTAGCCCAGGGCAAGGTTCATGGCGAAGTCCGCGGGGGCGCCCCTAAAGGTGCAGCCGGCGCCCACGGTGACGTCTTGCAGGCGGAAGAAGGAGCGCACGCCGAACACGCGCTGGAACCACTCCTCGGCAGCGGCGAGGTCGCGGACCACGTAGGCCACCTGGAAGAAGCAGGGGGCGAGCCCGGCGGCGGCGTTGCTCACGGCCGAACCACCACCTTGATGGCGCCTGTGGTCTTGTCCGCGGCCAGCCGGAAGGCCTCCCCGATCTCGTCGAGTGGCAGCACGTGGGTGACCAGGTCCTGGGCGGGGACTTTCCGAGACGCCATGAGGTCGAGCGTGAGCGCATAGTCGGACCTTTTGCCCTGGAGGCCGTAAGTGAGGCTGAAGATGACCGTCACATCCTTGAGGACGGCTTTCCAGGAGTCGACCGGGACCATCTCGTCCCAGAGGCCGAGGACGACGATCTTGCCGCCGGGGCGGACGAGTTCGAGCGCCTGTTCGAACGTGGGGGCATGACCGCCGACCGTCTCCACGACAACGTCGGCACTGCCGCCGAGCGCGCTCTTGACGCCGGCGACTGCTTCGGGCCCGGAGGAGGGGGCCACAGCGTCGGCGCCGAAGGTGGAAGCAAGGGCAGCCTGCGACTCGTACTTCGCGGTGATGACCACCTTACCGGCCCCAAACGCTTTCGCCGCGCCGGCAGCACAGAGGCCAAGCACGCCCGCGCCGAGCACCGCTACGCTTTCGCCGCCGGTAAGCCCGGCCCTGCGAACGCCGGCGACGGAACAGGCACACGGCTCAGCGACGGCGGCAACGTGGGTCTCTATCCCTGCAGGGATGGGATAGAGGCCCTTTTCCGAGAACTTGATGTACTCCACGTAGCCGGGCAGGGAGTACATGCGGCGGTTCTCGCAATGAATGAAGAGGCCAGACCCGCAGTAGGTGCAGGCGCCGCAGCTCCCGCTTTCGAACTGGTCAATAGCCACGCGGTCACCGGCCCGGACGCGGGACACCTTGCTGCCCACTTCGACCACCGTGCCTGCGAATTCGTGGCCACCGGCGCCGGGCATGGGGAACTGCATGAGGCCGGTAGCGGCGCCGCCGCCGTTCCACCAGTGGAGGTTGCTGCCGCAGATTCCCATACCCTCCATCTTCACGATGACGGTGCGGTCGTCTGCTTCGGGCCGGGGGATCTCATCGATGCGGAACTGATAGGGGGCGACGAGGGTCGCGCAGCGCATGGTTGCCATCAGCGGGACTCTCCGATCGGAGCAACGAACCGGGAGGGCGCCATCCTCATGGGCTCTTCGCCTCCCTGTCGCGCGATGTCAGAGCGGCAAAGTCGGCGGAGCCGGTGGAGGCGCCAAGCTCGCGGGCCATGCTGCGGACGAAGAAGCGCTGGAACTCGGCGAGGCGCTCGCGAGCTTCCGGATCGGGGCTGGCACGGAGTTCGCCGGCGAGGGCCTGGAGCCGTTCTTTGAGGGCGGAGTTCTCGCAGACGAGGTCGTCGACCGTCGCCTCGCCCGGCGAGTGCGCGGGTGGCGGGAGGTGGAGGAGGGCCGCGGCCTCGGCCGAATCGGCGGCGATGGCGCGCGCGGCTGAGGTGCTCACGACGCGCGGCAGCCGTTCGAGCAGCGTCGCCAGGTTCTCGGCCTGGATGCGGGCCATGGGGTCGGAGAGGTGGGGCAGGATCCACTCCCGCACGGTGCGGGCCATTCCCGCGGTAAGGGCGTCCAGGGGGATGGTTTGTTCGATCATGCGGTGAGGCCAACCTGGGTTGCCAGGGCAAGGATGCCCTGGTGGGCGCCGCGGCCGATCTGGACCAGGCGCAGGTCTGAGGTCCGGCCCTCGGCGAAGGCCTTGAGGCCGGTGAGGCCCACGAGGGTCGCCTTCAGCTGTTCCAGGAGCATGTAGTAAGCGACCCGTTCCTCGTCGACGGCGATGCCGGACTGCGCTGTGTAGCGGTCCGTCATCTCGCCGGTGACGGAGCACCAGCCCCCCAGGCCCAGCCTGGTGAAGGCGATGTCGGCCATGGGGTCGCCTATGAAGGCCCGCTCCCAATCGAGGAAGGCAGCGATGCGTCCTTCACGCCAGACAAAATTGCCCATGCGGTAGTCGTCGTGAACAAGGGCGAGCCTCGGACAGCGGGGGCGGTGCGCGCGAAGGTGACTGATGATCTCGCGCAGGAGCGGGTAGGGGCGAAGAGCGATGCGCTGGAGGACCTCCTCGCAGCGGTCGAGCTCGAGGGCCGCTGGGTCTTCGCGGCCGGGAGGGACGCCGAGGAAGGCAAGGCCGAGGGCCTCCCAGTCCAGCGAATGGAGTGCAGCAAGGGTGCCGGTGAACTGGCGGTGGATGGCATCACGCTCAGCGGGGGCGATTTCGCCGGACCAGGGCAGCGGGACATCGCCTTCGACGAACTCCATGAGGTAGAAGGGCGTGCCGAGCAGATCGCCGGAAGGTTCGCACCAGAAGGCGCGTGGTGCGGGAACCGGGGTGTTTTCGAGCGCCTGCAGCACGCGGAACTCGCGGGTGACGTCGTACGGTTCAAGGACGCCGCCCCGGGGGGCCTTGCGGAGGATGAGCCGGCCGGGCCCGAATTCGCCGTCAATGGCCCATTCACCTTCGACGCGCCAGGTTTCGTAGGAGAAGCCACCGGGGATGCGCTGCACCGAGCGCACGGAGGCGTCCCGGCCAGTATGGCGGCTGATGAACCCGGCAAGCGCGTCGGCCATCGAGGCGTCGGACATGGCAGGCCCTACCAGGCGAGCTTTCGCTCATCGAACGTGATGTAGCGTTCGGGGGTGATGTGGCCGGTGACCCTGCCCTCGGTGTCCATATGCTGGAACCACTGATCGCGGCGTCCGCCCTGGATGGACATGCGGTCGGCGAGAGCGGCGAGGAAGCGGTGGCGCAGGCCGGGGTCATCGTTGAGGGTGACCCGGCCGAGGACGGTAACAGAGCCAATCCCGGGGACGGCGAAGGTGACCGAGGTACGCGGGTCGCGTCGCCACGAGGCTGTCTTGCCGCGGTTCTCCGTTGTTGTTACGTAAAGTTCGCCATCCATCACGGCATGGCTCACCCACACGCCCACGGGCTGGCCGTCGCGCTTTGTGTAGCAGACAGTGCAGCCGGGGGCCTTCGCCAGCACCTGGTTGATGGTTTCCTGGTCCATGCGGAAGGGGTTGAGGTCTTCCCACACCTGCTCAGAGGCCATTTTCGTTTCTCCTAGACGAGCCAGCGGGGCGTTGGTGGGCTGAATGAGTACTCGGCGACCCCGTAGCCACGTTCGCCTGTCTCTTCAACCTCGAAGTCGAAGAAGGGTTCATAGCAGTCGAGGCGGTTCTCGAGGTCGTTCTCTCCCCGGTCCCAGAGCTTGACCTGGCCGTACTTGCGGCCGGTGCGAACGTGGATCACCTCCCCGCCGGGCATGGTGAGCTCGTAACGGAAAGCCGTCGCGGTGCGGTGGTCGTCGGTGGTGAGGATTTCGGCGGTGGCGCCGAGGATGGCCTGCGAGCCGGCTGCCGAGGAGACGAAACCGCCGACGGGCGTCCCTGCCATGGGCCGATCGCGACGGGGGATTATCCCGAAGGCGTTGATGTGGCGGTCGGGGAGCTGGATAGAGGGCCAGAAGTGGCCGGGGTTGTTGGCATCGGCCCACTCCCACGGGGGTTCAACGGCAAAGCGGTCGGACCAGGAGTGGTCGCGGTGGGACCAGGAGTCGATGCGGCGGGTCTCACCGGCAGCGGGGCCGCCGCGGATTTCGAAGGACCCGGTGCAGTGCATGCCTTGCTCGAAGTGGCCGCCGTAGTAGTTGGCATGGCTGAGCGGATTGCCGTTTACGCAATCGCTGTAATCGAAGACCGGGAAGCGCCCGCGGAAGGTGAGGTCGAAGCCGTAGCGGGGGCCGTCGAAGGTGATGCGGATCTCTTCCAGCGGCTTGACGACCGCGTAGGTGAGCCTGCCATCGGTCCATGGGCCGCGGTCGGCCTCGGGCGCCAGGGGGTGCTTGTTGCCGTAGAGCTGGGGGACGCCATCGATCAGGTAGAGCGCCTCGAAGCGGCCATACCCCTTGTTGGTCAGGTGGATGTGATTGATGCCGAAGATGTTCGCCTCGCGATCGACGACGCTCACCCAGAGCGTGTCGCCGAAGAGCAGGTGATTGAACTCTGCGGGCGGGCTGTGGCGGAACTCATCATTGATTGTGACCATGCGTACTCCTAGAGGACGGCGAAGAATCGCTCGGGGTCGATGTATTCGTGGTAGCTGGCGAGGCGTCCCTCTTCGTCAAAGGTGAAGATGCTGACGCCGTTGTTCTCGTAGTGCTTGCCGGTGCTGGTATCGGCCTCGTCATCCCATTCCACGACGACGCGGTTGCCCTCTGCCACCACGGCCTTGATTTCGAAGGAGACCCCGTTGGGAAAGGTCTCTGCGATGAAGTTGGGGCTGCGGACATGTTTGGCAAGGCGCTCGGGGGTGAAGCCGAGAACCCAGGTGGAGCCCCCGGGGGCGAGGTGAGTCCGGAGGATGTCCCATTCACCCCGGCTCAGCCCTTCGAGGATGGCGCGGGCTGTTTCGACGTTGCGCTGGACGGGCTGCGAACGCGGCGTGGCGCTCTGGAATTGCTCCGCACCCGAGATCCCCTGCTTCATGGCGCTGCTACTCCTTTGAGAGGCTAGACGAGCAGGTAGCCGCCATCGGCCACCACCGTTTCACCGGTAATGAATGAGGCGGCAGGGCTGGCGAGGAAGACGGCGAGGTCGCCGATGTCCTGCGGGGTTCCCAGGCGGCCAATGGGGGTGTGGGCACGCATCTGCGCGCCGCTGGCCTGCAGGATCATCGCCGTGCCGGGGGTCTCGATGACGCCGGGGGCGATGGCGTTGACGCGGATGCCGTGAGCGGCGAATTCAAGCGCCGCGGCCTTCGTCAGCATGATGACGGCTGCCTTGCTGGTGTCGTAGTGCGAGATGCCGGGAGCGCCGGGCCGGAAGCCCTGGACCGAGGCGAGGTTGATTATCACCCCGCCACCGGACTCGGCCATCATGCGCCCGGCCTTCTGGGTAGCAAGGAAGACTGTCCGAACGTTCAGTTCGATGACGCTGTCCCACTGGTCCACGGGCATGTCAACGATGTTGGAGAAGGGGTAGATGCCGGCGTTGTTGACGAGGATATCGAGCCGGCCCAGGTCGCGGCGCGCCTGGGCGAGCATGGCATCGACGATGGCCTCCTGGCGGGCATCGCCGCCGATGGCCACGGCGTTCCGGCCGAGCGCTCGGACCTCGGAGGCGACGGCCTCGGCGGCCTCGATCTTGATGTCCTGGGCGGCGACGCCGGCCCCTGCTTCGGCGAGGCAGAGGGCGATGGCGCGGCCGATGCCCATGCCCGCTCCGGTAACGAGGGCGACCTTTCCATCGACTCTGAATCGCTCGGCCAGTGTTTGCGCCATTTCTGCTCCTCTCATGGACGGTCGGCCAATTTTTCGTTTGGTCGGCCAATTCTGCTGGGCCGGGAGCCCGAAGGCAAGTGCGAGCGGCGCGGACGTTCGCCCGGCGGGCCGGGCAGCGGTATAACTGGCAGCGTGACACACACGGGGAGCGACGCCCTCGCCGCCGAGATGGCCAGCATCGTCGGAGAGGCGCACGTCCTGCTCGACCCCGAATTGCGGGCCTCGTACGAGACGGACTGGACGCGGCGGTACTCCGGCCGGTCGCGCTTCGTGGTTCGCCCGGGTTCAACGGAAGAGGTAGCAGCCGTGCTGCGGGCCTGCGAACAGGCGAGCGCGACCGTGGTACCCCAGGGTGGGAACACCGGCCTTGTCGGGGGGAGCGTGCCGCGGCGCGGGGAGATCGTCCTCAGCCTGAAGCGGCTTGACCATCTCGACGCAGTTGACGAGGAAGCGGGCGAGGTGACGGCCGGCGCCGGGGCAACACTGGCGCGGCTGCAGGCACATGCCCGCGATGCGGGATGGGCGTTTGGTGTGGACCTTGCTTCGCGAGACAGCGCCACCATTGGCGGAATGATCGCCACGAACGCGGGCGGGATTCGGATGATGCGCTACGGGCCCATGCGGGCGCAGCTTCTCGGGATAGAGGCGGTGAAGGCAGACGGCAGCGTCATCCGGCGCATGCCCGGGCTGCGCAAAGACAACACGGGATACGACCTTGGGGGCCTGTTGAGCGGAAGCGAGGGGACTCTCGCTGTGGTTACGCGGGCGCGGCTGCGGCTGGTGCCGGCGTTGCCAGCGCGTGCCGTAGCGCTGCTGGCGGTGCCCGATGTCCGCGCGGCGCTGTCGGTCGCCGCACGGATCCGGGCCTCGGTTCCTTCAGTGGAGGCCCAGGAGGTGTTCTTCGCCGAAGGTGTGGAGCTGGTATGCAAGCACACGGGCGCCCCGATGCCGTTCTCGCGGGCGTACCCTGCCTACCTGCTGGTGGAATGCGCCGCCGCAACAGACCCGGCCCCCTCGCTGGTGATGGCGCTCGACGGGGCGGGCGAGGTGCTCGACAGCGCGATTGCGACAGACCGCCGCCTGCGGGACGAGCTGTGGCGTTACCGGGAGCGTCACACCGAATCGATCAGCGCCGAGGGCGTGCCCCACAAGCTCGACATTGCTCTGCCCCTGGGGGCGTACGCGGAGTTCGAGCACCGGGTGCGGGGGGCCGTTGCGGAGGTGGTCCCGGGCGCGCGTGCAATCCTCTTCGGGCACATTGGAGACGGCAACCTGCATGTGAACCTGCTCGGGCTGGAACCGGACGACGAAAGGGCGGATGACGCGGTGCTAATGCTTGTGGCCGGGCTCGGTGGCAGCATCAGCGCCGAACACGGGGTGGGCGTGGCCAAGACTCCCTGGCTCCACCTCACGCGGTCGCCGGCAGACATCATGACCATGGCGGCGATCAAGCGGAGCTTCGACCCCCGGGGGATTCTCAACCCCGGGGTAATCCTGCCCATCGGGCCAATAAGGCCGCGGACCTGACGGCGCCTCAGGGGAGCGGAGGGAGCGCGCGGGCGCCCTGGCGAATGGGTGCAGCAGAAACGGTTGCGGCGTGGTGCGCGGGCGGGTCGAAAAGGGCAGGCGTGTCACCCGCCGGGGCCCGGAAGCGGGTTTGACAAGCAAGCCGGGCGCTGGCCACCATGGCGGCAGTGCCAGTTAGCGCATGGCAACGGGGATGAGAGTGCTCGCGAAGGTGGCGGCGGCCTGTTTCGTGGTCGCCCTGCCGGTGTTGTTCGTGACCAGTAATGTTCGCATTCTCGCGAGTGACGCCGGCTTCTACGAGTCCGGGCTTCGCAAGCACGATGCGGACCGCGCGACAGGGATTGCACTCACCGAGCTCGACCGGTCGGCCCAGGAGATCATCGAGTACTTTGAGAATGACGCGGAGACCCTGCGCATCGTGGTGAGTGAGAACGGGCAGGAAGCGCCGCTTTTCAATGCTCGTGAAGTGGAGCACATGCGCGATGTGAAGTCGCTGGTCCGGCTCGTCTACCGTGTGAACGAAATCTCGCTGGCCTTCGTGCTGGCCTACGTGACGGGGGTCTTCCTTTGGGCGCGGGAACGGCCGTTGCGGGAGCTGGCATGGCTGGCGCTGGGCGGCGTAGGCGCAGGCGTGGTTGTGCTTGGGGCGGTCGGAGCACTTGCCATCACGGGGTTTGATAGCGCCTGGACGCAGTTCCACGAGCTGGCGTTTTCGAATGACCTCTGGCAGCTGGATCCCGACACAGACCACCTGATCCAGATGTTCCCGGAGAAGTTCTGGGAGGAAGCGACGCTAACGGTGGGAGTAATGGCAATCGCCGAGGCGGTTGCCACGGCGGCTCTTGCCACGGGCTACCTGCTCATCGCAAGGCAACAGGGCGGGGACGATCGGGAACGTGCGCGCGCAGGCCCGGGAAGCTAGTTGCGGGCGGCAGAGCAGGCGCAACCGCCGCCACCACCGCAACAGCCACCACCCATGGGCATTTCAGCCATGCCCGGGCCAGCGCCCCGAGACACGGCAAACGCCGAGAGGGCCCGTTCGGCCTCATGCCCGCGGTCGCATGTGACTGCGATGGCGGCTTCGGTCATGGGGCGGCGCCGCTCGAAGCGGGTTCTACAGGTGGGACAGTAGTATTCGTAGATTGCCATGGGGAGAGTCTAGCAAATGGGTGCTCAGGCAGCGCGGCCGGGTCGGCGGGCCGCAGGCGGTCGCGAGGCGCCAGGGGCCGCATCCGCTGCCCGTTCGGGCTGGCCTGCCGGCGTCGGGTTGACCAGCTGGTCATAGGTGAACACAAGGTCCCGGGAGTCGCGGGCATAGAGGGGAGCGGCCGGGAGGGATGTAGAGCGGGCGCCGGCGAGAACAGCGCGCGTGATCTCGTTGGACGGCTCAACCCAGTGCTCGCCGAAGAAGCGTTCGCGCAGTGACTCGCGCAGCCTCGACCAGAGACTCACCATAACCGGTAGACCATAAGCGATGAATGCCGGGCTGGCAACTGCGCCATCACGCACCCGCTTCGGGGAGGGCAGCGAGGAACGCGAGCACGATGCGGTTCCACTCATCGGCGCGCTCGAAGTAGGCGGAGTGCCCGGCGCCGGGGATTTCGTGGTGGATGGCCCCTATGACGAGTGATGAAGCCTGCCTGACCATCTCGGGCGAGGTGATGCGATCGTGCTCGCCGACGACGAAGAGGACGGGAATCCCGAGATCGGAAAGGAACCCGTGCATGCTGCCGCGATAGGATGGTGGCGGGCGGCCGAGCATGCCCCTGGGGCGGGGAGGATTCAGGGCGTTTATCTGCCGGTACAGGAGAGCCAGAGCGGGTTGTGCCTGTTCGAACTCGCTGGCGAGCGCGTGCTCACGGAGGTTGCCGTTGCCACGAAGGTCTCGAAGCTCGTCCTGGATTTCGCGGACACGGTCATCGGTTGCGCCTGCGGTGGTACCCGAAAGTACGAGGGAACGGATCTTCCGGGGCGCCAGCCGGGCGAGGCCAGCGACGGCTCGCCCTCCCATGGAGTGAGCAACGACGTGGGCATGTTCGATGCCGAGGTGGTCCATGAGCGCGATGAGGTCGGTGCCAAAGGCCCAGCGGCCGGCCGCCACGTCACCGCGGCTCAACCCCCAACCGCGGGCGTCGTACACGGTGCAGCGGAAGCTGCGGCTGAACTCGGGGAGCTGTTGCCACCAGGAGAGGTGGTTTCCGCCCGCGCCGTGCAGGAGCACCAGGTCATCACCGGCGCCGTGCTGCTCGAAGTAGAGCCGGGCCCCGTTCACGCTGGCATAGGGCATACCGGGAGTCTAGCGGCGGAGAGGGATGACCGCACCCGGGTCCGGGGGTTTGCGACACAAAGCGGCGGCAGTGGTAGCTTGCGCCCATGAAGGTGGATGCCGTGATCGTGGCGGCGGGCGTATCGACCCGGTTTGGGCCGGCGGACAAGCTGTTCGCTGACCTGTGCGGAAGGCCCGTGCTGGCGTGGTCGATAGCAGCGTTCGCGGCCGCTGCTAGCGTTGAACGTGTAGTCGTGGTAACCGGGGAAGGCTCTCTCAAGGGTGTTGAGCAGGTACTGCTATCGGCAGCCGGGGAGAAGCCCGGCCTGGTGGTAGCAGGCGGCGCGAGACGGCGCGACAGTGTGGAAGCGGGCTTGCGGGCGGCCCGGTCGCGCTATGTTGCGATCCACGATGGCGCCCGGCCGCTTGTGACGCCGGAGCTCATCGAGCGCTGCATTGCGGCGGCAGAGGGCAGGGCGGGGGCAATCGCGGCCATCCCGGTGACGGACACGGTGAAGGAGGTTCGCGACGGCATGGTGGTGGGTCACCTTGAGCGTGCGATGCTCTGGGCGGCACAGACTCCGCAAGTGGTGCTCCGGCAGGCGTGGCTGGACGCGGCAGCAGCCAGCGACGATGACGAGACGGACGATGCGGCAATACTCGCGCGCTTTGGGCTTGAGACGGCGGTGGTAACGGGCGACCCGGGCAACCTCAAAGTGACGCGGCCCCTCGACCTGGAGCTTGCCGCTGCCATCGTGCGAAGTGAGGGGCGATCGAGTTGCGGATAGGACAGGGAGAGGACATCCACCGCGTGGACGAAAGCCGTGCGCTGGTGCTGGGCGGGGTCATCATTGAGGAGGGCCCTGGGCTGGCCGGGCACAGCGACGCCGACGTGCTGATACATGCAATCACCGATGCTGTGCTCGGTGCGCTGGCGCTCGGCGACATAGGGCAGCATTTCGCGCCGACGGACCCACGGTTTGCGGGAGCGGATAGCGCGGACTTCTTGCGTGCGGCCATGAAGATGGCAAGAGCCGCTGGCTGGGAGCTGGTGAACCTGGATGCAACAGTCCGGGCCGAGCGTCCGAGGCTCGCGCCGTACATCCCGCACATCAGGCAGCGACTCGCTGAGATTGCGGGCGTCGACCCCGGGGCAGTGAGCGTGAAAGCCAAGACCGCTGAGGGCCTGGGGGCAGTTGGCCGCGGCGAAGCGATGGCAGCAACCGCCGTCGTCTTGCTTGCGCCGGCTGGTTGACCGGTCCGGGATGACGGGGGAATAGACGGGGCCTCCCCGGATTGGGAGGCCCCTCGTGTTGGCCTGCACGGGACGGAAGCGGGCTACTCCTCGTCTTCTCCGACCTGGAAGTCTTCGAGGTCGTCCTCGTCGTCGTCCAGGTCGAGGGCGTCGTCGTCGTCACGGTTGATGGTGGCGATGCCGGCGCGGCTGCTCCTTGCGCCCGATTCCATGGCCCCAAGCATTCGCTCTAGCTCGGCTTCCTCTTCGAGGAGAAGCGACTCGGGCAGGTCGAGCTCGGCGATGTGCTCGCGGCGAGCGACCTCGATATCGGCGCGCGCGGGGATGAGCTTGCCGATGATGACGTTCTCCTTGAGGCCGAGCAGGCGGTCGATCTTGCCTTCGATGGCCGCGTTGGTCAGGACGCGGGTGGTTTCCTGGAATGAAGCTGCCGCCAGCCATGAATCGGTGTTGAGGGACGCCTTGGTGACTCCGAGGAGCACGGGCTGCCCCGTGGCCGGCTCACCGCCTTCGGCGACCACGTGGTTGTTCATCTCGGTGAACTCCCGGCGATCGATGAGATCGCCCGGAAGGAGGCCGGTATCACCAGGATGATCGACCTTGACGCGCCGCAGCATCTGGCGGGTGATGACTTCGACGTGCTTATCGTTGATGTTCACGCCCTGGGACTTGTAGACCTTTTGGACCTCTTCGACCATGTACTTGCGCACGGCTTCGGGGCCCTGGATGGCGAGGATGTGCTGCGGGTTGCGGGCGCCTTCGGTGATCTGGGCGCCTGCGGTCACAAGGTCGCCGGTCTCGACAAGGAGACGCGCCGCCGCGGGAATGAGGTACTCGCGTTCCTCGCGCTCCTCGTAGATGACCTTCAGTGGGCCCTTGCCGGAGGGCACGCGGACGATGCCCGAGATGCGTGAGATGACCTGCGCGCCGGTGGAGGCAACGTCGCGGGATTCGGTTCCGGCCGCATTTGCGGCTGCGGCGAGGACGGTGCCATCGGAGACGTGCTCACCATCCTTGCAGAGGAGCTCGGCGCCCCTGGGGATTTCGTACTCTTCGACGTGGGAGAACTGGTTCACAATGCGAACCACGCGCCTTTCGTTCTCCTGAGAGACCTCCACCAGGCCGTCGATCTCGCTGATGATTGCCTCGCCCTTGGGGGCGCGCGCCTCGAAGATCTCTTCGACGCGGGGGAGGCCGCTGGTGATGTCGGCAACGCTGGCGACGCCACCGGTGTGGAAGGTGCGCATGGTTAGCTGGGTCCCGGGCTCGCCAATGGACTGGGCGGCAATGATGCCCACGGCAGTGCGCAGTTTCACGAGCTCACCGCGGCCCAGGTCGCGGCCGTAGCAGAGCGCGCAGATTCCGCGCTCGGCCTCACACGACAGGGGTGTGCGAACAAATACGCGCACCAGTCCGCGCGTGTCGATGGCCAGGGCCATCTCCTCGGTGATCTCTTCGTTCCTGTCGCAGAGGACCTCGCCGGTGTCTTCGTCGACGACCGGGGAGGCAGCGTAGCGGCCGATAACGCGGTCGGCCATGGTTTCGAGGACGTCCC
>WBZY01000132.1_pt1 | contig 13982 bp, 16 predicted proteins | sample 5204191 | NCBI WGS metagenome assembly WBZY01 (sample SAMN12344363, study PRJNA552823) | activated sludge metagenome | biome: Activated sludge suspended growth; feature: Anammox Sidestream; material: Wastewater; isolation source: activated sludge from anammox sidestream of wastewater treatment...
CCCTGTTGCTCTCGAGCAACAGGGACAACAAAGCGCGTGATGGGTCCGCTGAACGCGCCCAGCCACACGTAAATCGTGAAGATGAACATGGTCAACAGCCAGCCGCCGAGGAAAACGCTGAGGGAGCCGGCAACGCTTTTTTCGCGCGACCAGAACCACTTCGGAGAATTGACGCGGCGCCCCACGATGTCGGCGATCCCGTCGCCGCCGCAGAGGATCATCAAGGCAGGGATGCCAATGAGCGAATCCTTCCAGTAGATCAACGTCATGGCGACAAACACGATCCCATAAAACAACGGACCGCGTAGAATCTCGCGCGGATCGCCCGTCCGCGACATGGCTTTGACCGCGGCTTCGTCTTTGAGGATGCCCAAACCGACCAGCGCGAATTGAAGCGTGATGACCAGCGGCACGAGCGCGGCAAGCCAACGAGAAATCGCTTCATCGGTGAACATGAGCCAACACAAGACGAAGATCGGACCCGTGCCGATGTGGATGAGTTTTCGACTCAACCGGCTTTCGATCACGCCGCGATGGGCGAGAAAATCCATGAGGCGGAGGAAGGCGACGGCAATCGCAAATGTAAGTAGGGTGGCAATGTAAGGCGACATGATTCCTCGAGGTTGAAACCATGATAACATATCGGGCGTTCTGTGTGAAAAAACTTATCTTTTCGGACTTACGCAGTTGAACCTGTTGCGCCGTAGTTGCACTGCGGCGGCGGCAGTCCAACTGCCCGCCAACTGCGTAAGTCCTGTCCTTATGAAATGCCAATGAAAAAAAGCGGATTCTATATTCCCGAACTCGACAGCCTGCGTTTTTTTGCCTTCTTGTTGGTACTTATCCATCACGCGGGATACTCAGCTCTTATTCCATCCTGGGAGGTCGTTGCACGATACGGCTGGATGGGGGTTGATCTGTTTTTATGCCTCTCCGCTTTTTTGTTCTCGCGGTTGCTTTATGCAGAATACCAAGCCACCGGAACCGTGACGGTCAAGAACTTCTACATCCGCCGGGCGTTCCGAATCTGGCCCCTCTACGTTTTGTTCTTTGTTATCGCGGTCACATTGACCGTTCAAAAAGGGGGATGGAGCGATTCGTTGACCACGCGCGCGCTGGGAATGTTGACCTTTACCGACAACTTCATGGCGGCGCGTTGGGGATACAACAACGCGATCCTCTACTCAAATCACCTATGGACTATCTCATACGAAGAACAGGTCTATTTGTTCATCCCGTGGGTCTTGCTCTTTTTATACCGGCGAAAACCATCCACTGCGGGTTTATTGCTATTGGGTATGGGTCTGCTCGGCACATTCATCCGCGCCTTCATGATCTATCGCGGCACGAACCATCCCGATATTTGGGTTCTTCCTTTTTCCCATTTTGATTCCGTGCTGGGGGGCATCGTCATCGGACTTGGAGTACTCGATAAACCGTTGAAGAAAATTCCGAATCTCATCTGGCTTGCGCTAGGCATCCTCGCGCTTTGGCAGGTGACTCAACTGCCCAATGTGCGAGAAATTCAATGGGAGTTGATGTATACCTATCCGCTCGTGGGAATCGGCACCTCGCTCATCATTTATTCACTGACGCAAGGAAATCTTTGGGCGATCTCGCCCCTGCTCAGGGTCAAGCCGCTCGCCTATCTTGGAAAAATTTCGTATGGATTGTATGTGTATCACAGGCTGGGGATTGATCTTGCGTATTGGGTCGTTAATCAGCACATAGAGCCTGAAAGGGAACTCGCATATCCCGCCGCAGGGTTATTGCTTGCATTCCTTATCACAGTCGCTATGTCTGTCATTTCATACGAAGCGTTCGAAAAATTCTTCCTGCGTATGAAAGATCGCTTTGCGGTCGTCAAGTCACGACCTGCTTGAAAGACAAAACTCCCTAATTCGCTCGATAACAAGATCGGCTTGCTCTTGGGTCACATGCGGACCGATGGGAAGGCTCAAGACGGTATTTGCAAGTTTTTCCGACAAGGAAAAATCACCTGCTTTGTAACCGAGGTCGGCATACGCTTCGGAAAGATGCGGCGGGACGGGGTAGTGAATCAACGTATCCACGCCGTGTTCATCGAGATGCGATTTGAGTCCATCGCGATCATCGTGAGTCACAACGAAGATGTGCCAGCCATGCTCCGTCTGCGGCGCGGTGACCGGCAAGCCAAGCCCGGGCAGTCCGTTGAGATGTTCGCAATAGTACTTGGCAAGTTTCGCTCGACGCATATTCCATTCATCGAGATATTTCAACTTCACGCGCAAGAACGCGGCTTGCAACGGGTCGAGCCGCGAGTTGTGTCCCCTGACCTCGTTGTAATATTTTTTTCGTGAGCCGTAATTTCGTAACACACGGACCTTATCAGCCAGTTCATCATCGTTGGTTGTCACCGCGCCCGCGTCGCCGAACGCGCCGAGATTCTTTGTGGGATAAAAACTGAAACCAGCGGCAGAGCCTAAATTCCCCGCCATCTTGCCCATGTACTTCACACCGTGCGCTTGCGCAGAATCTTCCACGATTCGCAGTCCATGTCCCTCGGCAAGTTTCCAGATCTCGGTCATCTCCGTTGGCTGACCATACAGATGCACCGGCATGATCGCCTTCGTCCGTTTGGTGACGGCTTGGGCGATACGCGACGGATCAATGTTGTGAGTCAACGGATTCGGTTCGACGGGAATCGGTGTCGCCCCAACATAGGAGACCGACAGCCACGACGCGATGTACGTGTTGGACGGCACGATCACTTCATCCCCCGCGCCAATTCCATACGCCATGAAAATTAATTGAAGCGCTTCAAGTCCATTGCCTACGCTCACACAATGCTTGACACCGATACGATCCGCAAATTCCTGCTCGAATGCGCGCACTTCGTCGCTGAGAATGTACCAGCCCGAATCCATCACGCGCTGATATGCCTGATTGATTTCCTCTCGCAGTTCATCGTACTGCGCTTTCATATCGAGAAAAGGAACGGATGTTTTCATTTGGAAACCGACTCCAAATACTCGTTGTAATTGCGGATGTAATCGTCGGCTTTGTACACATCGGAGGCGAACACGAGAAGAGCCGCGTCGGACGTGAATTTGTACTGGGTCGCCCAAACCATCGGCGGGATGTGAAGCCCCAAGGTTGGTTTATCCAGCCTCACTTCGGCGCGAACGTTCCCGTCATCCAACACGACAGAACACGCGCCTTTGATGCACACAAGAAGCTGATGCAATTCCTTGTGAGCATGTTCGCCGCGCACGTCCTTGCTCGGCACATCGTAGATCATAAAAAATCGGCGCGGCTCGAATGGAAGCAAACCGGGGGATTCTGCAAACGTCAGGCTTCCACGCAAATCTGTGATCTCAGGCAGGCGAATCAACACTCCGCCTTTCACCGGCAGATCGTGATTCCCGCTCACGGGTTGCGCAAGAGTCTCTTCGGTGTGAAAACTTTCGGTCACATAATTTACGATCCGCGCAGGGTTGCCCATGACGATTGAGTTCGGAGGAACATCCCTTGTGACCACCGCTCCCGCGCCCACCATCGCATTTTGCCCGATCGTGATGCCGGGCAAGATGGTCGCATTCGCGCCGATCGAAGCGCCTTTTTGAACGACGATTCTGGAAAATTCCTGCGGATATTTTTTACTGCGGGGAAACGGATCATTCGTGAACGTGGCGTTCGGTCCCACGAACACATCGTCTTCCAGGCGGATGCCGTCCCATAACTGCACGCCGCATTTGACCGTGACGCGATCCCCAACCACCACGTCATTTTCAATGAAGACATGGTCGCAAATGTTACAGTCTTCGCCGATCACCGCGCCGGGTAACACGTGGGCAAACGCCCACACGCGCGTCGCTTTTCCGACCTGCGTGGACTCAACAATTGAATTCGGATGTGAAAAAAAATCAGCCATTCAATCTCCGTTATTTTTGGAGTGGCGGCTTTGGCGCTTGAAGCCACAGAGCGCGCAGAGATTTTGAGATTTTTTCTCTATGATCTCTGTGGCGAAGAAGCCTTTTGCGCACAGGTTTCGCCACTTTCTTATTTTTCAGAGTCTGCCTGTTGAGGCTCTTGATAAATTTCGTCGATCACAAATTGAGGTCGGCGGCGGACTTCATCGAGCGTACGCCACAGGTATTCGCCCAACACGCCGAGCATCGCCATTTGCAAGCCGGAGTTGAACGCGAGAGCGACAATGATCGGCACATAGCCTTTGACCTCGATCCCGTAAAAATACCAGTAAAACAAAACGTAGCCGCCATAGATGAATGACCCCACCGCCACGAGCAGTCCCAGCGCGGAAAGGATGCGGATCGGGACAAAGGAAAAAGCCACAAAAGTATCGATGAAAAGTTTGACTTTCTTTGCCAGCGTCCAGCGGGATTTTCCTTTTGTCCTTTGCCTGCGGATGTAGGGAATCATCACGGGTTTGTATCCCAGCCAATAGACGAGGGTCATGATGTTCGTATTTTTCTCCTGGATGCGATTGAGGTCGACAACCACTTGACGGTCAACGAGGAAGAAGTCAAAGCCGCCGTTGGGATAATCGGCAAGCGCGAACTTTCGGATCAGCGAATAATAGGTATTGGACAACATCTTTTGAACTAGATGTTCTTCCCTATCCTGCCGAATGGCGAAGACCGCTTTGCTTCCCTTTTCCCAGTGAGAGATCATGTCCAGAAAAATCTCCGGCGGGTCCTGCAAATCGGCGGAGATCATGCCGACGCAGTCGCCGGTCGCCACGGTAAAGCCAGCTTGAATGGCGGACATCGAACCGAAGTTGCGAGTCAACTTGACGACTTTGATTCTCTCCGGGCTCCGGGATTGATAGTCCCGCAGAACGTCAAGCGAGCGATCTCCTGAGCCGTCGTCCACAAAAACAAGTTCGAGAGAATACTCCGCGAGTTTCTCCTCCAAGGAAAGAAGTTGAGGAATGGTATCAGGCAGGTTGGATTCGTTGAAATAGACGGGAATTACGATGGAAATCTTTTTCATGGCAAGCCAAATCTGGTTCTCATGTTAACACAAAATGCCGCCACCCAGCGCGGCACAAATCGTCCATCTACAATCGAAAATCGTCAATCTGAAATCGTAAATTGAAAGTGGGCCCAGTAGGATTCGAACCTACGACCAAGCGATTATGAGTCGCCTGCGCTAACCGCTGCGCCATGGGCCCTCGTTTCAGTGATAAAGTAATCAGTGATCAGCAATCAGCGCAACAGTAATTTCTACTGATAACTGACAAACTGATCACTGCTCACCGAACTTGAGCGGGAGATGGGATTCGAACCCACGAATATCAGCTTGGAAGGCTGATGCCTTACCACTTGGCGACTCCCGCGTGCGTAGGAAACAATTTTTTCTAGCAGAGAGTATATTCCCTAGAGGGCTGATGCCCTAGATTGTGTAATTTTAGCACAATTTTACGGCTGATATTCGTGGCTTCTAATCCCCTCTCCCTCACGACTCAAGCCCTGTCTTTGCTGTCGGCTGTGAATTGCAATCATCCTGTTACACCCTCCTACTCATTGTCGCTGTATACTTTATTATCCTTTTCCCCGAAATGGAGTTCGCAATGCAAAGCCAATTGCAAGAAGCGGTAAATGCTATCAAGTCTGGAAACACAGACAGAGCGAAGCAACTTTTGGCTGACGTTCTCAAACATAATCCACAAGACGAAAATGCTTGGCTGTGGATGACAAGATGCTTGACCTCAAACGATGAAAAGAGGTATTGTTTCGAGCGAGTTCTCAAAATCAATCCGCAAAATCAACATGCAGTAGAGGGAATAAGACGGCTGAACAATCCAGTTTCCGCGACTCCACAACCGAAAGCCACTCAGCAACAATCAGGTTCTCAGCGCAAGCCGAAACAGAGTAATCTGCTTTTCGGCATTTTGGCATTACTTGGTTTATTGTGGTTTGCTTGTATATTTGCGGCGGTAACATGGATGTTCCCAGACTCTACTGCGTCGAATGTTCCAAGCCAGCAGAATAATCCTATCCCTACTGCGGTAAGAAGACCAAATTACAGGCAGATGCTTGAAGACAATGGTTTCGTTTATTACCAGAATGATGCAGAGGGCGACCCAATTTACGTGAGTCCCTGTGGTTGTGTTGTTACTGTGAAGCCCGATTATTTGGGATTTGCCGCTTACGTTACCGACGATGATTGCCCAATAGAAGATATGGGCAGAATAATCTCCATAATGTATCCGCCAGAGGTACTCGATTTTATAGTGGCAAACATGGATGTTGTTTCAAAAGATACAATTGCACAGGGTACGGCGGCAGAACACGAAATAGTGATGGACTTTGACAGGGTTGATTACAAACTGGTAATCATTATAAGAGACCGTTGACGGGGTTGCCCAACCCTGCCCAACCTCTTAGCACACTTTTTTTAATTACAGACTCCAGAAAAGTCTATATATAGGTCGGGCTAGGTCGGGACACTTGCCAATTCTTAGCAAATTCTTACAAAAACGCAAGGAATACTGAGGATAATCTTTACTTTGTTTATGCAGTTATAGATGATACTCCACCACCGCATTTTAATTTCTCGTCAATTTTCATCCCGATTCTTGTTCACGATACCCTACCTCCCTAGCCCTCACCCGTCCCTGTTCTCTGTGCAAGCCTTTTCCCTGTCTAACTTCAACCAACGCCAATAGACTCCGACTCCGTTTCGCACAGCCGCCCGCTTGCTTTGCAGAATCATGGAACAAATAAAGCGATTGTTCGATATAGGGCGAGTCTGCAAATTTATCGTCTGGATTTTTTGGAAATCTTGACACCTGACTCCCCCATAACGAGAAACGACCCTCCGCTTGTGGGCTTCGGGTCGTTCTCGACTTGGTGGAATACTAATCTAACTTCATCGGGCAGTAGGAACAGTTTGGAGAAAAAACTGGTTATTGCATAGATAATTTGACGGCTTCTCGGACGCTCATTGGCTTTGTCGGCTGTCTCGAAACAGGTTCGAGTCCAATCGTACTCCGCACGACATTTTTTAGAGAAGTTGGGTTGACTCTTGTTACCTCGGAGTTTCCAAAGGAGTTTCCAAACACCGATTTTTGTAAAATGCCAGCAAAGTGACTTGCCAATGCCCTTCGCTTATCATACTCTTGAAGTCCTACGAAATCTCGGACGACTCGCCGTATGCTTTTCGGTTTGGAGGCTTCTGTGCGGGCTTCTGTGGGTTGTGTGTGCAAGGATTTTGCAACCGCTATCTTGACGCTGAGTCCTTTGGGATAGAGAAACGCCTGTACGGGGCTACGGCTGTTTCTGTGGCTTCTGTGGCTTCTGTTGCTTGTGCTGTCGGCATTGGACATTTCAACCAACGCATTAGATTTGACTCTGCCGTACTCTGCCAAGAGTTCCGCCAAGTCCTCCCCCACAATGCTTGCCGCGTCGTCTCTTTTTGTTTTACGCTTGGGCTTCTGGGATTTCGTAGAGTTCGGTTTGTTCATCTTCGAGTTCATCGTTGAATAGGTCGGGGTTTTCAGTACCATCGGTTTCTTCTCCTGTTTCTTCTACGTTAATTATATCGGCTTGGGTTTCCAATTCCAACTCCCTCTTTTCCTCTTCCACATCCTCATCCTTCATGTCCTCGATGCTAGTCCATAGAGAGAAATCGGCTTCTTCGGCGCGAATCTCTCGCATGATACTTTTGATAAAGCGGGACATGATTCTATATATCGTTTTCTCATTCGCTGAAATCTTCTCAGAGTCGCAAATGGAGGGGAGTTTGTCTAAAATCGCTTGCTTGCACACGTCCGAAATGGTAAACGTATGCAGGACGACTCCGCGCTTCCTGAGTTGTTCGAGAGCCTTTGGGCTAGTGGGCGAATCTCCGTTTTGTCCGTTCAGATAACAGATTGCTATTCTTGCGTCGGGGAAGTAAAAGTCCAGTTTTCCGTCGAACCATTCCGCCTGATAGTCCCTCTCCATTTTTACACTTGACATTGCCAGCAGGAAATCTGCAAGCGTCTCTTTCTCAAAATCCGTTCCCATCTTTCCCATCGTTCCATCGCTCCAAGATGTAGTAATTTAACAGGTTTAATAGGGGAGAGTCATATCGTCTTATAGATTTACGCTGTGTAAAATACGACTCTCCCCCATTCCCAGTTCGCTTATGATTTGTAGATGTTTATGTCATTCTTCTTGTGCTTTTCGCAAACGGGAACGAATCTCTTTTCGTTCTTGTTGCGGATGGTGTGAGTCGCCTTCTCTCCGCAGAACTCGCAAAGGAAATGCGCGACTCGAACCGATGAAAGGGTGTAATCGAGTCGTGCAACTTCTATACTCGACTCTTTCGGCAATGGGGCATAGGTCGGGGCGATCATCCTTGCGGTCATCGTTGCCTCCGCCAGTTCTTCCAGCGTTTTACTCTTTCCGATGCCTCGAACAAAATGGACGGCATGGCATTTGAACTTTCAACCCACATTTTTGGGTTTGTCGCCACCAGCCACGCTTGGGGAAGATTCCATTTTGAAATCGTCCACTCACGGCTAATGGGGTTTCCGACCAGTTCCAAGAACGCGCAGACATTCGCCACGAAATCATCGGGGAGTCCAGCGTAGTCGGCATTGCTTTTGAAGGCTTGTACCGATTCCTCCAGCCTTCGACTCTCTACATCTTCTCTTTTCTTCTTGTCATCCTCAGCAACCGCCTCCTGAGTCCGCCAATATTCTTCGAGCGCGTCGGCGGGGTCTAAAATCTCATCATTTTCATTTGTTGCTTGCGGTTCAGCCTTAAACATTTGTTTCTCCTAAAGTGTACTTACTGTACTTACTGCCTGATGCTCATATCTCTTTGAAATCTCTATACATCTTTTCGTATTTTTCATTAATCTTTATACCTATCCATCCTCTAGCCCGCTTCCCCGCGATTCGCTGTCTGTCTTGCTCACAACCGAATTTCGTGAGAACCGCTGAGACTCTCATCTGGATTGTTCTTTCGATTTCAGAGGCAATGACGCCCTCTGATTTCAGAACGTGAATAATCTCGCTTGTCGTTGCGAACCATTCCCTTTCGTCTGTCGAAATGTCAAAGTACCGCGTGATGTGGTCGGCAATGGGGTCATCAACAACATATCTTTCGTTTATCTCGGCAACCTTTTTCGAGTCTCCCGACTCCAGCAAATAGGTTTCTCCGTCTCGAAATGCCGCCACCGCTTGCGCCCAAAACTGATTCACGTCCACACTCTCATATCCAAAGTCAATCTCGGTCAGTTGGCACACTCTAAAGCGTCTATGCCCTGTTGGGTCGTTAAGGAATCCGTTTCCGTCCAGATTAATCGTGCCGATGTAGGAAGCCGTTACTGTCTTTTTGATTTCGTGCTGACGATACGGGGCGCGGAAGGAAATGAAGGGCAAATCGAGAAATGCCTTCAACGCTTCTACGTCCGACTTCTTGATTGTTGACCCCAACTCTTTAACTTCCCAAACGAAATGAGAAGCGGAGTTGATTAGCCAATCCTTATTCTCTGGATATATCGCGGAGGAGATAAAATATTCGGGCATGAGACTCCCCACCCAATGCACGAAAACGGATTTTCCGAGTCCCTGATTCCCTGCGAGAACAAGCATTGGATTTTGTTGCGTGGGGTCGGGGTGAAGGACTTTGCTGACAGCACCAACTAGCCACTTCCTTAACAGCGTTCCGAAAATCTCGTCTTTGTCCTGAAAGTATGACGCGACTCTGCCGATGTGGTCTCGCCCGTCCCATTGAAGTTTTTGCAGACAGTCTTTTATCGGATGGAATCTGTTTTCTTCACCCTCCGCTAGAATCGCATCCGTGAAAACTTGCTTGTTGGTGTAACCGTGTTCACGGAGGCGAGTCATTATTAAGGCTTGGAGTCCATCTGACATGATGCCCAGATTCGAGTAGAGTCTGTCGTTCATATCGTTTGTTCTAAAGCGATAGCCAAATGCGTGTACTGCTTCCATATAATCGCTGGGCTTTGCCTTGCTTGGGGCGGGTTTGACGAAGACTCCCTGGCTATCTTGCTCTGCCATTTCAAGAAGCGTCTGATAGGCTTCTTCGGGACTCCCACTATATACGGTTTCTTGCTTTCCCCACTTCTTTGAGCAGACCCCCGACTCATACTTCTTGGACGACTGACTCCACATATCCCACACTTGCAAGCCAGCCTGAGAGCCGCCGAACACACCGTAAAGAAGTTTGCCGACTTCAATCCATTTTTCGTAATCGTCGGCGCGGTCATTGGCGACTTTCGCTAAAACGGCAAGCGTTTTTTCGTAGGTATTCGCATTGGCGTCAATCAGCACACCTCGGACGATTGAGACTACCGAAAACGTCCCTATCGGTTCGTTGAAATGAGCCTTTATCCAATCGGGGACTTCTTCAAAATGTGCGGTATTGGAAATCAATTCATAGCCGACTGTACCCGTTCCCGCGACTCTCCCGTTTTCACCATAGACAGCGACTCCCTCGGCAACCTGAAAAGACGTGTGAACGGTAAGCCTCTTCGGGTCATAGGAGTAATAGAAGTCTGTATAATCCTCCGACTTAACTGTGTAGGTTTCGACGGGGTTGTATTTCTCGCGCAATTCTTCCCACCTCTGGCTTTTTGCGTTCTCGACTCGCACTACCGCGAGTCCTTCCCCCGTTTGAATTTGGTTAACTGTTTGCTGTTCCATGTTCTTGACCTTTCAAACCTGAATTGACTAAAGTGACCTGATTCTCATCTTTATTGGAATTGCAGACGCGGCAGAGACTCCAGCCCATAGGCAAAGTGAAATCTTGCAGGAATGACACTCCCCACGATGTACCGCAATTTCGACATTTGCAGGAAACTCGAATCTTAAGAATTTCAGTTTCCAGATTCATAGGAAGGACTAGAATCTTGTCGGGCAAAAGCCTTTGAGTATTGATTTGTTCTGTCATTTGAAATCACCTCGTATTCCTTGCTTTCCTTGTTTTCCTTGTAAACTATTCGACCATTCACATTCTCATTTTTAGGACTCCGCTGTGCAAACTACATCAGAAAGGGAGGAGGGACTCTCTGCGGAACTTGCACAACTCATCCTATATATGCATTATTACACAATGTAGAACAGATTTTCTAGGGTCAGTTTTTGCCGATTTACCCTGTTTTGCACTGTGTAAAGTTAGGGGCATGGGGTCGTCCAAAGCGTGTTCACCCAGCCCGAATAGTTATCAACCTTCACAAAAGCCCAGTTGCCTGAGCGACTCCCGCTGTCGGCTATTCTTGTCCCTCTAGGCAACGGGACAATGGGATGATTGACCATCGAAGGACTCGGACGAAGATAAACATTCTCGTCGGCAGTAACACAGAGGAATTTCGACTCTGGCGTAGAACTGACAACAACGACAAGGGGAGTAACAGTCGGAAGAGTCGGAAGCGGGGTCGTGGTGATTTGCACAAAGACGGGAGTCTGCGTGATAACTGATGTCGGAGTCGGGTATAGGTCTAGGACTTTGGACTCGCTTGGGGCAAGGTTGCAAGAGAGAATTGCCAACACTAGCAACATGAGCAGGGTAAGCAAAACAGTCTTTTGGTTTTTCATGCCGCCTCCGATTTGCCAACGCTCTGGTCGCTCTGATTTTTGCCAACGCTGTCAAGTGCAGGAACGATGCCGCTTCCCTCGACCCACTCGGAGTCGTAGAAAATTGCCAACACTACATTTCTTCCGCCGTCCTGAGCGGTTAGAATTTTTGCCAACGCTCTGCCTTGCAAGTCAATCAACGGGGATGAAACGAGACTCAAAAGTACCTCAGTTGGTTCTTCGCCATCCTTCATACGCTTCTGTATATCGAGCGAACTCTTGGGGGTTTTCCCTTGCGCCGACGTATCTGGTCGTGTGTCTGTCATAGTAACCTCTGCTTCTCCAACAAATGCCTCTCAGGTTTCCTGTCTTGGTGTTGATTCGCCATTCTCTGCGGTCAAGGTTCTTCTTTTTGCCAACGCTCCCGACTTCTTGAACATTCGTAAGTCCTAGAGAGTTGGCAAACTGTTCGGGGAAGGCTACGAAAGTTTCTCCGCCGTGTCCTTCCCCTGCGTAGGGTTTGTTTTGCCAACGCTTCTTTTGGATGTTTTGCCAACACTCTTAACCTGCGGAACGTCTTTTGCCAACGCTACCGCTTCGGTCAAATTGGTCAAATTGGTCAAATTGCCAACGCTTTCGCCGTTCATCAACTTATCCCATGCAGGGCGGACGATGTTACGGAGTCCTTTCCATTGCTTAGGCGGAGTCCCATCTTCGGGAAGTTTGCCAATTGTGAACAGCATGACCAGCACAGAAAGTGGAATCAACGGAACGCCATACGAGAGTCCGAATTTCAACGTGTCCGACATTTGCGCGACATTGCCAGCCGTGATAAACCCATCGAACACTTGACACGCTCCCGATATACCCAACAGAATCCATTTGACAATTCGCGCCGCCGATGAACGTTCAGCCCTGCTATTGAAGTGCAACGCCAACGCCGCGCCCTCAACCAGAATAGCGCACACCGACCCATACACAAACGATACATCGAAGCCCAAGATAGAGTTCAAAATCTGGGGCGCAAAGTAGGAAAGAACGTCCGCCGTTTTGAGGAACAGGATTGCCGCGAGAACGTATGCCGCAAAGTCCAGCCACTTGTCGCCGCTTCCGTTATTAGTTTTGTTTTCCATTCGTCCCTCTGCTTCCTACTTTTCCCGTTTTCAGGTTCTTGGGCATGTGCGCCCTCTCGTCTCTGCCTTTGGCATATTTCAAGATGCTGTCTTTATCTATTTGCCATGTATTACCGAACTTCCGACCCGCCACCTTGCCGACTCTTGCCAGCATCCGAATATGGTTCTGGTCGTACCCGCTGATTTTTTCTGCATCATCTACGGTTATCCAATTGTCCATTTTGTCCATTTGTTTTCTCTCCTGTGATTTAGAACGGTTGCATATCATCATCTATGCTAAATTTTAGACGAACAAGTGTTCTAAAATCAAGGGTGAGTTTCTACGAGTTTTCGTGAGTTTCTACCGCCTAATGTCTCTCAATGGGGCGTGTTCTTGATAGAACTTCTCCACGTCCGCAACGTCCAAGCCCTGAATGTAGTCTCTGGTGGTTTCCAAATTCTCATGCCCCAGAAGGAATTGAAGCCAGAGAATATCCAGCCCATTCTTTACGGAGAGTCTGGCAAATGTTCTGCGTAGAGCGTGAGCCGTGAACTTGACTCCGCTTCTTGTTGAAATCCTATCTACAATCGAACGCAACCCGCCGACTTTCAAACGGGTGTTTTCGTCTGTCTGAATAAGCGGACTGTCAAGTGCAACGAAATCCCCATCCAATGCCATAAGTTCATTGTGGTATCGAATGAGGATTCGCAGTGTACCTTTGTCCACCATGCAGACTCTATACTTCTTCCCCTTTCCTGATAGGATGATGATTTTTCCGTCCTTTAGGTTTATATGCCTCCAATCCAACGCGATGATTTCAGACAACCTCAGTCCCGATGCTAGGGCAAGGTTGATAAGGGCGGAGTCTCTGGTTGAAGTACACGCGGCTAGAACTTGGGGGATGTCGGCTTCTTCGATGTAAAGAAGTCTGGTTTTCCTAATCGGCGGCATTTTGAACGAAACAGGCGTAGAGATGTATTTTTCCTCATACGCAAACCTGACCAGAGTTTTTATGACTCTTGCGAAGATGTGAATGTAACGGTCAGAAAAGGGTTTGCCCGTGCTAGTCTTTTGTCCCCTGAGATAAGCAAGAAAGCCGTTGATATTCGCTGTCGTGAAGGCGTCTGATGCTGAATAGACTCGCTGTGACTCCAGCCACTTGTAGAATTTCCCCAATGAATGTTCATAGGTCTTGTAGGTTCTCTTTGATATTCCTATCGCCTCCCTGCTAACCATGAAATCCTGATGCACACCCCGCACAGAGAACGCAACATCAAAAGCAGTTTTTATATTCATTTTCTATTCTCCTTTTTGAGGGCTAATGCGCTAAAGG
>WBZY01001239.1_pt1 | contig 13980 bp, 11 predicted proteins | sample 5204191 | NCBI WGS metagenome assembly WBZY01 (sample SAMN12344363, study PRJNA552823) | activated sludge metagenome | biome: Activated sludge suspended growth; feature: Anammox Sidestream; material: Wastewater; isolation source: activated sludge from anammox sidestream of wastewater treatment...
CTCGGTGCAGCCCGAGTGCGTGCGCGCATGCATGATCCTGGGCCACCTCAACAGCGCCGAAGGCCAGCTCGACGCCGCGATCGAGGCGTTCGAGCGCGTGGCCGACCTCGACCCGGACTACCTGCCAGAGATCCTGTCGCCGCTGCTGGATTGCTACGCGCGTGCGCAGCAGATGCAGCGCGCCGAGCAGTTCCTGCTGCGAATCATCGAGCGCCATCGCGGGGTGACGCCGGTGCTGGCGCTGGCGCGGTTGTACGCGAGCACGCGCGGCGAGGCCAAGGCGGTCGAGTTCCTCACCCACAGCCTGCGCCAGCGCCCGTCGCTGCGCGCGCTGATGGCGCTGGTGGACATGAACCTGCGCAACGTGCAGGGCGAGGCGCGCGAGAACTTCCTGACGCTGCGCGAACTCACCGCCCAGCTCATCGAAGTCAAGGCGCTGTACCGCTGCAACCGCTGCGGCTTCGGCGCCAAGGCCCACCACTGGCAGTGCCCGAGCTGCAAGAGCTGGGGATCGGTACGGCCGGTCCACGGCGCGACGGGCGAATGAGGCCGTGACCCCTGGCGTGGTGCCGGCACTGCTGCTCGCCTGCGCGCTGGCGTCGGCCGCGCTCACCGCACTCGCGATCGGCTACGCGCAGCGGCGCCGGCTGCTCGACCTGCCGGGCCGGCGCCGCTCGCACGCGCAGGCCACGCCGCGCGGCGGCGGCATCGGCATCGTGCTCACGCTGCTGGCCGTTGTGCTGCTGTGGTGGCCGCAACGGCACGAGGCCTGGTCGATCGCCTGTGCGCTCGCGTTGGTCGGCGCAGCCGGCTGGATCGACGACCACCGCGGCCTGGCTGTGCGCTGGCGCCTGCTGCTGCACTTCGTCGCAGTGGCGCTCTGGCTGGTGCCGCTCGCGCTGGCGCTGGCCCGCAGCGCCTGCGTGCTGCCGCTTGCGCTCGACTGCAGCCAGCTGCGCCTGCTGCTGGCCGCGACGACGCTCGCGGTGGGCGTGGCGATGGTGTGGTCGATCAACCTGCACAACTTCATGGACGGCATCGACGGCATCCTCGCGATGCAGGCCGCTTTCGTGTGCGCGGTGGCCGCAGCCGCGTTCGCCCACGCCGGCGCCGCGCCGCATGCCCTGGGCGCCGCGGCCGCACTGGCTGCGATCCTGGGTTTCCTGCCGTTCAATTTTCCGCGGGCGCGTGTGTTCATGGGCGATGTGGGCAGCGGCGTGCTCGGGCTGTGGGTCGCGCTGCTCGTGGTGATGCTGGCCATGCGCCCGGGCGTGGCGGCCACGAGCGGACTGATCGCGGCCTCGGGTTTCGTGGTCGATGCCACCTGCACGCTGCTCAGCCGCATGCTGCGCGGGCGGCGTTGGTATAGTGCGCACCGCGAGCACCTGTACCAGTGGCTCGTGCGCACGGGCCTGTCCCATGCGCGCGTGGTTGCGCTGTATCTGGCCTGGAATCTCCTGATCGTGGTGCCCGCCCTGTTGTGGATCAATCGACCGCAAGCCCATGCCGCCGGCAGCGGCATGCTGCTGGCGGTGTATGCGGCCGGCACCGGCGTGTGGCTGGCCGGCAAGCGCTGGTGCCTGCGGCAGGTCGCGCGGCGAGGTGGCCATGCAGCCGCGTAAGGCGATCGCGCGCATCCATCCGCGCCTGGCCGTGGTCGCGCACGACCTGTTCATGGTGTGGCTGGCCTGGACCGCGGTCAACGCGGTGCGCTGGTCGCTCGAAGGCGACGTGGTGCCGGTATCGCTGTTCGGCGTACCCGACCTGCTCGTGCTGGCCGCGCAGGGCCTGGTGTTCTGGTGGACCGGGTTGTATCGCGGCCTGTGGCGCTTCGCGAGCATGCCCGACATGTGGAACATCCTGCGCGCCTGCATCTTCGGCGCGGTCGCGGTCGCGATCACCCTGTTCCTGTACAACCGCCTGCACCAGGTGCCGCGCACGGTGCTCGCGATCTATCCGTTCGTGCTGGCGATCCTGCTCGGGGTGCCGCGCCTGGCCTACCGCTACTGGAAGGACAGCCGGCTCGACCTCGGCGGCGGCGCGGGCGAGCGCGTGCTCGTGCTCGGCGCGGGCAAGGCCGGCGAGGCGCTGGTACGCGACCTGCGCCGCGAGCGGCGCTACATTCCGGTCGGATTCCTCGACGATGACCGCGGCCTGCGCGGTGCGCGCGTGCACGGCGTGCCCGTGCTCGGCCCGCTCGACCAGTTGCCGCACGTGGCGCGCGAAACGGCCGCGCAGATGGTGGTGATCGCGATCCCGTCGGCCAACAAGGCGCAGATGCGCCATGCGGTGGACGTGTGCGAGGAGAGTGGCCTGCCGTTCCGCACGGTGCCGCGGCTCGAAGATGTGGTGGCCGGGCGCTCGGCCTTCAACGAACTCAAGGAAGTGGCGATCGACGACCTGCTCGGCCGCGAGCAGGTGCAACTGGACTGGACCGCGATCCGTACCCGCCTGAGCGGGCGCCGCGTGCTCGTCACCGGCGGCGGCGGCTCGATCGGTTCGGAGCTGTGCCGGCAGGTGGCGCGGCTGGGCGTGGAGTCGCTCACCATCCTCGAACAGTCCGAGTTCAACCTGTACGCGATCGAGCAGCAGCTGCGGCGGGACTATCCGGACCTGCTGCTGCGCGCGGTGCTGGGCGACTGCGGCGACCTCGCCACCTGCGAACATGTGTTCGCCGACGCGCGGCCCGAGATCGTGTTCCATGCCGCCGCCTACAAGCAGGTGCCGCTGTTGCAAGGGCAACTGCGCGAGGCGTTCCGCAACAACGTGCTCGGCACGCGCACGGTGGCGCAGGTGGCCGACCGCTGCGGGGTGGACGGCTTCGTGCTCATCTCCACCGACAAGGCGGTCAATCCCACCAGCATCATGGGCGCCTGCAAGCGCATCGCCGAACTGTACTGCCAGAACTTCGCGCGCCAGTCGCGCACGCGCTTCATGACCGTGCGCTTCGGCAACGTGCTCGATTCGGCCGGCTCGGTGGTGCCGCTGTTCCGCGAGCAGATCCGCAGCGGCGGGCCGGTGACCGTGACCCATCCCGAAATCACGCGCTACTTCATGACGATCCCCGAGGCCTGCCAGCTCATCCTGCAGGCCACGGTGCTGGGTGAGGGCGGTGAGATCTTCGCGCTCGACATGGGCGAGCCCGTGCGCATCCGCGACCTGGCCGAGCAGATGATCCGCCTCGCGGGACGCCAGGTGGAGCGTGACATCGCGATCGTCTACACCGGCCTGCGGCCCGGCGAGAAACTGTTCGAGGAGCTGTTCCATCCGCAGGAGCAGTACGTCAAGACCGCGCATGCCAAGATCTTCCTCGCGCAACCGCGCGCGATGGCCTGGGCGCTGCTGGCCGCGCAACTCGCGCAGGCCGAAGGCGCGGTGCGCGACTTCGACGAGCCGGGCCTGCAGCGCATCCTGGAGCAGCTGCTGCCCGAATTCGCCGGCAACCAGGCCACCGCCGGCACTGTCATCAACCTCCGACCCGCCTGAGCGGCACCGTTGCCATGAATCCAGCCTTGCGCAAAGTCGTGTTTCCCGTCGCCGGCCTCGGCACCCGCTTCCTGCCGGCCACCAAGGTGGTGGCCAAGGAAATGCTGCCCGTGCTCGATCGGCCGCTGATCCAGTATGCGGTCGATGAGGCGGTCGATGCGGGCGCCGACACGCTCGTGTTCGTGACCAACCGCTACAAGCACGCGATCGCCGACTACTTCGACAAGGCCTACGAACTGGAAAGCAAGCTCGCCCAGTCGGGCAAGGCCGAGTTGCTGGCGATGGTGCAGGGCACCTTGCCGCGCCATGTGCGCTGCGTGTTCGTGACCCAGCCCGAGGCGCTCGGGCTCGGCCATGCGGTGCTGTGCGCCAAGCCCGTGGTCGGCGACGAGCCCTTTGGCGTGGTGCTGGCCCACGACCTGATCTGGAACGGCACCGGCGCCGGCGCGCTGCGCCAGATGGCGCAGTTGTCCGCGCGCGAGAACGGCGCGGGCGTGATCGCGGTGGAGGAAGTCGCACGCGAACAGACCGACAAGTACGGCATCGTCGATGCGACGCCGCTGTCCGAGCGCGCGGCCAAGATCAAGCTCGTGGTCGAGAAGCCCAAGCCCGCCGCGGCGCCGTCCAACCTCGCGATCGTGGGCCGCTACGTGTTGCCCGGGCGCATCTTCGAACTGCTCGAGAACACCAAGCCGGGCGCGGGCGGCGAGATCCAGCTCACCGACGCGATCGAGGCGCTGCTCGGCGAGCGTTCGGTGCTGGCCTATCGCTTCGAAGGCACGCGCTTCGACTGCGGCAACAAGCTTGGCCTGGTCAAGGCCACCCTGGCGATGGCGCTGGCCGATCCGGCGCTGGCCGGCCCCACCCGCGAATTCGTCACCGGGCTGGGCGCGGACTGAGCCCGCGTGACCAGTCCGCGCCGCGTCGAGGACACGTGATGGACCTGAGCTGGATCCTCAACCACCTGGGTGAAGAGCGCGAGCGCTACTTCGGCGCGGTGGCGCCACCGCTCATGCAATCGTCGATCTTCGCGTTCCCGACCGTGGCGGCGATGCGCGAGGCGTTTGGCGACGAGTTCGCCGAGCACCTGTACACGCGCGGCAACAATCCCACGGTCGAGATCCTGCGGCGCAAGGTGGCGGCGCTGGAAGGCGCCGAGGATTGCCTCATGTTCGGCAGCGGCGCCGCTGCGATGGCCGCGGGGGTGATGGCCTGCGTCGCCGGCGGCGACCACGTGCTGTGCGTGGCCAAGCCCTACAGCTGGACGCGCGCGCTGCTGCGCGACCTGCTCGGCCGCTACGGCGTGCTCACGAGCTTCGTCGATGGCACCGACCCGGCCCATTTCGAGGCCGCGCTGGGCGAGCGCACGCGCATGATCGTGCTCGAAAGCCCCAATTCGCTCACCTTCGAGCAGCAGGACCTGGCTGCCGTGGCGGCACTGGCGCGTGCGCGCGGCCTGCGCACGATCTGCGACAACAGTTATGCGACCCCGCTCAACCAGTCGCCGCTCGCGCTGGGCATCGACCTGGTCGTGCACTCGGCCACCAAGTATCTCAACGGCCACAGCGACGTGGTGGCCGGCGCGCTGTGCGGCAGCCATGAGCTGCTGCGGCAGGTGTTTCGCGGGCCGTACATGACCCTCGGCGCCATCCTCGCGCCGCACGATGCCTGGCTCATGCTGCGCGGCCTGCGCACGCTGCCGATCCGCATGGAGCGCATCGCGCGCACCACGCGCGAGGTGCTCGCCTTCGTCGAGGCCCACCCGCGCGTGCGCCGGGTGTATTCACCGCACTCGGCCAGCCATCCGCAGTCCGCGCTCAGCCAGCGCCAGCTGCGTGGCGCCAGCGGCCTGCTCACGATCGAGCTCGACGTCACCGGAGTCGCGGCGGTCGAGCGCTTCTGCGACGCCCTCACGCGCTTCCTCATGACGGTGTCGTGGGGCGGCTACGAGTCGCTGGCCTTCCCGCTGTGCGCGGTGTTCCCGCGCGACACCGCGCTGCATACCGCCACCGGTACCAATCTCGCGCTGGTACGGCTGTCGATCGGCCTGGAGGAGGCCGACGTGCTCATCGCCGATCTGGAGCAGGCGCTCGCGCGCCTGTGACCTCAGTACGGCAGCGTGCGAATGCGCCAGCCGATAGCGATCGCCGCGATCGCGAGCACCACGCACAACATCGCGCACACGCGCAGCCAGCGCACGATCGGCGCCACTGCCGCGCCACGCCGCACGCGCGTGTCGCGGATCACCCGTACCCCGGGCACCGGCCAGCGCGCGGCACGCAGGGCACGGCGTGATTGCCGCCATGCATGCACGGCGAGCACGAGCAACGAGGCACCCGCCAGCAGCGTGCTCATGCCGATCCACGCGCGCAGCTGGCGCGCCGCCACCGCAGGATCGGCCCCCAGCGCCTGCGCGTAGAGCCAGCGCTGGGTGAAGGCGAGTGCGATCGCGGCGACCACGGCCGCGAGCACGAGCAGCAGCAGGGTGCGCCGACGATAGGCCGGATCGGCGCGCTGGATGTCGTCATTCATGCCGGACTCCCCATGGCAGTGCGCGCATGATAGGCGGCGCGCCGCGCGCGCGCGGCGCCGTTTGTCGTGCAATCGCTGCGCTCGTCGCCGCTGCTATGCTTGCGCGATGAAGACCCTTGCATTGACGCTCGCGGCCCTGGTGCTGGCAGGCTGCCACGGCTTCGCATCGCGCCCGCGCGCACCCGCGGCCGAGCCGGTGCGCGGCAGCGCCGGCGTGTACGACAACCACGCACAGGTGTGGCAGGCGCGCACGCAGGCCACGCCGGTCGCGGTGCCGCACCTGCGCGTCACGCTCAGCGCGACCGCAAGGCCCGAATGGACGCTGTGGCGCGTGCAGCTCGATGGCGCGCAGCCGATGCAGGCGCTGTGGGCAATGCACGAGGTCGCGGCCGAGGTGCCGTTGCTGGTGCCGTATCGCGCGCTGGTGGCCGACCCCGCGTCGGGATCGCAATTCGATCCTGCGCAGTGGGCCGCGCTCGATGCCTGTGCCTTGCGCGGCGGCGCTGCCGGCACCTGGACGGGGGATGCGGCGACCTGCACCGTGCTCGCGCCCGGCATCGGCCCGGGCATGGCCCTGTTGCCGCTCGCCCTCACGCGCGAGGGCGAATGGTTGCGGCTGCGCCTGTATGCCGACCAGGCCCGCGGCGCGGACGCGCGCGAGGACCTGCGCCGGGTGCAGCTGTTCAGCGGCTGGGCGGCGGTCAACGGTGGCGGCCCCAAGGCCGCCGCCGACAACCAGGACTGGCACATGGACCGCGCGCTGCGCCTGGAGAACGAGGGCGGGCGCCATCGCCTGCGCTGGCGCGATGGCAGCGCGGCGCCGTGGTCGCTGCAGCTCGAACGCATCGCCTACCAGGATGGCAACGTGCCCGTGCTCAAGCTGTCGGTGATCGAGGAAAGCAGCGGGCAGACGCTCGCCTACGCCTGGGCCAATCCCGAAGCCAGCCGCATCGGCATCAACCTCGGTTGGCTGCAGGTCGGGCTCGAGCGCGCGCAAGCGACGCCTTGAGGCCCGCCCACGCGCGTCAGGCTTGGCGCACGCGGTCGAGCCACACGCCCAGGCCCTGGGCGTTGAGCTCGATGTCGACATCGAGCCATGCGTCGACCTGCGCGGCATCGACGGTGCAGCCATGCAGGCGCGCCCGTTCCAGGTACAGACCCGCCAGTCCGGCCTTGATCGCGGCATGGCGGTCGGTGGCCTGGGCATGCCGCTGCGCGATCGCGACCATCGCATCGACCTGCAGGTGCAGCTCATCGCCGCGGCGACGTGGCTGCTCGACGCGGCCGAAGTGGGTGAGGTACAGCGCCGTGGGGGCGTGCGCGAGCACGCGCTCGATCGAAGCGTGCATCGCCTCCGGATCGAACTGCACGGGTGAGCTGGTGGGCAGGATGAAGGCACCGTCGGCGCTGTCGAATTCGCGGTAGGACAGGCCGAAGCAGTCGCCCGTGAACACCCCGCCGCTGCGTTCGTCGAGGATTGCGTTGTGGTGGCGGGCATGGCCGGGCGTGTCGATGCAGACGAGCGCGCGGCCGGCGAGTTCGACCACATGGCCATCGCGCGCCTCGACCACGCGCTCGGCCGGAACCGGGCGCAGGCTGCCGTAGCTGCGCTGCATTTCCGCCTCGCCATACACCGCGGTGGCACCGGCCACCAGTTGGTCCGGGTCGATCATGTGGCGCGCACCGCGTGGATGCACCACCAGGCGCGCACCGGGCAGGCGCGCCATGAGTTCGCCGGCGCCGCCGGCATGGTCGAGGTGGACGTGGGTGAGGATGAGCCAGTCCACCGCCGCCGGCGCCAGCCCGGCCGCGGCCAGTGCATGCATGAGGCGCGGTTGCGAATGGTTGGTGCCGCAGTCGATGAAGGCGGCGCGGCCGCCCTCGACCACGAGATAGCTCGCATCGAAGCGCGGACGATGGAAGCCGGTGTCGATGCAGTGGATGCCGTGTCCGGCCATGATGCGCCTACAGCGCCTCGAAGATCCCGGCCGCGCCCATGCCGGTGCCGATGCACATCGTGACCATGCCGTACCTGTGCCCGCGCCGGCGCATGCCGTGCACCAGCGTGGCGGTGCGGACCGCGCCGGTCGCGCCGAGCGGATGGCCCAGCGCGATCGCGCCACCGAGCGGATTGACCTTGGCCGGGTCGAGGCCGAGGTCGTGGATCACCGCGAGCGACTGCGCGGCAAAGGCTTCGTTGAGTTCGATCCAGTCGAGCTGGTCCTTGCCGATGCCGCTGCCCGCGAGCGCCTTGGGAATCGCCGCGATCGGGCCGATGCCCATGATCTCGGGCGGCACGCCGGCGACCGCGAAGCCGACGAAGCGCGCCAGCGGGGTGAGCTGGTAGTCCTTGAGCGCCTGCTCGCTGGCCAGCAGCACCGCGCCCGCCCCGTCGGACATCTGCGAGGAGTTGCCCGCAGTGACACTGCCGCCAAGTCGAAACACCGGCTTGAGCTTGGCCAGCAGCGCTGGGCTGGTGTCGTGGCGCGGACCTTCGTCCTGCACGATCTCGCGCGCGTCGTCGCGGACCGTGCGCGCGGCCAGGTCGGGATAGTGGTCGGCGAGCGTGAAGGGCACGATCTCGTCGTTGAACTCGCCAGCCGCGATCGCTGCCAGGGCCTTCTGGTGGCTGGCGTAGGCGAACTCGTCCTGGGCCTCGCGCCCGACCTGCCAGCGCTCGGCCACCTTCTCGGCGGTGATGCCCATGCCGTAGGCGATCGCGACATGCTCGTTGTCGAACGCGGCCGGGTTGAAGGCGATCTTGTGGCCCATCATCGGCACCATGCTCATCGATTCGGTGCCGCCCGCGAGCATGAGGTCGGCCTCGCCGAGCCGGATGCGGTCGGCGGCCATCGCAATCGCCTGCAGGCCCGAGGAACAGAACCGGTTGATGGTGACCGCGGGCAGGCTGTCGGGCAGGCCGGCCAGCAGCACGCCGATGCGCGCGACGTTCATGCCTTGCTCGGCCTCGGGCATCGCGCAACCGATGATCGCATCGCCGATGCGGGCCGGGTCCACACCCGGCGCCTGGGCCAGCGCCGCGCGCAGCACATGCGCGAGCAGGTCGTCGGGGCGGGTGTTGCGGAACACGCCGCGCGGCGCCTTGCCGACGGGCGTGCGCACGGTGGAAACGATGTAGGCGTCCTGGATTTGCTTGCTCATGGGGATTCCCGGTGGCGCACTCCCGCGCGGCGGGAATGCTGGATGGGTGGGGGATGCGGACTAGTTGCGCAGCGGCTTGCCGGTGGCGAGCGTGTGCGCGATGCGCTCCTGGGTCTTGGGCATCTGCGCCAGCTCGAAGAAATGGCGTCGTTCCAGGTCGAGCAGCCACTGCTCGTCGACCTGGCTGCCGCGCTCGATGCGGCCACCACACAGCACGTCGCCGATGCGCGTGGCGATCACATCGTCGTGGGCCGAGATGAAGCGGCCCTCGAGCATGTTGACCAGCATCATGCGCAGCGTGGCCAGGCCCACATCGCCGGCCACGCCGACCTGTTGTGCGGGTGGCGGCGGACGGTAGCCCGCATCGGCCATCGCCGCGGCCACGCGCTTGGCCACGTACAGCAGCTCGAAGCTGTTGAACACGACCACGTCGTCGGGGCGCAGCAGGCCCAGTTCCTTGGCTTCCAGCGCGCTGCCCGAGGTCTTGGCCTGCGCCACGGTCTCGAACATGCGCTTGATCTCGGGGAACACATCGCCGTCGTGGGCGCGTTGCGCGGCGCGCACCGCGATTTCCTTGAGGCCGCCGCCCGCGGGCAGCAGGCCCACGCCCGCCTCGACCAGGCCGATGTAGCTTTCCAGCGCCGCCACCGTGCGTGCGCAGTGCATCTGGAACTCGCAGCCGCCGCCGAGCGCGAGGCCGCGCACGGCCGCCACCACCGGCACCAGCGCGTACTTGATGCGCTGGCTGGTGCGCTGGAAGTTGGCGATCATCGACTCCAGGCGCGCGATCTGCCCGCCCTGCACGAAGCCGAGCATGCCCTTGAGGTCGGCGCCGGCCGAGAACGCCTTGTCCGAAGCCTGCCAGACCACCACCGCCTTGAGCGCACGCTCGGCGTGGTCGAGCGCATGCTGGATGCCGTCGAGCACCGCATCGTTGACCGTGTTCATCTTGGTCTTGAACGAGAGGATGCCGACTCCGTCATCGCCGAGCGTCCACAGCCGCACGCCATCGTTCTCCCACAGCGTGGCACCGCTGGCCGGACGCTCGCCCAGCAGTGGATCGGGGAACAACTGCCGCGCATACACCGGGTGGTTCGAGCGTGGCTCGTAGCGGGCGCCGGCCGGTGCCCACGAGCCTTCGGCATGATGCACGCCGTCGACCGCAGCGACCCAGGCCGGCAGCGGCGCCTTGCTCATGGCCTTGCCCGCGGCGATGTCCTCGCTGATCCACTGCGCGACCTGGCGCCAGCCGGCCGCCTGCCAGGTCTCGAACGGGCCGAGCTTCCAGCCATAGCCCCAGCGGATCGCCAGGTCGACGTCGCGCGCGGTCTGCGCGATCGACTGCAGGTGGAACGCGCTGTAGTGGAACAGGTCGCGGAACATCGCCCACAGGAACTGCGCCTGCGGGTCGGCCGACGCACGCAACCGCGCGAACTGCTCGGTCGGGTCCTTGATCGCAAGGATCGCGGCGACCTCGGCCGATGGCTGCGCGCCGCTGGCCACGTAGTCCTGGCGCGCGAGATCGAGCACGAGGATGTCCTTGCCCCGCTTGGTGTAGATGCCGGCACCGCTCTTCTGGCCCAGCGCCCCCTTGTCCACCAGTGCGCCCAGCCATGCCGGAGTGGCGAAATGGGCATGCCAGGGATCGTCGGCGAGCGTATCGGCCATGGTCTTGATCACGTGCGCCATCGTGTCCAGCCCGACCACGTCGGCGGTGCGGTAGGTGGCCGACTTGGGCCGGCCGATCGCGGGACCGGTGAGTGCATCGACGAGGTCGAAGGGGAGGCCGAACTGTGCGGTGTGGTGGATGGTGGCGAGGATCGAGAACACGCCGATGCGGTTGCCGATGAAGTTGGGCGTGTCCTTGGCATACACCACGCCCTTGCCCAGCGTGGTGGTGAGGAACGCTTCCAGGCCCGCGAGCACGGCCGGATCGGTCTGGCTGTCGGGCGTGAGCTCGACCAGGTGCATGTAGCGTGGCGGGTTGAAGAAATGGATGCCGGTGAAGCGCGGCCGCATCGCACTCGGCAGCGCGCTGGCCAAGGTATTGATGGGCAGGCCGGAAGTATTGCTTGCAACTATTGCAGAATCAGATACATGCGGAGCAATCTTCTTGTAAAGATCGAGCTTCCAGTCGAGCCGCTCGGCGATCGCCTCGATGATGAGGTCGCAATCGTGCAGCGCGTCCAGGTGCTCGTCGTAGTTGGCCGCGCGGATCGTCGCCGCCACCGCCTTGCTGGCCAGCGGCGCCGGCGAGAGCTTGCCAAGGTTGGCCAGCGCCTTGTGCACGATGCCGCTCTTGTCGCCTTCCTTGGCCGGCAGGTCGAACAGCAAGGTGGCGACTCCGGCGTTGGCGAGATGGGCGGCGATCTGCGCGCCCATCACGCCGGCGCCGAGGACCGCGGCTTGGCGGATGCGAAGGGGCGGATGGTTCATGGCTGGCTCCGGTGTGGAATGCAAGGATGGATCGGGGGATGAGTGAAGCTGCGTGCGGCGCGCGCGCTCATGCGCGCAGGCCGGCAGCGGCGAAGGCGATGAGGTGGGTCACGGCCTGGCGGCGATGGGTCTCCTCGCTGGTGGTGCTGCGGCGTTTGACGATGCCGAAATCGGCCATCGCATAGGTCACCGCGCCGGCGATGATGTCGAGCCGCCAGTACAGCCGTTCCTTGTCCAGATGTGGCAACAAACGCATGAAAACACTGGCAAATTCACGCAGCACATGGCCATAGTTCTCGGACAGGAAGCGGCGCAGGCGCTCGTCGTGCTCGGCGTAGGCGCGCGCCAGCACGCGCACGAATGCGCCGCCGCCGTGGGCCTCCAGCGACTGTTCGAGGGCAGGGCGGATGAAGGCATCGAGCACGTCTTCGAGGCTGGCATCGCCACGCCCGGCGACGCGCGCCAGCGCGGCCAGGCGCTCGCGGTTGAGCTGGTCGAGGCGGCGCCGGAACACCTCTTCTATCAGCCCTTCCTTGGAGCCGAAGTGGTAGTGCACCGCGGCGAGGTTGACGCGCGCACCCGCCGTGACCTGGCGCAGCGAGGCGCCGGCGAATCCATGGCGCGCGAACAGGACTTCGGCCGCACCGAGGATGCGCTCGCGGGTCGAGAAACCGGGTTGGGTCATGGGGGCAAGGGCGTCGCCGCGGATCAAACGATCGTTTGAATGGTAGGCGCCGCTCGTGGTGGCGGTCAAACACCTGCGGGAAAACTCGTGCGATGGAGTGCACAAGCGCGCGCGCTTTCGCTAGAATCCGCACTGATAATGTGGTCCAAGTCTGCGGATTGGCGCGGTTTTGGCCCATCGCGCGCCCTGCGGGCGCACCCCTGACAATCCACTGTGGAGACACCGGCTCATGGCGCTGGAGCGCACCCTTTCCATCATCAAACCCGACGCGGTCGCCAAGAACGTGATCGGCGAAATCTATTCACGCTTCGAAAAGGCCGGGCTGCGCATCGTCGCCGCCAAGATGAAGCAGCTCTCGCGCGCCGACGCCGAAGGCTTCTACGCGGTGCATCGCGAACGGCCGTTCTTCAAGCCGCTGGTCGAGTTCATGATCTCGGGCCCGGTGATGATCCAGGCGCTGGAAGGCGAAAACGCCATCGCCAGGAACCGCGAGCTCATGGGCGCGACCAATCCCAAGGACGCGGCACCCGGCACGATCCGCGCCGATTTCGCCCAGTCCATCGACGCCAATGCGGTGCATGGCTCCGACGGCGCCGATACGGCCAGGACCGAAATCGCGTACTTCTTCACCGACGCCGAGCTCTGTTCGCGCTAAGGTCGGGACCATGACCGCACCCGTGCCAGCGCCTGCCGCCCGAGTGTCCGCCGCCGCCGCGGCGCGCGCGGCGGCGGCTGCCGCGGCACCGGCACGGCCGAACCTGTTCGACCACGACCGCAACGGCCTGCGCGCGCTGTTCGTGCAACTGGGCGAGCAGCCATGGCGCGCCGACCAGGTCATGAAGTGGGTGTACCACCGCCACGTCACCGACTTCGCGCAGATGAGCGACATCGGCAAGGCGCTGCAGCACAAGCTCGCGCAGTCGATCGACATCGTGCCGCCCAACACGATCTTCGAGAAGCAGGCCAGCGACGGCACCCACAAGTGGCTGCTGGGCATGGACGGCGGCAATGCGATCGAGGCGGTGTTCATCCCGGAGACCTCGCGCGGGACCTTGTGCGTGTCCTCGCAGGTCGGCTGCGCGCTTGCCTGCCAGTTCTGCTCGACCGGTGCGCAGGGTTTCAACCGCAACCTGTCCGCGGCCGAGATCACCGGCCAAGTGTGGATCGCCGCGCGCCACCTCGGCAACGTGCCGCACCACCAGCGCAAGCTCACCAACGTGGTCATGATGGGCATGGGTGAGCCGCTGCTCAACTTCGACAACGTCGTGACCGCGATGAGCGTGATGCGCGACGACCTCGGTTTCGGCCTGGCCAACAAGCGCGTCACGCTGTCGACCGCGGGACTGGTGCCGATGATCGACCGCCTCGGCGAGGTCGCCGACGTGTCGCTGGCGGTGTCGCTGCACGCGCCCAACGACGAACTGCGCAGCGAGCTCATGCCGATCAACCGGAAATACCCGATCCAGGCACTGCTCGATGCCTGCGTGCGCTACACCCAGCGCCGGCCGCGCACCACGATCACGTTCGAATACACGATGCTCAAGGGCGTCAATGACCAGCCGGCGCACGCGCGCCAGCTCATCAAGCTCATGCGCAAGGTGCCGTCCAAGGTCAACCTGATCCCGTTCAACAGCTTCCATGGCACGCAGTTCGAGCGTTCCGACGAGACGGTCATCCGT
>WBZY01001240.1_pt1 | contig 13967 bp, 9 predicted proteins | sample 5204191 | NCBI WGS metagenome assembly WBZY01 (sample SAMN12344363, study PRJNA552823) | activated sludge metagenome | biome: Activated sludge suspended growth; feature: Anammox Sidestream; material: Wastewater; isolation source: activated sludge from anammox sidestream of wastewater treatment...
ACCGGCAGTAATGGAAAGTCAACCACGACCGCCCTTACCGGCAAAATATTGCACCAGACACAAAGAACGACCTGGGTGGGTGGGAACATTGGGAAATCCTTACTTTCAGACCTCGGAGAGATACAACCCGCAGATATCGTAGTCCTTGAGCTATCCAGCTTTCAGCTTGAGGAACTCCTGTGCTCACAAACAAGCCCGGGCATCAGCATTGTAACCAATATATCACCCAACCACCTTGACCGATATCCAGGAATGAACGAATATATCCAGGCCAAAAAAGGTATTATTGCACATCAAAAGCCAACAGATTACGCGATTCTCAATTACGATGACCCGGAATTACGAAGGTGGGAGAAGGAATGCAAAGGTAACGTTTTATGGTACAGTACCAGGACAACGCTGTCAGAAGGTGCCTTTATCGACGGCAACTCCCTCGTCCTGTCTGTGAAAGGCAATACAATAGCAGTGCCGTGTGTCTCCGGTATTAAAATACCTGGTATCCATAACCTGCAAAATATCCTGGCTGCCTCCTGTGCCGCCTATCTTGCCGGTGCAAATGGACGGCATATTGAAAATACGATCGCCACCTTCCCCGGATTAGAACACCGCCTGGAATTCGTCCGTCAAATCAATGGTGTACAATACTATAATGACTCCAAGGCAACAACGCCAGAATCTGCCATGGCAGCCGTTACGGCATTCCAGATACCCGTGATCCTGATTGCCGGCGGCTATGATAAGGGAAGCGACTTTGAGGAATTTGCCGGGGTTTGTGCAAAACGCGCCAGGTCGGTTATTCTTATCGGGAAAACGGCAAAGAAGATAGAAGAACTCATCCGCCAGAAAAAAGAGGGAAGAGAAATGCCGTCCCTCTTTACCCCCACAACCTTCAGGGAGGCATTTCAACAGGCAACTACGATAGCAAAGTCCGGAGACGTTGTATTGTTGTCTCCCGCCTGCGCCAGTTATGACATGTTCCTGAATTATGAAGAACGGGGAAGACAATTTAAGGACATGGTTCGGGCCTTATAATATAGTAAACGCTAAAGGAAAGATGTCATTGCGAAGGCGTTAGACCGAAGCAATCTCAAGGGTGGGATTGCTTCACTGTCGTCCGCAATGATTATCACCTGTCAACTTATTTAAGGCGCTTACTATAGTATCTTGTGATAAACTTTTTCTTTCATGCATCTTTTTATAAAGGACTATCATGGTATTGCAAATCGTCTTGTTATTTGCAGGACTTGCCGGGCTCTATTATGGGGCTGAATGGCTCGTCGGCGGGGCATCAAGATTCGCCCGGTCATTTCAAATCAAACCCGTAGTTATCGGACTCACCATCGTTGCTTTTGGCACTTCGACTCCGGAACTTGTCACCAGCGTAACCGCCGGTATGAGGCATTTAAGCGACATTGCCATGGGAAATATTATTGGAAGCAATATCGCCAATATCGGCCTTATCCTGGGGTTATCGGCGCTCGTTCGTCCCCTTACGATTGATACGAAGCTCCTCTATCGTGAAATGCCGATTGTGGTGGGTATCTCATTCCTTTTATATTTCATGGTGTGGGACGGCACCCTAAGCAGGACGGAGGGCGCCATTCTCCTTGGTGGTATTGTACTTTATACGTGTTATGTATACCGCATAGCCTTAAAGGAAGCCAGCCTTGTTGAGCAGGAGTATGAGGAATTTCTTGGAACGGAGGATACGAACGTCAGAAAAAACATCTTCCTTATCCTCATCGGACTTGGGGCGCTCATGGGAGGAGCGCATTTTCTGGTCCATGCTGCGATCTTTATCGCCAAGGTCATAGGAATCAGCGAACTCGTCATTGGCCTCACCGTTATTGCCGTCGGGACGTCTCTTCCGGAACTGGCAACTTCCCTGGTTGCCGCCATCCGCAAGGAATCCGATATCAGTGTCGGGAACGTGCTGGGGAGTAATATCTTTAACATCCTTACAGTCCTCGGCATTTCCTCCATAATCCAACCCCTGTCTGTCAATGCGGCTTCCCTCCGTGTTGATATGCCGGTCATGCTGTTCTTCAGCATCTTCATCATTCCTCTTATTACCTGGAAGTTCATGATTAGCAGGGTACAGGGAATGTTGCTGCTGATTGGGTATGCTGTCTACATTCTCTGGCTATTTTAGTAGTTCCAGGCAACTCCTGGCGACCATTTCCGGTTGTATCTGCGTCATGCAGCGATGGTCCTTCGGACAGATCTTTAAATGACAGGCAAGGCAGTCCACATTGGCGTGAATTACCTCTCCTATTTCTGCCGGAGTGTAAGTATATCGCGGGTCATTTGGCCCCATGAGCGTTACCACCGGTCTCTGAAAGGCGACGGCGATATGCCGGGGGCCTGAGTCAACCGTGATCAACAAGGAACACCTTTTGATAAGCGCTTTCAGGACGTCGAGCGAAACGACCTCATGTGCCAGATTGATCACCCGGGACTTTGCTGCCTGTTCAATGTCCGTTGCCAATTGTGCTTCATGGGGAGCACCTACAACGGCGATGGTACATTCCAATTGGCTCTTTATGAGGTCTGCCGTCCCGGCGAATCCCTCGGCTGTCCAGCATTTCGATGATCCGTATGCGGCGCCCGGATTTAATAAAATAAAGGGATGACCGTTGTTCAAATGATATTTTTTCCCTATTTCGTCTGCGCGACACTCTGCGGCATCAGAAACAAAGAGTTCCAGGTCTTTCGATTTCACCTCACAGCCAACCTCGGTGCACAACCGCAGGTAATAGTCTCCCATATAAGTCGGGAGGAAACGCCCGTTTTCAGATAACCGGCGGATTCCGTCGGTAAGCAGCCATGAACGGGCGTCTCTCCGGTACCCAATCCGCCGCTTTACGCCGCCGAACCAAAACATGCATGCGGAGCTAAAGGAATTGGGAAAGAGAAAGCCCATGTCGTACTTTCCGGAACGAATGCGTTCTATTATCGAAATAGCATGTGCCCGCTGGGACGCCTGGTCTTTTTTGTCCAAAAGAAGGAATTCGTCAAACCAGGGAGTGTCTTCGATAAGCCTCTGAACGTACGATTTTAAGACCAGGGTGATTTTCGCATCCGGAAAATTTTCCCTGATACACCGAAAGGCAGGGGTAGCCATAACGACGTCACCCACCCAATTGGGCGAACGGATGATGATGTTTTTTATATTGGCTGGTTTTTCCAATGAAACTCCGGATGTATGAGAATTCAGGAAGTATCTAAAATTCCTCTGTAATCAGATAGGATTTTACTGAATGCCTTCATACGTTGTCAAGCCAGCGGTTACTTATGGAGTATTGCTGTATGCGATGGATGGGTTTATCAAAACCTTTTATTACTCTTTTGGTAACACTTTAGTTTTTTGAAAATTACAATAATAACAATGTTACCGCACGGTGTAGGGGCGAAGCATTTGCCATAAATTGATATAAATGTATTCACACCCCAAGCAGGCAAATGCTTCGCCCCTACTTTTTCAAAAAACTAAAGTGTTACCTCTTTTGTAAGTAACCATTGAGTTTTTTGAAAAAACCCTCTGTATGAATAATATTGCCATGTAGTGGTAGGTTTGAAACCTGCCTTCAGGGCTGGTGCAATCTTGCAGATTGCACCAGAAATTCTGAAAGGTACTAAAATAAACTGCTAATTGCAATGGAACCATACGAAACGTTTCAGTGCAATCGGGGACGATTGAACCAGCTACAACCAGCCAGAAGTATACCGTGAAAATATTAGCTAATAACCGTCTCTCAGAGTATAATCACAACGCAATGAGTACCTATGAGACAATGATTTACTGGTGAGAAGAAGACAAAAATTTTAAACAGGGACACGGACAATACAAAAAGCTGACATCCCCTTCAGATATGCACGTCAACTATAGTGTGTAACTGAAACAACGCATGAGGAAAAAAAATGGCCCGGGCAATAAAAGAAAGAATTGGTTCAGTAGATGAACCGCTAGAGAAGAAGCTCTGGAAGGCGGCAGATAAGTTGCGGAAGAATATGGATGCCGCTGAATACAAGCACGTTGTATTGGGCTTGATTTTTTTGAAATACATTTCTGATGCCTTTGAAGAACTCTATGAAAAGCTAAAAGAAGGTAAGGGTGACTACGAAGGTGCTGACCCGGAGGACAAAAATGAATACACAGCCGAAAAGGTGTTTTATGTGCCACCCTCTGCACGATGGAAATGGTTACAAGGCAGGGCAAAGCTCCCAACCATTGGCAAGGATATCGACGATGCAATGGATGCCATCGAAAAAGATAATCCGTCACTCAAAGGGGTGTTGCCGAAGGTGTTTGCGCAGGAGAAGTTAGACAAGCAGAGTTTAGGCGGTTTGATTGACCTTGTGGGTAGCGCCACATTGGGCACAAAGGTGGCTCAAAGCAAAGATGTATTGGGCAAGGTGTATGAATATTTTTTAGGTGAATTTGCCCTGGCGGAAGGCAAAAAAGGCGGACAGTTTTATACCCCTGGTAGTGTGGTAAAACTCTTGGTTGAAATGCTTGAGCCTTATGAGGGCCGCGTGTTTGATCCCTGCTGTGGTTCGGGCGGTATGTTTGTGCAGAGTGAAAAATTCGTGGAAGCCCACCGTGATTACTACAAAAAGCACAACGGGAAGAAACTGAATATAAACCCAAAAGACCGTATCTCTATTTACGGGCAGGAAAGCAACCAGACCACCTGGCGTTTGGCCAAGACAAACCTGGCTATCCGTGGTATTGACAGCAGCAACGTAAAGTGGAACAACGAAGGCTCTTTTCTCAATGATATGCACAAAGATCTGAAGGCCGATTACATCATTGCCAATCCACCCTTTAACGATAGCGATTGGAGCGGTGAGTTACTTCGTGACGATGCCCGGTGGAGCGTGCTGGGACAGAAATTACCACCACCCCCAAATAATGCCAACTATGCCTGGATACAACACTTCCTCTATCACCTGGCGCCTTCCGGCCAGGCAGGTTTTGTACTGGCGAAGGGTTCGCTGACCACCAAGACCAGCAATGAAGGCGATATACGAAAGGCAATGGTGGAAAACGATTTAATTGACTGCATTGTAAACCTGCCTACCAAGCTATTTCTCAATACACAAATACCAGCCTGTTTGTGGTTTATTTGCCGGAATAAGTCCGGCAAACCCTCATCCGGCGCCACGCACCACCTTCTTCCAGTGGGAGAAGGGCATTATCGGGGAGGATTTGATTTCTCAGGACAATTGGAATTGGCAAGAATGCTTCGGAATAATGCCACGCCGGCGGAGCAGCTTTTTTGGGAGTTAGTGCGCGATCGCCGTTTTCTGGGATTAAAATTCAGACGTCAGCACCAAATCGGCAACTACATTGCTGATTTCTACTGTGCTGAAAAGAAACTGGTAGTAGAACTGGATGGCGAAGTACATAACGAGCCCGCAAGAATAAAGATCGATCATAAGCGAGATGCTTATATGAAATCGCTTGGCATAACCGTGTTTCGTTTAAGTAATGAGCAATTAATGAGTAATCCGGAAGAAGTTTTAACTTCAATTGCTTCTGCTGTTTCCCCTTCTCCTTTTGGGAGAGGGGAAGGGGTGAGGGTGAACGAATCTCGCAACCGAAAGGGAGAGATGCTGTTTATAGATGCCCGCAATATGGGCTTTTTAATAAACCGCAAAAACCGCGAGTTGTCTGATGATGATATTGCCCTGATCGCAACTACCTATCACAACTGGCGTAGCCCCTCTCCTATTGGGAGAGGCAGGGGTGAGGGTTACATAGACGTGCAGGGCTTCTGCAAATCGGCAACACTGAATGAAGTAAAAGCCCTAAACTATGTATTGACACCAGGCAGATATATTGGCTTGCCCGATAATGAGGACGATTTCAACTTTACCGAAAGGTTTGTTGCCTTAAAAGCAGAGCTGGAAAAACAGATTGCGGAGGAAATCACACTTAATGCTTTGATAAAAGACAACTTATCCCGAATAAAACTACCGAAAGGAAAGTAAACTTAAATATTGATAAGTTTACTTATTTGAGTTAAAGTAAACTTGTTCGAATGTAAATTTACTTTCGTAAAGTGAAATGAAAAAAGTGCTTGATATAGAATCCTTCAGAGCGGGTCATTTTGAAAAAGGTACCGGGTACAGCTATTTTGTGCCAGAGCTTATCAATAATCAATGGCAGTGGAAGGATGCCCAACTCAGCACCCTGCTGGAAAAAGCATCCATCAGCTTGGGTGAACTTAACTCCTTCGCACGGCTGGTGCCCAATATTGACCTGTTTATTCAATTACACGTCACCAAAGAGGCCGTTATTTCAAGTCGGATCGAAGGCACACAAACCAATATAGACGAGGCCCTATTGCCAGAAGAGGAAATAAACCCTGAAAGGCGGGACGATTGGCTGGAAGTACGCAACTATTCGGAAGCCATGAAACATGCAATAAAAGAGTTGGAAAAACTCCCGCTTTCATCAAGACTGCTCTGCAAAACCCATGAAAGACTGCTCTCAGGAGTAAGAGGGAAACATAAAATGCCAGGCGAATTTCGCAAAAGCCAAAATTGGATTGGCGGGACAAGTTTGAATGATGCGGTGTTTATTCCGCCGGCGCATGCTTATGTCAATGAATTAATGGGTGACCTCGAAAATTTTTTACACAACGAGGACATACACGTACCTGCACTTATCCGTATTGGCATTGCCCATTACCAGTTTGAGACGATACATCCTTTTCTCGATGGGAATGGGCGAATAGGCCGGTTACTGATTACACTCTATTTGGTAAGCAAAAAAATATTGCAACAGCCACTCCTTTATCTCTCGGTATTTTTTGAGAAAAATAAAAGTCTGTATTACGACAACCTGACCCGTGTGCGGGAAAAAAATGACCTGATGCCTTGGTTAAAGTATTTTTTGACAGGTGTTGATGAAACAGCCCGGCAGGCATCCAGCACCCTTTCGGAAATATTGAAATTGAAAGAGGATGTTGAAAATACATTACGTAATACAGCGGGCAGACGCACCCATACGACCCTCCTCTTGCTCACGCATCTGTTTGAAGAGCCTTTTATTCATGTGAAGCAGGTGGAGGAAATATGCGACTTGAGTACGAAAGCTGCTAATGATTTGGTTAACCTGTTTGTGCAACAAGGCATTTTGAAAGAGGTAAGTGGCAAGACCCGCTATCGCCTTTTCCTCTTTGAGCCTTACTTGAATTTATTTAAGTAAGAAATAAACCGGAGAACATGAAAAAACTGAAGGCGGCTTAAATTGTCCAAGTGGAAGGAATATAAACTGGGAGAGTTAATTTCAATCAACGTCAAAAGTATTGACAGAAATTATCCCCATAAGAGGATTGAATATCTTGATACAGGCTCTATCACAAGAGGGAAGATAGAGGGTTTTCAATCCGTTAACTTAGAGAATGCACCAAGCAGGGCTAAAAGGCTGGTTAAAGACAATGACATTATTTATTCACCGGTGCGCCCTATTCAACGGCATTACGGAATAATCAAAAATCCAAAACCAAACCTTGTTGTATCAACAGGGTTTGCCGTTTTAAGTTGTGATGAGAAAAAGGCAAATGCAGACTTCCTTTACTATTTTTTAACTGCAGATGAGATTGTAAATTACCTGGATATGGTAGCTGAGGGTTCCACTTCTGCGTATCCGTCTTTAACTCCCGATGTTATTGCAGGTATTGATATCCTTCTCCCACCTCTTCCCGAACAAAAATCCATCGCCTCTATCCTCAGCAGCTTAGATGACAAGATAGACCTGCTGCACCGTCAAAACAAAACCTTAGAGGCATTGTTAGAGGCATTGGCGGAGACGTTGTTCAGGCAGTGGTTTGTGGAAGAAGCGGAGAAGAGTTGGAAAACTAAGAGTCTATTTGATGTCATTGAACTTGTAGGTGGTGGTACGCCAAAGACGGAAGTGGCAGAATATTGGAATGGAAGCATAAAATGGATTTCAGCAAAAGACATTACCTCTAACCATAAGGGCTTCATTACTGAAACTGAGAAAACAATTACAGAGTTTGGGTTGGGAAATAGTTCGACAAAAGTTTTACCCAAATATGCTACAGTTATTTCAGCAAGGGGGACAGTTGGCAAATACTGTCTCTTATCTGAAAGTATGGCTTTTAGCCAATCAAATTACGGCATAAAGCCAAAGTATAAGGAATGTTATTTTTTTACATACTTGTTGGTAGCGAACTCAGTAGATGAACTTCAAGCGGCGGCTTACGGAAGTGTATTCGATACCATTACAACCAATACATTCAGGGAGCACAAAATTCATATCCCAAAGGAATCGGAAATACAATCTTTTGAAAGAAGCATAAAACCCTATTTTGAAAAGATGATGATAAACTGCGAGCAAATCATCACCCTCATCCGCCTGCGTGATACGCTCTTGCCCAAGCTGATGCGTGGGGAAATAAAAATTAATAATGAGTGAACTTCTATTACCATACGATGCTTTTCTCCGATCGGTAAAACAGAACGTTGATAACGATCACGTTTTTCTGCTGGGTGCTGGTGCTTCCATCAGTTCTGGGGTGAAGTCTGCTGAGGATTGTATCTGGGAATGGAAGAAAGACATTTTTGTTTCTAAAAATCCTAACTTGGCAGATCAATACAAAGAATACAAAACGGAGGCAGTAAGGGCAAGCATTCAAAAATGGCTAGACAACGAAGGCTGCTACTCGCCTCTTAACGACTTGAGCGAATATTCTAAATACGCCCTGATAGCTTACCCGATAGATGAAGTACGAAAGAAATATTTTGAAAATATCTGTCGAGGCAAAGAGCCTTACATTGGATACAAGCTGCTATGCTTATTGGTTCAATTCGGGATGGTTCGCTCCGTATTCACTACCAATTTTGACGGTCTGGTAGTTAAATCTGCTCATCAAATGGGCATCACTCCCATTGATATTACACTGGACACAGCAAATCGAATACACCGCCCGGCCAGCCGCAATGAGTTGATTTGTTTAGCCTTGCACGGTGATTTTAAATATGGTCCATTAAAAAACACAAACACTGAGTTGGACACACAAAACGAAACATTTGTAAATGCTTTTACCCATCACCTGTACGATAAGCATTTAATTGTTTTGGGCTATAGTGGACGCGACCGCTCCCTAATGAGTGCATTAAAGAAAGCGTATGCAAAGAAAGCACCGGGTTTGTTGTTCTGGTGTGGGTATGGGGACATAATAAAAACGGAAGTGGAAGAACTGCTGCTTGAAGCCCGCAAGGCTGGAAGGGATGCCTATTTTGTACCGACAGACGGCTTTGATAATACCCTTATCCACTTGGCGAGAAACTGTTTCGAAAACAAACAGGAGTTCAAAGATAAAGCCGAACAAATATTCAAGGCTACTCAAGGCGATGCCTGGGTAAGGACGCCTTTCTCAATGGAGGTAAAACACACCAGCACAGTAATCCGCGGTAACATGTTTCCGGTTTCCTTTCCCAGAGAAGTATTCCAATTTGAAATGGAATTCAGTGAAGTTAAAAATCCCTGGCAAACCGTAAAGGAGCTAACAGCAAATTCTACCATCGTAGCAGCCCCGCTTAAGAAAATGGTATATGCACTAGGTACACTTTCAGATATTCATAATGTATTTGGCAACAGGATAAAAAGCAAAGTAAGCCGAACACCTGTAACAGTAGAAGAGCTGAAAATCCAAATTGTTTTCAAGAATTTATACCGAAAAGCTATTATCAATGGTATTTGCCAAGTGTACAGCCTGATGACCGATAGTTTTGAAAAAATCTGGAAAGCGACAGACAAAAAGAGTATCAGTGTCGGCAGTGATACTTTTGAAATATTTGAAGCAGCAAAAATTTCATTATTCTTCGACTACAGATATGCATACATAAGCCTGCAACCTGATTTTGCACTTACCGATTTAGCAAAGCTATCCAAGGAAACAAAGCGAGAAATAGCCCGCATATACTATGACGGATTATTGAAAAGACAGCCCAACCCAAACTTTGACACTTTTCTGGACAAATGGAAAAAGATACTTTTCCCAACCAGGCAGCATTTGCAATTTGACTACCCGCACCAGTCTGCCAGTGGCTTTAAGTTCTCCATCAGCCCGGATACAATGCACGTTAATTTAATGAAAGCAAGGACAGAATTTGGCCTAAAAGATTTACCGAAAAACTTTAATAAGAAAACTTTAGTTCATAACGGAATACAATATTTGGAACCTCAGTTGGAGTTTATCCATAAAGACACTGCTAGCATAACGAAAGACTTTCATCCGATGCGAGGTTTGGTGAATAACCGTCCCTATGATTTCCCAATGAATGGGAATGTGTTTGATAGAGAAATTAATCTTGGCGTTATATGTCCTGGACTCTTTAGAGATAAGTTTTTCAATTTCCTGAACCGCCTGAACCACCAACAAAGCGCAGGAAGTTACAACCCGGACTATTTGCTTGACTACCCAGGCTTTCTATCGGTTTATGGCATCCCTTTGAATATTCCGCACACCAAAAGTGAGCATTGGCAAGAGTGCAACTTACTACAGAATACACAGGACTCAAAGCAAATAGCGCTGGAATTATTAGCCACTCTCAAAAAACGGATTGACAAGTTGGAGGCAGCCAGCAAAAAGTTGGTACTTGTAATTTTTATTCCATCGGCTTGGAATGTTTTTACCAGAATTGATGATGAACAGGAAAGATTTGATTTGCACGACCATATCAAAGCCTACGCAGCCCAAAAAGGCATTGCTACACAGTTTATTCGGGAAGATACGCTAAGTGACCCTCTTGCCTGCCAGGTTAACTGGTGGTTGTCGTTATCGTTTTATGTAAAAACCTTAAGAACACCCTGGATTTTGACAGGCCTAGAACCGAAAACAGCTTTTGTTGGTATTGGTTACAGTGTAAACCATAAGCGGGAAAAGGAAAAGGTGGTATTGGGTTGTAGCCACATTTATAATGCACATGGTCAGGGCTTAAAGTACAAGCTATCAAGAGTTGAAGATTGTTACATCGACCGGCAGAATAATCCCTTTCTATCATATCAGGATGCTTATAAATTCGGAGTTTTTATCAGGGAGTTATTTTTTAATGCAATAGGCGATTTGCCTACAAGGGTTGTGGTACATAAAAGAACCCATTTCAAAAAAGATGAAATTAACGGCATCGTTGATAGTTTGAAGAAGTCCGGTATAGAACAAATAGACCTGATTGAAATAAATTTTGAGGAAGATGCAAGATTTATTTTGTTGACTTTAAAAGATGGACAGTTTCAGCCTCATCCTTTTCCTTTATCGCGGGGCACTTGTTTTCTTTTGGATAGCACATTAGCCCTATTGTGGACACACGGGATAGTCCCATCCGTTAAAGCTGATCATAGAAACTATTATTTAGGAGGAAAAAATATTCCAGTCCCATTGAGAATAAAAAAGTACTATGGAGCAAGTAATATTAGCACCATTGCCACAGAAATATTGGGATTAACTAAAATGAACTGGAACAGCTTCGACCTATATTCAAAGCTACCGGCAACCATTCAGACATCTAATGAAATAGCTCGAATAGGTTGGCTGCTTAGTCGTTTTGAAGGTAAAATTTATGATTATCGGAACTTTATGTAAATGGGTAAAATCATGGAAAACGCAGAACTTTACACCATTGAGAAATTAGAATGGCATTCAATTCTTATATGAGCCAAGCATCGCCTAAGCTATCGTAATGAGTTGAGAGACGAGGGCAAAGGCGTTTGGATTGTAATATACTAAGCAATACGACTAAAAAAATGGGAGGTGTAAAATGTTGTCAGTTAAAGGTACTTATAAGGATGGAAAGGTGATTATTCAACAGGAAATAAAAACTGAAAAACCGGTTAATGTGATAGTCACTTTTTTGGAAGAGGTAAAGACGCCTGGTGTAAGAAGACTTGACATAAACAATTTCTCATTCAAAAAGGCCAGGAAGTTGTTGGAAAGTTATAAAGGGTCGTTAAGTGATGCGGTTATAGAAGAGCGCAGGAGCGCTGTATGAAGGCTTTTCTGGATACTTCTTCTCTCATTAAACTTTATCATGATGAAAAATATCTGTTTGAATGGATAGAATAAACAGGCCGCTCCTCTGGAGCTAAACACATTATTTGTACTCTGTGCTACAAACAGTTGGCTCCTATGGAGCCGGAAGAAGGCAATTCAGCCTAACAGAGGCAACATGACAGCCTCACCAGTGACGATCTGTTTGTAGAATATGAAAGGTAATAAGCCGACAAGCCACAGAGTGGTGGTCTGTTTGTAGCAGTAAAATCCATACATAAATATAGCTCCATAGGAGCGACCTGAATATGTCCAATACCTATTCGCAAATTTATATTCAAATTGTCTTTGCGGTAAAAGGCAGGCTGAACCTTATTCCGATGCAATATCGGGAAGAATTACATAAATATATTACAGGCATTGTGCAGAACCGGGAGCAGAAAATGCTAGCGGTTTTTTGCATGCCAGACCATACACATCTGTTGGTTGGGTTAAAACCATCCATCGCCGTTTCTGATTTGGCAAGAGATATAAAGGCCGGTTCTTCAAATTTTATCAACGATAGCAAGGGTAAACAGGATATTCAAAGACAAACCCGGTGGTTTAGTGGTGGATTATTTAGGCATTGCAACTGACCTCAAAAAGGCACTAGCCTTCTATGCCGATTCAGGGGGAAAAGGAGACCCGGCTGAGAGCCAGGAAAAGGCCGTTGAGATGTTTATTGAGAAATTGGAGGTAGTGCGCCAGCTTTTCTTTGAAGAAAGCAAAACAAAAGAATCTCTTCTTGCCGCAGAACCTACCGCTTATTATGGCAACTATCCGGGAACAGGCTTTAATTACAAGCGTTTCTTTTCAGCGTCACCCAAAGAAAAACTTTCGATCATCTTACAGGCAGAGGAACATATTTTGGGTCTGGAAGATGGTAAGAACCGCTTCATCAATGAGGTAACATTGCTCAGTAAGGTTTTTGCCTTGTCTATACCTCACGAAAAAGCATTGGCAGTAAAAGATGAAGTTGCATTCTTTCAGGCGGTAAAGGCACGGCTTGTAAAGTTTGTAAGTGACGACACGGGCAGGTCAGATATAGATATCGAGACGGCCATAAAGCAGATCATTGATGAGGCCCTGAGTTCAGACCAGGTGGTAGATATTTTTGATGCAACAGGTATAAAAAAGCCTGAGATATCTATTCTGTCTGAGGAATTTTTGTTAGAGATACAGGGAATGAAGCATCAGCACCTTGCCCTTGAATTGTTAAAGCGAATCCTCAATGACGAAATCAGAAGCCGTTCAAAAACTAACCTGGTGAGAAGTAAGGCATTGCTTGAAATGCTTGAGACCACCATCAAAAAGTATCAGAACAATTTGCTTTCAGCCGCCGAAATTATTCAGGAATTGATTGAGTTAGCCAGAGAGATCAAGACAGAAGACCGAAGAGGTGTAAAACTTGGTTTGTCCGAAGATGAATTGGCTTTCTACGATGCGTTAGAGACGAACAACAGTGCAGTTCAGGTTTTAGGTGATGAACGGCTCAGATTGATTGCACGGGAAATTGCGGAGAAGGTAAGGGCCAATGCAACGATAGATTGGACTATTCGGGAAAGTGCCAGGGCAAAGCTGATGGTACTGGTAAGAAGAACTTTAAACAAATACGGGTATCCACCAGACAAGCAGCAAAAGGCAATTGACACCGCTTTGAAACAGGCAGAGTTATTGGCGGATTACGTTGTTCGAGTCAAAGGATAATACGTTACTACTATCGTTAGCTAAGGCGGTATTTAGGGGATCGCAATTGAAAATGCGCAGACGAATATGTATAGAGCTGGCGCATAAGCGAAAAGATTCGTTGTAAATCAGGGAGAAGAGGCGATAGGACGGGGTAATAATTTTGTAAAGCCTACAAAAAGATATCAAGAACGGCAGCATGAAAAGGCTTGTTTT
>WBZY01001244.1_pt1 | contig 13953 bp, 13 predicted proteins | sample 5204191 | NCBI WGS metagenome assembly WBZY01 (sample SAMN12344363, study PRJNA552823) | activated sludge metagenome | biome: Activated sludge suspended growth; feature: Anammox Sidestream; material: Wastewater; isolation source: activated sludge from anammox sidestream of wastewater treatment...
CCTCGATGCGACGCTCGCAATGGGCTGCTGGACGCCCTGCGAGCGCTTCGCGCGCCCCGGAGGCGCGCAGTGGAGCGCGCGGCCGCTCGGCGGCGACGATTTCGCGCGCTTCGAAGTGCTGGAACGCGGCAGCGCACTCGCGACGGTCGAGTGGTCGCAGTTCGGTGCCCACAATGTCGACAATGCGCTCGCGGCGATCGCCGCCGCGCGCCATGCGGGCGTGCCGGTGCCGGTCGCGGCGGCGGCGTTGCGCGAATTCCGCGGCATCAAGCGGCGCATGGAACTGCGCGGCGAAATCGGCGGCGTGCGCGTGTACGACGACTTTGCGCACCATCCGACCGCGATCGCGACGACGATCGACGGCCTGCGCCGGCGCAACGGCGCCGCGCGCATCGTTGCGGTGCTCGAACCGCGCTCGAACACGATGAAGATGGGCGTGCATCGGGACACGCTCGCGGCGTCGCTCGCCGGCGCCGACGAGGTCTGGCTCTTTGCCCCGGCGGACCTCGGCTGGGATGCCGCGGGCGCCCTCGCAGCGCTCGGCGCACGCGTGCACGTCGGCACGAACGTGGATGCGCTCGCGCGCGACATCGTCCCGGGGCTCCGGCCCGGCGACCAGGTGCTGATCATGAGCAACGGTGGCTTCGGTGGCCTGCACGACAAGGTGCTCGCGGGGCTCGCGGCACGCTTCGGCGGTGGTACGCGATGAATGCGCGCGAACCGGTCACCGTGGCATTCACGGGTGCGTCGGGCGCGCAATATGGACTGCGCCTGCTCGAGTGCCTCATCGCCGCCGAGCGTACGGTGTACGTCACGCTCACGCGCACTGCACACATTGTCCTTGCCTCGGAGGCAGATTGCGCGGTGCCGGCGCGCGCGGCCGATGCGACGCGCTTCCTCGCCGCCCGCTGTCGCGCGCAACCGGGCCAGCTGCGCGTCTTCGGAGAGGAAGAGTGGACTTCGCCGCTCGCGAGCGGCTCCGGGGCGCCGCGCACGATGGTGGTCGCGCCGTGCAGCATGGCGACACTGTCGGCCATCGCCTGCGGGGCCAGCGCCAATCTCACCGAGCGCGCGGCGGATGTCGTGCTGAAGGAACAAGGCAGGCTCGTGCTCGTGCCGCGGGAGACGCCGCTCTCGGCGATCCATCTCGAGAACATGCTGAAGCTCGCGCGCATGGGCGTCGTGATCCTGCCGGCAAGCCCCGGGTTCTACCACCGCCCCGCGGGCGTCGCCGAGGTCGTCGATTTCGTCGTGGCGCGGATCCTCGATCAGATCGGCGTCACGCAGTCGATGCTGCCGCGCTGGGGGTGCGATCCCGGCTGACCATGGCTGCCACGCCGCAGTTGCCGCTCTTTCCGCTGCACACGGTCCTGTTCCCGGATGGCCCGCTGCCGCTGCGCATCTTCGAGGCGCGCTACATCGACCTCGTGCGCTGCTGCCTGCGCGATCGCACCTCATTCGGCGTCGTGCAGATCCGTGCGGGCGATGAGGCCGGCGAGGTATTGCAGACAGCCGAGGTCGGCACGAGCGCGCGGATCGTCGATTTCTGCCGGTTGCCGGACGGACTCCTCGGCATCACGTGCCACGGGGAGCAGAGATTCAGGCTATTGAGCCGCACGCGGGCCCGGGATGGCCTCAACGTCGGCGCGATCGAGTGGTTCCCGCCCGAGCAGGCGATACCCGTGCCCGGGGCCTACCGGCATTTCGTCGAGTTGCTGCGGGCCGCGTTGCCGCGGTTCGGCGAACTCTACGCGGCGATTCCGCGCCGCTACGACGATGCGGCGTGGGTCGGGGCGCGCGTCGCGGAGATCCTGCCGATCAGCCTGGCGGACAAGCAGGCCTGCCTCGAACTCGACGGGCTCGCACGCCTCGCGCGTCTCGCGCCGCTCATCCAGCGCGTCGAGGAATGAGCGCGCGCCGCGCGTAGAAGCGCACGAGCGCCCAGCCGATCAGCGGAATCCACGCGAGGACGAGCCAGCCGATGACGCCGTCGTAACCCGAAACGAGGGCGTCCCACGGTCCGCCCATGCGCCGCGCCGACACCTCGCGCGTCACCGCGATGACCGCGACCCAGCCGGCGTGCAGGCCGATGCAGGCGGCGATGCCGCCGGTCACCTTGCGCACGAGGCCGAGCAGGATGCCGACGGCGGTGAGGCATGTGAAGGCATCGAGAATGGCGGACGGCGCCGCAAAGGCACGCAGTGCCCCGCCGAGCATCTCGAGCCCGCTCAGCGGGCCGGCTGTGGCCGCGTCGATGCGGTAGCGACCAATGAAATGCGTCGCTGCATAGATGAGTGCCGTGGCGATGATCGCGAGCCGCGCGCCCGATTCACGTGCGATGCCGGTGTACATCGCGCCGCGCAGGAACGTTTCCTCGATCAGCGCGACGACGAGGCCGCTCACGAGGCCGCCGAGCGCGAGGGCGAGGAGGCTGGCCACCGGGACCGGAGCTGCGAACGTGCGCAGGCCGAGTGCGAAGAGCAGCACGATCGCCGGCAGCATGGTTGCGACGCCGAGGACGATGGCGAGCCCGGTCTCGGCGACGAACCGGCGCCGCGGCAGCGTGTAGCCGAGGCTCGCGCGGTCCGCGAGCCCGAGGCGGCGCGCCACGAGGATGAATCCGACGAGGAGCGCGAGCATGCCGATGCGGTTGCCGACACGGTGGAACGGCACGTCGATGAATTGCGATACGAGCCGCCACGCCGGCCACGTGAACAGTGCAATGGCTGCGAGTCCTGCGACGATCAGGCCGATGAACCACGCGAGCGTTCTCATGCCGCCATTCTGCACAAACGCACGCGATTCTGCGCTCGCGCGCCCCGCCGCACGCCACGACACTGGCGCGCAGAGACACAGGGAGGCCCGCCATCATGACCATGCAGTCCCAGGCCGAAGTCCTGCACGCGCTCGCCAAGGGTCTCGACCCATCGTCGGGTGAGGCGCTCGAAGCCACCGGGGTCTGGCGCGAGCCAGGCATTGCCGAGGCATTGCGCGCAGGCGCCGCAGCGCTCGAGGCCCGTGCGTCCCGCACGCCGCCGCCCGGTGCGAAGCAGGTCGGTCAGCCGTGGACCCCACAGGAAGAGCACCGGCTTCTCACCGCATTTGCGGCCGGAGTGGCCCTGCCCGATATCGCCTCGCAACACCAGCGCTCACTCACCGCCATCGAGGCGCGGCTCGAGCGGCTCGGCAAGATCACCGCCGAGCAGCGCGTCACGCGCAACCGCTTTACGGCGGCGTAGGCCGGCGGGTGTCGACCGGCCCGGGGGAGACGCCCCGGCTGCGCAGCAGGGCCAGCAGCCCCTCGGGCCCCACGAGATGCAGTGCGCCCACGACGACGAGCGTGTCATCCGCGCGCTTCGTGAGCGCCTCGATCTGCGGCAGCCAGCGGCGATTGCGGTCCGCCACGAGCGGGCGGTAGAGCGTCGGCATCTTCTCGTATTCCTCGAGCAGCAGCTGCTCGAGGATCCGGGTATCGCCGCGCCGCCAGGCCGCGAGCAACCGGTCGAGTTCGCTGGGCATGGAGTCGGCCTCGTCCACCGTCAGCTCGAGGAAGCGGGCCTGGTCGGCGTAAGAGAGCCCGTCGAGCACGCCGAGCTGCTCCTCGACCGACTCGAGCCCGGCGATCGGCTTGCCGTCGCGCCGGGCCCAGGCCGTGATTTGCTGCTCGACCCCGCTCTGCGGGTCGAGCCCGAGTTTCGCGAGCTGCAGCTGCGTGAGCCCGAGCGCCACCGCCCAGGGCTCGAGCTGCGCCACGCTGTCGAGCGGCAGGCCGAGTGTGCGCGCTGCGGCGTCGATGCGTGCATAGCGCGCGGGCTCGAGGATGGCGCGCAGCGTCTCGCCGTCCGTGAAGCTGCCGCGTGCCGCAAGGAAGCTGGCGGCTGCCAGCGGATCGAGGTCGTCCATGTCGATTTCCATGACGAGCCGCTCGGCATCGCGATAGGCGATCGCGAACCCTGCGGGCAACGCGCTGCGCGCGGCATCGAGGACATGGACGGAACCCGCGAGGTAAACGGTGCCACCGCCGGAGCCGCGCAGGGCCCATACCGGTCCCGCGTCGTCGGCGCGCACCGTGCCGCCTCCCGCGAGGCCCGAAAGGACGAGCAGGCAGGCGACGATCGGCCGCCTCATTCGCCTTCCACCCATTCGACCTGCGTGTCGAGGCGACCATCGTCATGGAGCGCGAGGACGCGATAGGCCGGAGGCTTTGCATCGATCGCAAACTCGTCGGCGCCGGGGAGGAACTGCGCGCAGGTCGCGGGGCACGACAGCAGGCGCACACCGCGCCGCTCGCCGTCGTAGAGCTGGTGCACGTGGCCCCAGAGCACCGCGCGCACATTCGGGTGGTGATCGAGGACCGCGAGGAAATCATCGCGATTGACGAGGCCCACCTGGTCGAGCCAGCGGCTGCCCATGTCGACCGGATGATGATGCAGGCACACGAGGGCCGGTCGGGCGCCCGCCGTGCCGAGTGCGTGGTCGAGCTGCGCGAGTGCCGCGGGCGCGAGTTCGCCGCTCGCTGTCCCGGGCACCGAACTGTCGAGCATCACGACGCGCCACGCACCGACATCGAAGTGCCCGCCGAGCACGAACGGCGGCCGGGCGAGTGCCGCGCGCATGTCGTCGACGAGATCGTGATTGCCCGGGATGCAATGCACAGGACGCTCGAGCGTCGCGAACAGCTCGCGGAAGCGGACGTAGCCGCCTGGGTCGTCCTGCACGAGATCGCCGGTGACCAGGTAGGCGTCGGGCACGGCATGTCGCGCCCGCGCATGAGCGAGTGCGCGCGCCAGCGTCGGCTGCGTCGCAATGCCACGCAGCGTCGCGGCCGGATCGCCGTACAGGTGCGGATCGGTGAACTGGATGAGGTGCGCGGTCACTGCGCGGGATGGTAACAAAGGGGTCCGCGGTGGCAGGTGACGGAGTTCGTGGGGCGTGCGTCGCCTCGCGGCGACAATGCCGACCGGCGTCGCAGTTTTCCTGCGTACAATCGACCCGCGTCACACAGGGGCTGGCATATGACCAATGCAACGATCTCGCTCGGCGCGGAGCTGCAGCGCTACCTCACGGAACACAGCCTGCGCGAGGCGCCGGTGCTCGCGCGGTTGCGGCAGGTCACGGCGGCGCTGCCGCAGGCGAACATGCAGATCGCGCCGGAGCAGGGCCAGTTCATGCAATTGCTCGTGCGCCTCATGGGGGCGAAGCGCTGCCTCGAGGTCGGCACCTTCACCGGCTACTCCGCGCTCGCCGTGGCGCTCGTGCTGCCGGGCGACGGCGAGCTCGTCGCCTGCGACGTGAGCGTCGAGTGGACGACGATCGCGCGGGAATACTGGCGTGAAGCCGGCGTCGATGCGCGCATCGACCTCAGGCTCGCGCCGGCACTCGCGACGCTCGACGACCTGCTCGCCTCCGGCCGCGGCTCGAGCTTCGATTTCGCGTTCATCGACGCCGACAAGGGCAACTACGTCGCGTATTACGAGCGCGTGGTCGAGCTGCTGCGCCCGGGCGGACTGGTCGCGATCGACAACGTGCTGTGGCACGGCGATGTCGCCGACCCCGCCGTCAACGACAGCGAGACGAACGCCATCCGCGCGCTGAACGATCGCGTGCATCGCGACGAGCGGGTGGACATGTCGCTGGTGCCGATCGCCGACGGGTTGCTGCTCGCGCGCCGGCGCGGCTGATCAGTTGAGGCAGACGACCAGGTTGGCGTGATAGGCACGCCAGTCGATCGGCACGACGATCGGCCGGGTATCGGGCGAGTAGCCGATCGTCGTCGAGCTGCCCGCCACGACCGACGGCGTCGAGATGATGAAGTTGCGCCCGAAATCCTTGCGCGCATTGCCGGACAGCGTGTTCGCGACTTCGCCGACGAGGTCGCGCAGGTTGGCGTCGCTCATGTCGGTTTCCTGCATGCGCATCAGCATCACCGACAGCATGCCCTTCGGCGCCGTGAAGTACACGACCCCCTTGCGCTTGCCCGAGATGCGGATCATGCCCGTGTAGTCGAACACCTCGGGCGGCTTGCCGAGCGCGAGGTAGGGCGTGCCGACCACGGCGGCCTGCTGCACGGCGGTGTCGAAGTAGTTGAGGACCGCCGCGACGAAGGTGCCGATTTCGCTTTGCAGTGACATGAGTGCGCTCAGCCCTCGATCAGCTTCACGAGGGCGTCGTTCAGCTGGCGTTCGGTGAAGGGCTTGCACAGGAAACCGCTGGCGCCCTTCTCGAGCGCCTCGATCGCCGTCGCCTTGTCGGCGAGCGCCGAGATCACGAGGATGCGGATGTCGGGGTCGCGCCCGACGAGTTGCTCGACGCACTCGATGCCGTCCATCTCCGGCATCGTCAGGTCCATCGTCACGAGCGTCGGATGCGAACTCGCGTGCAGCTCGAGGGCCTCGCGGCCGTTGCCGGCGCTGCCGACGATCTCGACATTCGGCAGCTCCTGCGAGCGCTCGATCTTGCGGCGCATGATGTTCGAATCGTCGACGATCATCAGCCGGTGGGGGCGTGCGGCGTTCATGCGGCCAGTCCCGTCACGCCGCGTGCGTCGCGGTGAGCTTGCCGCCGGGCAGCGGCAGCTTCATCCGGAAGCGCGTGAACTTGCCGTCCGTGGTCGCGATGCCGATCGAGCCGCCGAGGCTGCGCACCGTCTGGCTGACGGAATCGAGCCCGACGCCGCGACCCGCGTGCTCGGTCACCTGCTCGGCGGTCGAGAAGCCGGGCCGGAAAATCAGTCCATAGACGGCCGGGCGCTCCATGCGCGCGGCATCGGCCGGCGAAACGAGACCCTTGCGCAGTGCCGTGTCGAGGATGCGCTCGAACGGCAGGCCCTGGCCGTCGTCCTCGACCGTGAGCACGTAGCCGTCGTTGCCGGTCGCCTCGAAGCTGACGCGCACCTGCGCCGTGTCCGGTTTGCTCGCCGCGAGGCGCGCATCGGGCGCCTCGATGCCGTGCACGACCGCGTTGCGTGCCATGTGGATCAGGATGTCCTTCGCCGCCCGGCGGTAGGGCGCGGGAATCGCGTCGAGGCCGCGGCACTTGAGCGTGACGCGCTTCGCCTCGGCCGACGCCGTCTCGCTCACCACCTGTGCCAGCAGCTGCTCGAGCGGCGGCTCGCTGGCCTCGAGCACCTGGTTCGCCAGCAGCGGCGGCACGACCGACTTCAGCGTGTCGCCCTTCGGTTGCACCTCGGCGAGCCGGTCGGCGAACTGGCCGACGCCGCCGAGGTACGACATGAGTTCGTCGAGCTTGACGACGATCGGGATGAAGTCGTTGCCGTCGAGCGTCTTGCGCTCGCGCAGCGCAGCGAGGCTTTCCTCGAGCTGGTGCACGCGCGCGGCGACCGATCCGAGGCCGAGGCCGCCCGCCTCGCCCTTGATCGTGTGCACCTCGCGGAACACGCCGTTCAGCTTCGAGCGCAGTTCGCTCTCCTCGCGGCCGGGCTGCTTCAGGATCGCGTTGCCCTTGCGCAGTGCCATGTCGGAATCGCGCACGAACGCCTGCAGCTGCGCGCCCGGCACCTGCAGCAGCTGCATCACGAGATCGAGCTGGGCCAGGTTGTCGGCCTTCGACTGCTCGAGCTCGCGCGCGATCTGCACGCGGTCGGTCACGTCGGTGACGATGCCGAGCAGGTGTTCGCCCTGGCCGCCGGCGCTCTTGACGCGCTTGAACGCAAACGAGAGATGACGCGACTCGGCGCCGCTGCCGGCGCGACTGAACTGCACTTCGATCTGGCTCAGCGGATTGACCGTATCGATCAGGTCTTCGTGGACCTTCTCCTTCCAGAGGAGGTTGACGAATTTCATCGCCGTCGCGAGCGTCTTGGCCGGCACGAGCGGACGCAGCAGTTCCTCGAACGAACTGCCGTGCACCACTTCGGTGTGCAGGATGCGCGTCAGCGATGCCGAATGCACCGCACCGAGCGCGAGGTTGCGATCGAGCAGGAAGAGCCCTTCGCGCACGGTACCGAGGATGTCCGCGACCTGTCGTTCGGCGCGCCTGGCATCCGCCGCCGCGCGGCGCGAGCGCAGGGAGAAATAGAGCATCAGCGCGAGCAGCAGGGCCGCCACCGCAGCCCCGATCACGAGGAACGTGCGCAGACTGCGACCGCGATCGCCGACGGCGTTCTGCAGGCCGGTGGCGAGGTCCTTCAGCGCGCCGCCGACATCGCGCGTCGCGGCCTCCTGCTGCGCGAGCGCCTCGTCGACGTCGGCCTTGAGCGCGCGCCCGGTCGAATTCAGGCGCGAGCCGGTGAGCGTGTCCGCATACGGGGTTCCCTTGTGCCGGCCCGTGGCGACGAGCAGCGGCGAGTAGCGCTGCCAGGCCGCATCGAGCGCGCCGCGTATGCGCTGGATCTCGGCATTGCCGCCGAGACCCGCGGCCTCGAGGTCACGGTCGATGCGCGCGAGCGCCTTGTCGAAGCCGTCGCGTGCCGTCGCGATGTCGTCGATCGGCTCGCCGACGAAGGTCCGCGACTCGAGACCGCGCTGCACGAGCGTCAGCTCGGTCGCGAAGTACTGTGGCAGCGACCGCAATTCGGACGCGAGCTGCAGCGCGCCCGACGCCGACTGCAGCTGCGCGGCACGCTGGATGCCGAGGGTCAGCAGCAGCGTCAGCACCGCCGCGAACATCGTCGCGACGAGGATCGGCATTATCTGGGCGAAGTCGATGTCGTAGCGCCTGCGTTTCATCAGCGCTCTCCGAGCTTGAATGCGAGGCGCACCGACGTGCGCGGCAGTCGTGCGGCATCCTCCGCACTGACCGGTTCGAAGCGCCAGGTGCGCACCGCCGCGAGCGACGCGTCGTCGAACACGCCGGGCGGCGACGAGTCCGTCACGCGCAGATCGCGCGTGTGGCCGTCGGCCGTGAGCGCGAACTCGACGATCGCGTAGCCCTCGACGCCCTTGCGCTCGGCTTCGGCCGGGTAGACCGGTGCCGTGCGGCGCTTCGCCTTCGGCATGCGCGGCGGTGGCGCCGCCGCGACGGCGGGCGCGGTCGCGCGCTCGGCGCGCTCGCGCGCCGCATCGGCACGCTGCTGCTCGCGGGCGGCGGCGGCATCGCGCGCACCCTGCACGTCCTTGCGGGCATCCGCGAGGTCGCGCGATCCGCCGAGGTCGGCGGCCGCCGCGAGCAGCTTGTCGGCACTGCCGAAGTCGCCATCGCGCGCCGCCTCGCGCGCGCTGCGCGTGAGTGCCGCCTGGTAATCGCGCTGGAACGCCGTGACCGCAGGGTTCCTGCGGTCGATCTGCTGCAGCGCTGCGAGCTTCGCGCGTGGACCGTTCGCCGAGGCATCGAGCAGTGAGCCCGTCGTGAGCGAGGCGCGCGCCGCGGCGACCGCACGGTCGAGGTCCGTGGCCTTGCGCTGCGCATCGAGGCTGCGGCGCAGGTCCTGCAGCAAGGCCTTGTCCGCTCCGGCTGCGCCGAGTTCATCGATGAGGCGTTCGGCCAACGCGTACTGCTCCCCTGCCATCGCCTCGCGGGCGCGGGCGGCGAGCCATCTCGGCCGCGCGGCGGCGATGTCGGCTCCGAGCGCAACGACGGCCGGATTTCCGGGCGCCGCAGCGCGCAGCTGCTCATGGAGCTTCGTGGCGTCGTCGAGCTGGCCGGCCTTGATCTCGCCCGAGACCTGCGCGGCGGCGACCGAGACGACGCGTTGCAGGCCGTCGGTCGCTTCGGGGTTGTTCGCCTCCGTGGCGAGTACGCGCGAGTACAGTTCGAGTGCATTGTTGCCTGCGGGCTCGAGGTAGTGCCGCTCGGCGAAGGCGACGCGCGCTGCAGACAGCAGTTCGGGCACCGTGCGCGTATCGGGCGCAGCCGACGCTGCGGGCGCTGGCGCATCGTCGGCAGGAGGCTCCGCAGGCGCCGCTGAGTCGCGTGTCACGGCTGTCGCGGGTGCGCGGGCCGCGCCCTTGTCCGCGTACCACAGCCAGGCGCCGGCGCCGGCTGCGAGCACCGCGATCGCCGCCGCGCCGTAGAGGAATGCGCGCTTGCGCCCGGGCGGCGTACCGTCGTCCACGGCGCCGCGCACTTGCCCTGCCTCGCGCGCCGGGGCAGGGCGGGGCTCGGTCGCGAGCGCTGCGGCAATCGCTTCGTTCGTGAGCGCTTCCCGGTCGAGCAGCCGCGCGATCGACCCGCGGGTCAGCGCGGGCGTCCATTGGGTGCGCGCCGCGGACGGGGCCACGACGACGATCGCGAACGACGGAAAATCGCTCTCGACCGTGCGCACGATCTCGGGCGCGTTCGTCAGGGACTGTGCGTCGACGAGCGCAACGCCCGCACGGCCCTGCAGCGCTTCGGTCCAGTTGCCGGAGCCGTCGGTCGGGCGCGAACGATAGCGATCGTCCATCGCCGGTCCGAGGCTCAGCAGGAACTCGTCGTCGGCCGTGAACACGACGACGTCCTTGCGGACTGCGCGATTCGTTCCGGCAGGCCGTGCTGCGGGTGACAGTGCTTGTGCCGCCGAGCCAGGATCTCGCATCCGGTGAGCCCCTCCAGCCTTGCCCGATACCGGGCCAACGAAAGGGGATAGTCCGTCGCCCCGTTGCGACGTGGCGGGAACCATTTCACGGAATACGGCCGCATTATGTGCCGTGGGAGCGGCGGGACGCGGCTGTGCCAACTCGGTCACAGAAAGCGGCCGGCATGCGGCGCCGGGCCGGAGGCGCCGCGCGGCGCCTCCGGCTGTCAGCCGTCAGCGATCAGCCGCCGGCGCCATCGATCGCGCGCGCAGCGCGCGCTCAATAGCGATAGTGCTCCGGCTTGAACGGTCCCTGTGGCGGGACGCCGATGTAGGCCGACTGTTCCTGCGTGAGCCGCGTCAGGCGCGCGCCGATGCGCTCGAGGTGCAGTTGCGCGACCTTCTCGTCGAGGTGCTTCGGCAGCACGTAGACCTCGTTGCGGTACTTCCCGCCGTGCGCAAAGAGTTCAATCTGCGCGAGCACCTGGTTCGTGAACGAGTTCGACATCACGAACGACGGATGGCCTGTACCGCAGCCGAGGTTCACGAGGCGCCCTTCGGCCAGCACGATCAGGCGCTTGCCGTCGGGGAAGATCACGTGGTCGACCTGCGGCTTGATGTTCTCCCACCTGTACTGCCTGAGCGCGGCGATCTCGATCTCGCTGTCGAAGTGGCCGATGTTGCACACGATTGCCTGGTGCTTCATGCGGCGCATGTGTTCGTGCGTGATCACGTTCAGGTTGCCGGTCGCAGTGACGAAGATGTCGGCCTTGTCGCAGGCCTCGTCCATCGTGACGACCTTGTAACCTTCCATGGCGGCCTGCAGCGCGCAGATCGGATCGATCTCCGTGATCCACACCTGCGCGGAGAGCGCACGCAGCGATTCGGCGGAGCCCTTGCCCACATCGCCGTAGCCCGCGACGACCGCGATCTTGCCGGCGACCATCACGTCGGTCGCGCGCTTGATCGCATCGACGAGCGATTCGCGGCAGCCGTAGAGATTGTCGAACTTCGACTTGGTCACCGAGTCGTTGACGTTGATCGCAGGGAACGGCAGCCGGCCCTCGCGCTGCAGCTGATAGAGCCGCTTGACGCCGGTCGTCGTCTCCTCGGTGACGCCCTTCACCTGCGCGAGGCGCTTCGAATACCAGCCCGGGCTCTCGGCGAGGCGCCGCCGTATCGCGGCGAAGAGCGCGGTCTCCTCCTCGTTGGACGGCTTCGCAATCACGGCCGGGTCCTTCTCGGCCTGCGCCCCGAGCATCAGCAGCAGCGTCGCATCGCCGCCGTCGTCGAGGATCATGTTGGCGAACTGGTTGCCGGGCCACTCGAAGATGCGATGCGTGAACTGCCAGTATTCCTCGAGCGTCTCGCCCTTGTAGGCGAATACGGGCGTGCCGCCCGCGGCGATCGCGGCGGCGGCGTGGTCCTGCGTCGAGTAGATGTTGCAGGACGCCCAGCGCACGTCGGCGCCGAGTTCCTTCAGTGTCTCGATCAGCATCGCGGTCTGGATCGTCATGTGGAGCGATCCGGCGATGCGCGCGCCGCGCAGCGGCTTCGCTGCGCCGAATTCCCTGCGTATCGCCATGAGACCCGGCATCTCGGTCTCGGCGATGGCCATTTCCTTGCGGCCCCACGCGGCGTCGTCGATGTTGCGCACGAAATGGTCGGGGTGGGCGCCCGACGGCCTGGCTACTGCGGTCATGACAGTTCTCCGTTCAACGGGAGCGCGGTTAGCCATGTTCCATCGGGGCCTGAGCCTGGCAGGGCGTGTCCCTGTCGCAGCGCTCCTCAGGCGCGATGCACGGCCGCCACCCGGCGGCCGCCTCCATTCGAATCAGGCCGCGCGCACGCGCACACCCGCGTCCGCCGCGAGCGCCGCCGCCTTGTCGGTGCGCTCCCAGGTGAACTCGGCGTCCTCGCGGCCGAAGTGGCCGTATGCGGCGGTCCTGAAATAGATCGGGCGCGCGAGATCGAGCATTTCGCGCAGCCCGTACGGCGTGAGGTCGAAGAAACGGCGCACGAGTTGCGTCAGCTTGTCGCGCGGCAGTTTGCCGGTGCCGAAGGTCTCGACCATGATCGAGGTCGGTTCCGCGACGCCGATCGCGTAGCTCACCTGGACCTCGCAACGGTCCGCGAGGCCGGCCGCGACGATGTTCTTCGCGACGTAACGGCAGGCATAGGCGGCCGAGCGGTCGACCTTCGACGGATCCTTGCCCGAAAATGCGCCGCCCCCGTGGCGGGCGAAGCCGCCGTACGTGTCGACGATGATCTTGCGGCCCGTGAGGCCGCAGTCGCCCACCGGCCCGCCGATCACGAAACGGCCCGTCGGATTGATGTGGAACTTCGTGCCCTTGTGCAGCCACTTCTTCGGCAGCACCGGCAGGATCACCTCGTCCATCACCGCTTCGCGCAGCTGCTTCGCCGGCACGTCGGGTGAATGCTGCGTCGAGAGCACGACCGCGTCGATGGCGACCGGCTTGTCGTCCTCATAGCGCAGCGACACCTGGCTTTTTGCGTCGGGCCGCAACCAGGCGAGCCGACCCTTCTTGCGCGCCTGCGCCTGGCGCTGCACGAGCCGGTGCGCGTAGGTGATCGGCGCCGGCATCAGCACGTCGGTCTCGTTGCTCGCATAGCCGAACATCAGGCCCTGGTCACCCGCACCCTGCTTGCGCTCGTCCTTGCGGTCGACGCCCTGGGCGATGTCGGGCGATTGCTTGCCGATCACGTTCACGACGCCGCAGGTTGCGCCGTCGAAGCCCATGTCGGAATGGTTGTAACCGATGCCGAGCACCGTTTTCCTGACGAGTGCCTCGAGGTCGACCCACGCGCTCGTGGTCACCTCGCCCGCGACGATCACGACGCCGGTCTTGATCAGGGTTTCGCAGGCGACGCGTCCGCGCGGATCCTGCGTCAGGATCTCGTCGAGCACCGCGTCCGAAATCTGGTCGGCGATCTTGTCCGGGTGGCCCTCGGAAACGGACTCGGAGGTGAACAAAAAACTGTTCGACATGTGGATCCACGACGAATTGGCGGAACGTTCATTATACCGTCACCTGCCGTTCCGGCGCAGTGTCGTCACGCAGCCTTGCGGGACGCGGGTTTGCCGTTCCCGCCGCGCTGGTGGACAATGCGCGCCCCCTTTCCCCCGCCGGTGCCGCGCCCTCGCCATGCCCACTCGCCGTGAACTCGCCAACGCCCTGCGCGCCCTCGCCATGGATGCCGTCCAGGCCGCCAATTCCGGGCATCCGGGCGCCCCGATGGGCATGGCCGACATCGCCGAGGTGCTGTGGCGTGATGTACTGAAGCACAATCCCGGCAATCCGCGCTGGGCCGACCGCGACCGGTTCGTGCTGTCGAACGGTCACGCGTCCATGCTGCTCTATGCACTGCTGCACCTGACGGGCTACCCGCTCGCGCTCGACGAGATCAGGCGGTTCCGTCAGCTCGGTGCGCGCACTGCGGGCCATCCCGAACACGATCCGGACATCGGCATCGAGACG
>WBZY01000853.1_pt2 | contig 13928 bp, 13 predicted proteins | sample 5204191 | NCBI WGS metagenome assembly WBZY01 (sample SAMN12344363, study PRJNA552823) | activated sludge metagenome | biome: Activated sludge suspended growth; feature: Anammox Sidestream; material: Wastewater; isolation source: activated sludge from anammox sidestream of wastewater treatment...
GTGCCGGACGCCGACCCAACGCCCAAGTCGCTGCAGTTCATCATCTATGACAACGTCACGACGATGGACTTGTATCTGCCGGGGCTGTACGCCGTCGCCTCCGGCGAAACGGACGCGCTGCACGCCATCGACATGGTTGAACGCCACTTGGCCGACACGGATGATACATAGACGAGGAGCACGCGGACGCCCCCAACGCAGCATGAAGGCATGAACTTGTCCTTTCCTCTCCATCTGAGTACGATCTATTTGGGGATACCGGGGATTTGGTGGCGAACGTTCATCGGCACAACACCTAAGCGCGAAGTTGAAGGTGATGAGTGATGAGAAAACGCCGCGCCGTACAGCTCGACTAACGCTGCAAGATGGGAGACCGGATCTCTCGACTTACGAACACCGGCTTAGAGAGGAATCCTCAAACACAGTAAGGCTTAGAGGAGAAGTGGATGATGTTTCATACTCGCATTGCGCCAGCCCGCCGACCCGCGCGCAAGCGCAGTAAAGGCAGCGGGTTTATCGATGTACCGCAGCCTGCCGTACACGATGTCGTCGCGATGCAGCGGGTGATCGGCAACCGCGCCACCCTGCAGCATCTCAACCTGCTGCAGCGCCTGCCCGATTCCGCTGCGATGATCGCGCTAGCGGGTGAACCCAAGAAGAAATCGACACGCTACAAGGCGTTTCTAACCAAGCTCGACACTTATCGGAATTTCATACGTTCCAATACCGTCGGGCGAAACGCCGGGGAAGTCACCGCGAACTTCCGCAACGCGCTCGATATCATCGCTGAAGCACAGGCGGCGTTGGATCCGCTGATTGCCAAAATCGATTCGAAGGGGTTCGGCACGTTGAGTGGCACCAAGCGGAAGCGGCAGGCCATCTACAACATGAAAACCGAGCTTCAAAAGGAGCGCGCCAGCCTCATCATGACGCAGACGCGCTACGCTACTGGCGATCCTAAGCTCGGCGGCGCGATGATCGCCAACGCCTTGTCGAGTTCGAAGACCCCGCAGGCCATGCGCTTGCTCCAGAGCAACATCACCGGCGGGGATCGGGGTGGCTCGTCCGAGGTCACGCGCTACAACCAGTCGGGTACAGAGGGGTTCTTCAAGCAGAACAAGGACGCGTTCGCTTTCAAAGACCAGCAGGAATTCGACACCGCCGAGGATGCCAACGGGATACGCATCGGCCAAATCGGCACACGCCTGCGCGCGAAGATGCAGCAGCAAATTGACCTCAACGCACAGCTCACGGCGCTCGGCGATAACCCTGACGCGAACGCCGCAAAAGCCATTCAAGATCAACTTGAGGTCGTCAACGATGAGGTACAACAGATTCAGGCCGAGATGGATACGGCCCGCACCGAATGGAACGCCAAACAGAATGAGTTCTACATCGGCACCCAACTGGTCGGCATAAACCCTCACAACCCGCGCCTTGCCAACCGGGACGTCGCGATGTCGCGCATCGATCAACTGCTCGGCGCCAATGTGATCGCGCATGCCCAGCTCGCGTTTCAGGAGACGAACACGGGTGACAAGTCCGGCAGCTATATGGAAAAAGCGAAAGGCCGTAGTGTCGATGCGATGCGGCGTGACAATACGCTCGACCTCAACAATGCCAAGCTGATGCAGCAGCTTTCGCGCCTCCACTTGATCGACCTGCTGTGCTTCCAAGTCGACCGTAACGCCGGCAACATCTACATCTCAACGGACTTGAACGGCAATGTTAAGGTAACCGGCATCGATAATGACATGGCGCTCGGTACGAACGACAACATCAGCATCCGTAATCAGGAACTGCCACCGCTCTCAAAGTATGTCGACGCCGACCTCGCCAATCGGCTTATCCAACTGGATACGCGGGTGCTCTCCGATCTGGTGACCGATCTGCTCACGCCGGGCGAGATCAATGCGATGATCTCCCGCTTCGAGAAACTGAAGCAGCAGCTGATCAAGATGCGCGACAACAAGCAGCTGCTCAGCCCCGATCAGTGGACTCTTGCCGTCAAGAACGAACTGTTCCAAGAGGACAAGAGCTACGTATCGAACGCACGTTAAGCGAGTAGTTGAAAGCGTCGAGTGATGAGTGATGGGAAAATGCCACGCTGTGTCGCTCAATGAACACGGCGCGGCGCTTTCTCATCACTCATCACTTTCAACTTCGTGCTTAGGGATGAGCCGGTCTACGTCTCGTTCAGCGGCACCTTGAAGTCGAAGATGCCGTCGCGAATCGCCCAGCGCAGGCCGGACTTCGGGCTGTACAACACGTCTCCCTCTCGCGTGAGGGGGCCGCCGCTTTCCGGACAGACGAACAGGTTGATCGGATCGGCGGACACGTCGATCGACTGCGCCGTAGGGCCGCCGGCCGGCAGTTTGCTCGACCGCACGAAAATGCTCGGGGTGAGCAGCAGCCCGCTGTATTGCAGCACGGTATCCAGCGCGGCCAGCGTGCCGGCCGGGATTACCCGCTTGAGCGCGCCGAGGCGGAACCACGAGATCGGCACGCGCCGTTCGATGGCGAACCCGTGCTGTTCGAGCGCGTCCACCATGTACTGCGGGTGGAACACGAAATTGAGTTCGACGAACTCATACGGCTCGCGCGTGTACGGACTCCATGACTGCCGCTTGAGCGCATAGCGCGTCATAGCCTTGAAGTTCTGCTTGTTGGCGTGTTCGAGCATGAACACGCCGCCGTCGGTCATCACCCGCGCGACCTGCTGCAAGGCAAGCTGCACGTTCGCCATGTGATGAATCGTGCGGATCATGCTCACGCCGTCGAACTGCGCCGGTTTGAACGGCAGCGCGTAGGCGTCCGCCGCCACGTAGATGAATTTGCTGCCTGCGCCGAGTTGATCGCGTGCGTACTCGAGCTGCGAGAACGAGTAGTCCAGCAGCACAATCTGATCGTAGGACTTCAGGTATTCCGCCGTAAGACGGCCAAACCCCGCGCCGATCTCCAGCAAGCGCCTGCCACGTTCCGGCATCAACCGCCGCAGCACGGCCCGCTCGACCCGATCCTCGTAGTCCCGCCCCTGATTCTCCCAGAACTCGGTACGATAGTTCGATCCTTCGTAATCACAGATCGATGGACGGTCGGGCCTCGGTTCTCTCATCATGTCGGCAGGTCTCCAAATATCCCACGGTGACCGAAGTCGGACGGCCTACTGCGCGGCGGGTTCTGCGGCAGCGGCGTCGCTGCGCATGTGTATGTAATTGAGCTTCGACAGCTCGCGCACCTGCTGCTCGGCGCGATAACTGCTGCGCACCAGCGGGCCGCTTTCGACCCACTTGAAGCCCATCTCGCGGCCGATCTCGGAGAACTTGGCGAACTGATTCAGGTCGTAGAACGCCTCGACGGGAAGGTGCTGTTTGCTTGGCTGAAGGTATTGGCCGATGGTCAGGATATCGACGCCGACGGCCGCCAGATCGCGCATGACCTCGACCACCTCGTCGAACGTCTCGCCCAGCCCCACCATGATGCCGCTCTTGGTCAGCACCAGCGGATCCATCGCTTTGGCATTGCGCAGGGTCGCCAGCGCCCACTCGTAGTTATCCTGCGGCTGCACCTTCTTGAACAGGCGCGGCACGGTCTCGACGTTGTGATTCAGGATTTCAGGCTGGGCGTCCATAACGATCTTGAGCGCCGCCTCGCTGCCCTTGAAGTCAGGGATCAGCACCTCGATCGAGCAGCCGGGCTGAACCTGACGGATGCGCTTGATGACCATGGCGAAAATCGGCGCGCCGCCGTCCGCGCGTTCGTCACGGTTGACGCTGGTGATGACGACGTGGCGCAGGTTCATTGCCCGCACCGCCTCGGCGACACGGTTCGGCTCGGCCCAATCAAGCGGGCTGGGGCGGCCGGTCTTGATGTCGCAGAACCCGCACGAGCGCGTGCAGGTGTCGCCCATCATCAGGAACGTGGCGGTGCCGCGCCCCCAACATTCGGCGATATTCGGACACTGCGCTTCCTCGCACACGGTGTGCAGGGATTTCGAGCGCATCAGCCCCTGCACCTTCTCGTACTCGTCGCCGCCGGGCGCGCGCACCTTGATCCACGGCGGGCGGCGGCGGGGATGCTGCGGGTCGGGCTTCCAACCGTCGCCGTCCGAGGGCGCGGCGACCGGAATCTGCTTCAGATCAATGACGTCAGACACGACTTGCACACTCCAGATTGCTTACGATGAGTATATAGCGTTCACGGGTCACAGGCTAGGCGCACCGGCGCGGGCGGCCACCGCTTGACCTGCGCGTGCTGATCCGGGCCTCGGCAGGGGCTTGACTTCCGTCCTTTCGCGCAAGCCCGACGGCCAAGCTTATCCTACTGGACGCAGGCATGCCGGTTGAAGTTACCGAAGACGAAAACAGGGGGCGCTGGCCCCCTGCTCGCTATCGGATCGATCGACGCAGCAGCTTACGCCAGCGCGTCGTAGCCCGGCCCCTTCTCGTAGAAATCGTAGTTGGGCTGGATGTCGGCGGTCAGGTCGACCACATCGCCTTCTTTGTGCGTGATCTTCTCGCCGGCCATGGTCACGCGCTCCTGATTGGCGGCCATCGTGTAGGCGCTCGGCACTTCTTCTTCGATGAAAATCGCCTCAAACGGGCACTCCGGCACGCAAGCGCCGCAGTCGATGCAGGTGTCCGGGTCGATGAAATACCACGGCCATTCGCTTTCCGGCTGGCCGGGCACGATGCACTCGACCGGGCAGACTTCCGTGCAGGCCCCGTCACGAAGGCACAAGCTGGTGATGATATGGGTCATGTCTAACCGTCCTTAACCCGAAATTGTCGAACGTTGTCCGAATCATACGGGGTTGCCTTGCATGAATTCTGGAACTTTTGTTGGATTTGAAAGCCGGGTTTCACGGCAGTTATGCAAACTCTCATCCACACGGAAAAGAATCTTCACCGGGGTTAAATTCCGCGCGCTATCCTTCGGCTAATCGGTACGGATCAACGGCCGGATTTGGTCGAGCAGCGCAGGGCCGATCCCGCTGACGTTCGCCAATGCCTCGACCGACTGGAACGCTCCGTATTCGCCGCGATACGTGACGATGCGCTGCGCCAGCACCGGGCCGATGCCGGGCAGGGTGTCGAGTTCGGCGGCGGTGGCCGTGTTGACGTTGAGGATCTCGCCGCCGACCGGGGTCGCCAGCGCGCCGCCAGCCGCAGAGACGGTCGGGACGTGCACCTGTGCCCCGTCACGCAGCAAGTCGGCGAGGTTGATCCGGGTCAGGTCGGCGGTTGCGAGGACGCCGCCGGCCGCGTCAATCGCTGCCTGCACACGGCTTCCGGGCGGCACGGTGTAGCTGCGATTCGGATTGACGACCGCGCCGGTGACGTACACGGTCAGCGGCAGTGGCTCGCCGGTCGGCTCAGGGGTGCGGGTCGGGCGCGCCGCGCTGACCTCGACACGCTGGTGGCGCGGCCGGCCGAGGATCAGGATGATGGCGACACCGATGACGGTGATCGCAAGAACGACGACCATCGTAATTCCGCTGCGGTCGCGGTTCGGGTCTTGTGCACGGCCCATGATTACTCCTTGACGGCATCCCGGCAATGTCACGTGAGCATACCGCGAATTGCCGGATCGCTGGTAGGGCCCTCATACGGGTCTACACACGGCTCACCTCCCGACCTTGCGCTTCATTCGTCCCCGTGCAGAGAAGGGGCACGATGACGTCCCTCAACCCGTGCGACATGCGGGGGCGACGCGTCGTATCATAGAGAGAGGCCGTTCACATCCGAATCCTGCGCGTAGGCCAGCAGGGGGTAGGTGTGACGACTCGCGGTGAAAACGCCCATCCCCCGTGATGTTCAACGATCAATTCGAGGCCAACATGACAGAACACGACAATCCCTTTACCGCCAAGCTGCCCGATCCAACCGGAGCAATGAGGCAGCTGTACAAGCTCCCCATCTTGCTCTACCGCTTGGGCTTTGGCCCGCTGGTCGGCAAGCTGTTCATGATCCTGACGACACGCGGACGCAAATCCGGCTTGCCCCGGCACACGCCCGTCGAATATCGCACGTACCACGGCCGCAAATACGTGATGGTCGGTTGGCCGAAGTCGGACTGGTACCGGAACATCCTTGCCGATCCGCTGGTGACGATTCAAACCGCCGCCGGTACCGAGTCGGTGAAGGCCCGCGCGTTGGCGACGGACGAGGAATATCTCGACGTGTGGGGGCTGGTCGAACACGACCCGGTCATGCAGAGCATGCTCAAGTTGAGCGGCGAGAACTTCACCCGTGAGTCGTTCCTTGCGCAGAAAGCGCGCTTCGTGATCCTGACGTTCGACCCGGTCGACGAACCGACGCCGGCCGCGGTCGAGCCGGACTTGAAGTGGGTGCCGCGCGCTGCGTTCAACATCGCAGTAAACGCGTTGATGGCCCTTGCAGTTCGGCGCATCCTCACGAACCGCCGGGCTGCCCGCGCAGAGCTGCCTAAAGCGCTTCCGGCAGGCAAGGTCAACGGCGTGCGTCCGGCGGGCAAACACCGCCGCTAGACGAGTAGTTAAATGTGCTGAGTGATGCGCGATGAGAAAATGCCACGCTGTATCGCTCAATGAACACTACGTCATAGGAGGCCCACTCTCTCGACTCTCGAACGGTGATCGGGCGTGTCTCAGCGTGTCGACACGTGTCCTGTACAGCACGTCGAGACCGGCGGCGGCGCGCTGCCGCTGACTGGTATTCAAGTAAGATAAGTCCAAGCCAACCACATTGTTCGACTGACAGGCGCCTCGTGTCGTACACTAAGATCAAGTGCTAAGGCAATGAGAGAGAGACCTGTCGTGGACGCCATCAGCGTGTTCGACATGCTAAAGATCGGGGTTGGCCCGTCCAGCTCGCATACGATGGGGCCGTGGCGCGCAGCGCAGCGGTTCATCACACAGCTTGACGCCAGCGCCGGGATCGACCATGTCGACCGGATTCACGTCGAACTGTTCGGCTCGCTGGCAAAGACCGGGCGCGGACACGGCACCGACATCGCCGTGATGATGGGCTTGAGCGGAGAGGATCCGCGCACGTGCGACACGACCCTGCTTCATGCCAAGGTCGAGGCGATTCGGTCGCGGTGTCTCCTGCCGCTGAACGGCGTGCGCGATCTCTCGTTTACCCCCAGCAGCGACCTGACGTTCCACTTCGACCAGACGCTCGACTTCCACCCGAACGGCATGCGTTTCACCGCCGAACTGTCAGACGGCACGGAGATAAGCGCGACGTACTACTCGGTCGGCGGCGGGTTTGTCGTCGAGGAGGGTGAGCCTGAACGCACCGACTCCGTCGACTTGCCCCATCCATGCACGACGGCCTCGGACGTGCTTCGGGCGTGCCGCGAGCACAACCTGTCGATCTCCGACCTCGTGCTGCGTAACGAACTGGCATGGCGTCCCGCGGACAGCGTGCGCGTGGGCCTGCTGGAAATCTGGCACACCATGGCAGAGTGCATGTATCGGGGATGCCACACCGAAGGGGTGCTGCCCGGCGGCCTCGATGTCGTGCGGCGCGCGGCCGGGATCAACCGCCTGTTGTTGGGCGGGATGCGTCACCCCAGCGCCGATACGTGGATGCGCGCTATTCAAGCCCGCCGCTACTCCATGCACGAGATGGTCGAGTGGATCAGCTGTTTTGCGCTGGCTGTGAACGAGGAAAACGCGGCGTTCGGGCGCGTCGTGACCGCGCCGACCAACGGGGCCGCAGGGGTGATCCCGGCGGTGCTGATGCACTACGTCCTCAGCGAAGGAGCCAGCGAAGACGACGTCGTGCGCTTCCTGCTGGTCGCCGGGCAGGTCGGCATGTTGTTCAAGCACAACGCGACGATCTCGGCGGCATTGGGCGGGTGTCAGGCGGAGATCGGCGTCTCGGCGGCGATGGCGGCCGCGGCGCTGACCGAGGGGCTGGGCGGATCACCGGAGCGCGCGCTGATGGCGGCGGAGATCGCCATGGAGCATCATCTCGGCCTCACGTGCGACCCGATCGGCGGGTTGGTGCAAATCCCGTGCATCGAGCGCAACGCGATGGGCGCGATGAAGGCCATCACGGCGACTCATATCGCGCTGGTGAGTTCGCCGCGCAACGCCAAAGTCACGCTCGACACCGTCATCAAGACGATGTGGCAAACGGCGCAGGACATGAGCGCCAAGTACAAGGAGACGGCCGAAGGCGGTCTGGCTGTTCTGATCCCGGTCAACGTCATCGAGTGTTGAGGATCGCGCCGATTCATCTACGGAATTGAAGGGAAGGTGGCGAGCGCAGCAGGGCCGGTGATCCCGGCGGTTCGTTCCGGGGCGGCATCGCGGGCTGGATCACGGACTTCGCCACGACGCGACCGCTGTTACGCCTACCCGCATAGTTAGGGGACTTGAGGCAGGGCGATAGTCAGCGTCGAGCCGCGGCCCAGCCCCTGACTCTCCGCCCAGATGCGCCCGCCGCACAGTTTGATAACGGTGCGCGCGACGCTGAGACCGATGCCCAGCCCGCCGTGCGCGCGCGTCATGTGGTTTTCGACCTGAAAGAACTCGTCGAACACGCGCTCGATATTCTCCGCTGTGATCCCCACGCCGGTGTCTTGCACGCTGATCCAGACTTCGTGCGAGCGCGGCTTGGCGTCGATGGTGATGGTGCCCGGCGCCGGGGTGAAGCGGACGGCGTTATCAAGCACGTTGCCCAACGCCAGCATCAAACGGGCGCGGTCGGCCTTGATCTTCAAGCCATTGACCGGCTCGTAAAGCTGGATGTCGTGGGCTGCCGCGCCGGGCAGCGAGGCGACCTCTGCAGCAAGGTCGTTTCGCAGCGTCGCCAGATCGATCGGTTCGAGGTGCATGTCCGCGATGTTGGTGGTCATGTAGCGCAGTGTCGCCATGCTGTCGAGGATCGAACGGAGGTGCAGCGCGCTGCCCATGACCGTGTCCGCGTATTCCGCGGTCTCCGAGTTCGACGCATCTTCTTTCAGAAATGTTGCGTAACCAATGATAATGCCTAACGGAGTCCGCAGCTCGTGGCTTGCGATGCTGATGAACGTATCTTTAAGCCGGTCGACTTCTGACAGCTCGCGGTTCGCGGTGCTGAGGGCCATCAGCAGGCGCGCTACTTCAATCGCGACCGCAGCTTCCTGCGCCAGCATCATCAGCACCTGTTCGTCGCGCGGGCTGAACGGCGGGCGCTTCTTGTTCACCACTTCCAGCACGCCGATCACACGTCCGCGCGCGATCATCGGAACACCCATCAACGACCGCGTTTGAAACCCGATGTCCTTGTCGACATCTTTGTAATGCCGGATGTCGGCAGCGACGTTATCCACCCGATGTGGCAGCCGCGATTGAAAGATCGTTCCGGCGATGCTCTCCATCGGCACCATAGTTCCGATCAGGTTTGGCGCGTTTGGGTTATTGCTGTTGGTGCTTGCGAAATACAGTTCGTTGCGGTTTTCATCCCACAACAGCACCGCCGCGGATTCACAGCCAGTCAATCCGGCGGCCGCGTCCATGATCGTCGACAGCAGACGTTCGGGCTGCGGGTCGGGACTGAGCAGCGTGTCATTCAGCCACGTCGTCACATCCAGCAGCTGCCGCAGCGCGGCCACCTGCGCGTGCAGCCGTTTTACTTCATTCTCAAGATCGTTCGGATTGGATGCCATCTGCGAGCTGCCTATCCTTCACGACGTATTCTAGCGCGTATCGTGCGGCCTCACATGCGTTTTATCATTCAACAGCTTCAACACGAAATCTTCCTATTTTCTTTTAGTAGTACGTAGTAGGCGCTGTCGATATGTTGACAACTTTAGCGCACGTCGTTTTTCCCTGCGATATATATCACCAGTTATCGCAATTCCCGCCGCTTATCCCCGGTTATCGACACGCGATGTCCCAAATGCCAGCAGAGTCGGGCATGTGAACTTGGGAAAACTTGCCGACACTGCTTGTCGACAGCCGGGCGAATTCTCGACAGCCTGTCGACAACCCCCGGCGCTGCGGCGGAGTTATCGACAAAGCCCGGCAGCCTTATCGACAGCAATCGACAGGTTATCGACAGAGTTATCGACATGTCGATCGTTCTCGCCGCCGCATCCCCTACTCGACTTGGGATAAATCGGCCCCGTTTCTGCGATATAACACAAGAATGACACCATATCCCAAAAGGTGTTGGGATATATCACGGGAAGAAAATTGGGAAAACGCCGCAGTTTGGGAAATAAACCCTTAACGCGCGTCCTCAATTTAACGGCCTATCAAGCATACCGTCGGTTGACTTCCGGCCATTTGGGAAAACCGGCTTGGGATTTGATGATGTACAATTTCCCCCGCGTGTCTAAGCGGCCGTTTGAGAAGGTTGTCGGGATATCACTTTCACGCTTTCGCAACAGGGTCACATCTCTGACCTCACCCCCGCCTTGCTGCGCTTGGGGGGTGAGGTTGATCTCTCGGATAAAAAACCTCTTCTCAAAAGACCTCTAAGGACACAATCCAGATCAAAGGAGACGAAAATGCAGGAGTCAGACCTCGTCACCAAATTCCTACACTTAGCCGGGGCATCAAAGCCCAGCAAGACGGCACTGGGAGGCGAACTGATAAGCAGCTTCGATAAGCTCACCCGCGCAAGTGAATCGACCTTACAGTCGATGTACTGGCCCAAAAAAGACGGTGATCTCGAGAGAGTATTCGATGAAAGGTCGATCAAGAAGGTTTTTGGTGCGATCGCGCAGATACAGTTTTCAATGGGTGAATCCGGTTTACCCCGTGCCGAATTACTTAGGGCGTATACCCTGAATCGCATTCAGATTGAACAACTAAGCGACTTTTTCAGTTGTTTCCTTGACGTTTCTATAGCGTCCGCACTAGCAGAGCACGTGGGTAAGTACGATGTGCTGTATAGAACAAGCGCTAACGACCTCACGACGCTATTCATGGACAAAAGGGTTCCCGAAACCGCTATCGAGGCGATCATACAAACTATTGACCAAGCGCGACTAACTCGACAAACCCATGAGGAATTCAGAATCGAATTGATGCGATTCGCAAATCGAACTACGTTAGCGACGTTAGCGTTACGGGTCACCTATACAGCACAAGGAATAGTATCAAGTTCAGCGTTCTCTAGTATGGTTTGTGTACAACTTCAAAGGGAATTGGCCCGCGCCTTTGCGCGCAGCGACAGCATCAACACTTCGTTACTTCAGGCAACAAAAGAAGTGTTCGGCACTAACGTCGCTACCGACCCGCGCGCACCCGCTGTGTACCGCAGGGTCGCGATTCTCCTGAGCGACCAGTTGTCCCGATACAATCAGCAGGCTCTCCTTGCCATATGGAAGGCCGTCGACAAAGTCCTTTTCGAGAAGATTCCTAAGTTCACTACGGAAGCAATCAAAACAGTGAATCCGTTTCTCATCAGACCTTTGTTTCTGAGTTTCCCCTCAGTTCAGACTTTCGCGATTGCCGCTAAGCTATCGTCTTCACTTGAAACAATGTGGGGAACGTTACTTGAGCATTTGTTCGTTGCCTCCAGTCGCGGCGCGCGGCGAGTTGGTGACGGGGGCGTTGATGTCGTTGTTGAACGCCGCGCATTTGACATAAAGAGCGGTCCAGCTGTCATGAACAACGATCAAGTCAATGTTATGGTAATGAAAGCACGTAGGATCGCTGACGGTGAGGTTCCAACCCTAGATTCATTCCAGGTGGCTCTAGCGTATGGACGTACGAAACAGATCTTTAGCACAATGTCCGGACACATCAGCAATAAATCGATTCTGCCGGCACGTGATGCGTGGCATGAGATTACGGGGGATTGGCTGGCGCCTGAGAAAGCATACGCATTATGTGGGCTAGTTGCTGACACCATCGGAGTTGACGGTATCATAGAGGCTGCTACCGAAGGCGGTAGTGCAAGCACATCAACTCATCTACAGGACGAATCAGCCTTTGAGCAGCTGTTCGCAGATGCGATTGACGCAGTACCTCATGGCGTAACGGAAGATGAAGAACTACGTATGCTGAGGGCCTTACGTGAAAACTCCGCCCAAGTTTAGCGAAACAAGGATTGTGACTACAGATATGACACTAACTGCGATTTCGCTCTTCAGTGGCGCACTAGGACTTGATCTGGGCGTGGAACGTGCAGGGTTTGACATTCGTGTAGCTGTAGAAATTGACAAAACGGCCTGCAACACCATTCGGGCAAATCGACCTGAGCTTTGTCTTGTTGAAGGTGATGTTAGCAAGCTGACAGGATCCGAATTGCTCGAATTTGCCGGTGTGGATTCGGGCGCCCTCACCCTGCTATTCGGTGGAGCTCCGTGTCAGTCATTCAGTACAGCGGGCCGCCGACAGTCGCTAAGTGATCCTCGGGGGAATCTTGTTCTCGAGTTCATTCGCCTCGTTGACGAAATGAAACCGGACTATTTTATCCTGGAGAATGTACGCGGGATACTATCAGCTGCCATCAAGCATCGACCTATCGTTGACCGGTTGGATGATCGACCGAATGACCCTGATGAAGAACAGGGATCTGTGCTGAGATACATGTATGAGCTGTTTGACCGAATTGGTTACGTGACTCACCACAGACTGCTTATGGCGGCAGATTTCGGTGTACCTCAGAAGAGGCAGCGCGTATTCTTTATAGGAAGCAAGAACGGTTCGATGGTGCCATTTCCCAACCCAACTCACTCATAGACACCAGACTTGTTTACACCTAAACCCTGGGTCACGCTCAAGTATGCTTTTGAAAATCTTGAACAAACAGAAGTGGAAGCCCCCGGCTACACCGAAGAACGTCTACGCTATATGAGATTTGTACCTCAGGGTGGCTATTGGCGCGATTTGCCCAAAGAACTTCAGAAACAGGCACTTGGTGGCGCATACTTCGCTACTGGTGGTCGTGTGGGCTTCTACCGTCGTTTGAGTCTCGACGCTCCTGCACCAACACTGGTAACGAGTCCTGATCAAAAAGGTACAATGATGTGCCACCCTACCGAAGATCGTCCACTGAGTGTCGCGGAGTATGCAAGAATTCAGCAGTTTCCAGACAACTGGGTGTTCACAGGTAGCATGAGTGCGAAGTATCGTCAGATCGGCAATGCAGTCCCAGTTGGACTGTCATATGCGGTGGCTCACGCCCTAAGGGAACATATTGAAAACTCGAAGCGACCTGTGGGCAGGTAAACTTGAGAGCGAAGACGTCACGATTCATAGTACGGAAGACAAGAGTTGGTGGGTGATAATGGCGAAAGCGTGAATTTCAGTTTGTTGACCCCGGTTGCCGTTGTGCCGATGTTGCGTAAGTTGAGGTTTGCAAAGGACTCTCCCAAATGGGGGGCGTACTTTCGAGGAGGCTCATTCGTATTGCTGCGGAAGTTTACTATCTGCTGCTTGCCGCCGCGGGCATTACGAGTAACACGGAATGAGTACTCACCCCTTGAGTTGCGCTCACCAGCGTGTGGAACACACCCCGCAGCGCGTCGAGCAAGTCCGCATCCGGAAAGTCCCGCGTGACGAGCTGGTCGTAGTCGATCACGACGCCCGTCCAGCCTTGGGTGTGCCAGCGTGCCAGCGACGGCAGCGGCGCGCCCACCAGCCCGTCCGGCATGGGATGAGCGTAGGCGAAAGCCTTCTGGCGAGGTTAGGGGCAGCGCCCCGTCCTACGTGGCGTGCGGGCCGATGATCTGTTCGCGGCCCTTCATTTGCAGTTCGAGGATCGGCTGATCGAACGGCGTCTTCCACTGATCCCACACGACACTGCTGTAGAAGTGCTTCGTGTTGTCTTTCCAGCGGCCGACGATCTGTTCGCGCATTTCGTCCGGCATCAGCAGCAGCGGGTTGACGATCTGGTTGCGGTAGCGCACTTCGAGGTGGACGTGGTTCTGTCCGCCGGCCTCGATGTGCCCCAGCACGGTGTCCGGGTTGACGGTTGTACCGGGGTCGAACTGAA
>WBZY01000941.1_pt2 | contig 13916 bp, 10 predicted proteins | sample 5204191 | NCBI WGS metagenome assembly WBZY01 (sample SAMN12344363, study PRJNA552823) | activated sludge metagenome | biome: Activated sludge suspended growth; feature: Anammox Sidestream; material: Wastewater; isolation source: activated sludge from anammox sidestream of wastewater treatment...
CGTTGGTCTTGATGCTCGGCGCGTCGCCGGTGGCGGTCGCCAGGCACTTGTTGATCGCACCGGCCGAGGAGGCGACGCACAACCAGTCCCCCGCCACGCCGAAGACGGGAACCAGCCCCGGCATCATCATCGCAAGCTGCATGATCTTGACCTCGTGAAAGCCCTCGGCGCTGACGCCGGCGGCGGCGTTGATCGCCACCTGCCCCTGCGCCTCAGGCGGGAGGTTCGCCTTCGCCTTTTCGACGAACGTGTTGAGGCGCTCCTTTGCCTTCGCGGAATCCGACACCCGCAGCATGAAGGCGAATTCGCCGCCGCCCATCCCCATCGGGCTTGCCGGACCCGAGGAAGGCAGCTCGATCGCCACGTATTCACCGCTGAGCCAACTGAAGATGTCCTTCTCGGGATCAAACCCGACTTCGGCGAGCTTCGTCCGGTACTCGGCGATCGCTGCCGCGCCCTCGGGGACGTCCTTCTCGATGAAATTGAGGATCGTCGTGTAAAGCAGCCCGAAGTTGATGCCCGTCCCCAGCGAGAACCCGGTGGCGTCCGCGGGGATGTACTTGTCGAACGCGTCGAACGCCTTGCGGTCCGTCAGAGCCTTGCAGATCGGCGAGTCCTTCTTCTCCGCCTGAATGCGGCACACCGACGTGCCGATGTCGCGGACGCCCTCCGTCTCGTGCGTCACCAGGACGTAATCGACGAAATCGATCATCCCGCGCACCTTGCCGATCAGGGCGCGGATCTTCTCGATCTCCTCGCCCGGACCGCCCTGCGACAGCGCCATCTGCACGATGCCGTTGATGTTCTCGAACATCATCTTGACGTCGAAGAACTCCATCCCGTTCTCGGGGCTGGGCACCTGGCTGAGCGCCTCGCGGAAACGGGCGTTGTCCACGATCGACGGGACGGCGCCCTTGCCGGACATCAGTCCGCGGACTTCGCCGCTGATCGACGCGCCGAGGATGATGCCGATCACGTCGCCGTCGCGCACCAGGTCCAGCGAATACGGCATCGGAATCGGAAACGCGAGCGACCACTGATTGTCGTTGCCGTCGATCTGCTTGAACTCGAGCTTCGGCATCGGCGGCGCGCCCTCGCCCTGGGGCATGTTCTGCTTCATCGCCTCGGCGGCGAAACCCACGATCGAGTGAACGATGTCGCGCAGCCCCTTGAAATTCTTCTCGCCGCTGCCTTCGGCGCCGCGGAACATGAAGACGTATTCGGGCATCGGCGCCTGCATGCGGTGGGCGTAGACGAACTCCTTCTCGACCATCGTGCCCCACTCGACGCTCTCCAGCAGCTTGATCGCCGTGCTCAGCGCCTCGTTGGCCTTCGCCTTGTCCTCCTCCGAGGGGATGTTGGACATCACCAGGCTCTTGACGTCGTTGATGATGCCTGACTTGCGAAACGCCTCGAAGACCTCGGCGTACTCCTTCTCAATGAAGGCGCGCTCGGGGTTATGCACCTCGTGGATGTACAACCAGACGTTGCCGGGCACGTAGCGCCCGAGCGTGAACTGCTCGGGAACCGACCCCGCCGACGCCGGCAGGGTCATGAACATCAGACCCAGCACACACAAGCCCCCACACCCGATTCGTTTCATCTGAAAATCCTCCGTCCTGCCGTGCGTCGCCGCGCGGGCGCCGTCCGGCGACCTTCGCCGATGTCGTTGACGCCATCGCGCCGGAAAGGACACCCTTCCGGCCCGGCGACGTTCCTCCGGTCGCGCACACCCCTCGCCACCGACCGCTCGCCGCCCAGGCGCCGACACGGCGCCTGCATCTTTTTCGGCATTTTAAGCTTACAACGCCCGCGCGGCGCAGGCCAGTACAGCCTCGTGACAAGTTGTGACTTCTTGTCGCGCGCCGCAACCGCCCGGCGACGGACGGCGACATCCGCGCGTCCGAGGGACGACAAAACCGGCCGCAACCCTTTGATTCACGGATTCCGGGTCAGATTCTTCGGACCGCGCAACGTCGGCGCGGGCGGCAGCGACGGCGCGGGACGGCGCGAGAACCGGTCGACGTTCTCGCTGTGCATGTTCGTCAAATCCACCGGCGCGCCGCGGATGAACACGTGCGTGACCCGCGTCGCCGCCTGAATCGGCGAACCCGTCGTCACGATCAGGTCCGCCTGCTTGCCGGGTTCGATCGAACCCAGCCGGTCCGCGATCCCGAGGATCTCCGCCGCGCCCAGCGTCAACGCCCGCTCCGCCCGCTCCGCCGTCCAGCCGTGCGCGACCGACAGCGCGACGTCCATCGGCATCGTGAACGCGACATCGCCCGCGCCGGACCCGAACGCGACCGTCACCCCGGCGCGGTCCAGCTCTCCGGCGCAACGATACACCGAGTCCCACGGCTCGAATTCGCCCGGCATCCCCGTCGGTCCGCTGTGAATCACCGCGACACCGTTCTTCGCCAGCTCCGCGGCGCTTTTCCACGCCTCCTGCCCGCCGAAGACGACGCACTTAAGTCCGTGCTTCCGCGCGAATTCGACGCTCTCCACAATGTGCGGATGCGCGTTGGCGTGGAACACGACGGGCCGCTCTCCGCGCACAAAGGGCCGCATCGCTTCAAGCCGCGGGTCGTACGCCCGCTTCTGCCCGTCGCCCGCGCCCGCGTCCTTCACCGCGGCGTAATGCTTCGCCCGGGCGAGGAAGTCCTCCAGCGCCTTGATCTGCTTCTTGTGCTCCTCCTCGCGCTTCGACCGATCCTCCTGCGGCAGGTGCAGCGGCAACGTCGGCAGCGTCACGTGCAGCCCGAAGGATTCGGAAAGGAGCATCTCCTTCGCCGTCCAGCCGTCGAGCTGCGCGATCGCGCTTTGCCCGGCGATCTGCGGCCCGCGCGGCACGGCGAGCACCGTCGTGAACCCCGACGCCCGCGTGGTGAACACGTGAACGTTGAAGGGGTACGCCGCCGACGCCGCCCGGACGTCCGGCTGAAACGTGCCGATCTCGCCGCTCATGTTCGTCGCCCGAAGCGACTCGACCTCGTCGAGCGTCACCGTCGTTCCCGCGTCGATCAGACCCGGGTAGACGTGCAGTCCCTCGGCGTCCAGCACGCCCGCGCCCGGCGGCGCTTCGACGCCCGGTCCCACCGCATGAATCCGGTCATCCAGGAGGATGACGTTCGCGCGTTCGATCGGCGGACCGCTGATCGGATGCACGGTCGCGTTGAGGATCGCGTACGCACGGTGTTCGGCCGGCGAAATCGCGCGTTGAACGTCCCGGACGGCCGGCGCCTCCGCCGCGCCGGGCGACGCCTCCGGACGATCGTCCTCGAAATAAACCTCTCCCTCGATCAGCGTCATGACGCACTTGCTGAAAGCGTTGAGCGGGTGCCCGTTGAAGATCGCCAGGTCCGCGTCCTTGCCGACTTCCAGGCTCCCGAGACGGTGATCCACGTGAAGCTGGCGGGCCGCGTCCAGCGTCACCAGCCGCAGCGTCTCGATCTCGCCGAGCCCGCCCCAGCGCATCGACTTCGCCGCCTCCGACGCGAGGTAGCGGATGTAATCCGCTGAGTCCGAGTTGATCGACGCGCACACGCCGTGACGAGCGAGCATCGCGGCGTTGTGCGGGACGGCCTGCTCCGCCTCGATCTTGTACGCCCACGACGACGCGAAGCTGGAGGCCCCGCACCCGTGACGGGCGATCTCCGGCGCGATCCGGTAGCCGTCCCAGACGTGCTGGAGGACGCCGACGCGCACGCCGTATTCCTCCATCAGGTCCAGAAAGCGAAGGATTTCGTCCGAGCGGTAGCAGTGACAATGCACGAAAAGGCTCCCGGACAGAACCTCACTCAGCGCTTCAAGGCGCAGATCGCGCCGCGGCGGCGGCGCGTCCTCCCCGGCCTCCCGGCGGCGGGCGAACTCGGCGTGCTCCCGGGCGTAGTCCGCCGCTTCCTCGAACGCCCGGCGGTACGTCGTCTCCACCCCCGTCCGGGACGCCGGGAACCGCCGCGCGGGGCCCGCCGCGGGCCGGTTGGACTGGATCACGTTCTCGCCCAGCGCGAACTTGATCGTCCGCGGCGCATCAGGCACGACGGCCTCCGCGGCCGGGCGCAGATATTTATGCTTGATGACGTCGCACTGCCCGCCGATCGGGTTGGCGGAACCGTGCATCACGTGCGCCGTCGTTACCCCGCCCGCCAGCGCCCGGTACACGCCGGTCATCGACGGGTTGATCACGTCCTCGATCCGCACTTCGGCGCTGATCGCGAGCGCGGACTCGTTGACCCCGTCGATCCCGAGGTGCGAATGCGCGTCGACGATCCCGGGCATGATGAAGCGCCCCGAAGCGTCGATCACCGTCACCCCGTCGGGAACCGCGACATCCTCGCCGATCTGCACGATCTTCCCGTCCTGCACAAGGATCGAGGCGCGGGGGAGCGTCGGTCCCGAGACCGGAATCACCGTCGCGTCGCGGACCAGCACGTTGCCGCCGGTGCGCGTTTTCGGAATGCGGTCGGCCTTGATTTCCGACTCGAACGTCGGACCGCGCTCATCCTCCGGCGCGGAAGCCGCCGCGGGTGCGGACTCTTCCGCCGCGGCGCCGTCCGGGACGGAGGACTTCTCGCTTTGCGGGGCGGCGCCGCGGGTTGGTTCCGTCTTGTCCTCACCGGGCTTCTTGTCCGACGCTTTGTCCTTCTCGGTAGGATCGAACTCGAATTTCCGCCCGTCAACAAAGACGTAGCGGACCTTCGCCTTTTCATCCGTCAGCGGCGCCGACATCAGCGTCACGTTCGCAAGGCGCTCGGGCGCGAGCGACCCCACCTGATGCCGCAGGTCCGCACCCGCCGCCGTCCCCCTCCCGGCGAGAATCTGCGCCGGCGAACTGGTCAATACGCGCACGGCGGCCTCCTCCGTCAGACCGCGCTCAATGACCTTCCGAAGGTTCTTCCAGAACTCATCCGCGCTCTTCAGATCGCTCGTCCGGATCGCCACCGGCGCCTGCGCCTCGATGAGTTTCATGAGGTTGCCGGCCTGCTCCTCCCAGAGCCGGCGGCGCTCTTGTCGGACCTTCAGCGGCTCGAACCGCGCCTCACGATCCTCGGTTTTTTCCTCGGGCTTTGCCGACGGCTGGGGCGCGGACTTATCCGGATCGGGCGCCTCGCTCTTCTGATCCGCGGAGTCCGGGGGGGCGCCCGTCTCGGGCGGATTGTCGACGGCGGGAGCGGGGTCCGGCTTGCGGGTCGCCTCCGGTCTCTTCCTTCCGAACTCAGGCTCCTCGTCGAAGCGCAGGCTCACGATCACCGGGATGCCGCGTTCCCTCAGCAGGTCGGCCGCTTTGTGCGCCTCGCGAGCGCCGCTGAGGATCGGATCAAGCCCGAACTCATCCGCCAGCGCCAGCGCCCGCCGGATCTCAACCTCGGTGTTCGCCTCGAAAATGACCGGCTGCCGCCGCGCCAGCACCGCCTGAAGCGCGTCGAGATCCGCGTCGTGCGCCACGCGCGGCGCCGTGCGGGGACGGCGGGCGGCGTAATCTCTCATCTGCGTCCACCACCGGGCGTCCAGCAGCGTCTGTCTCAGCAGCGCGATCTCGCCGAGGAGCGTCCCCGGGTAGTCGCCCGGCTCGCCTGTCTCGAAGGCGGCGTGCATCGCGACGTCGCCGCGAACGAGGGTCCGCCGGATCGGCGCGTCCGAGAGATTCATCAGGTCGCTGCGCCCCGCGAAAATGCCCGCCCGCGGCGCGATCAACGCCGTCGTGAACCCAGCCTTGCGGTGCGCCGTCAGCGCCTCCTCCTTCGGCGCATAGACGTCGTAGGCGCGAAGATGCGCGCGGATTCCCCGACGGACAGCCTCGCTCGTCTCCGGCGCTGGTCCCTCACGGGCGTCGAAAGGCGCATCCTCGAGGCGTTGCCGCGCTTCCTCCGCGCGCGGAGCGTCCGGAACGCCCAGCAGAGACATCGCATCAATGAACCCGGGATACGCCGTCAGACCCGTCGCGTCGACCCGCTCCGCGTCCGGCGGAACGACCACCGTTCCGCTCTTGCCCAGCGCGAGAATCCGCCCTTCCGCGAGGATGAGGGTTCCCGGTTCAATGATCTCCCCGGTCCCGGTGACGATGCGGGCGTCGAGGATCGCCGTCGGCGTGACAAACTCCGCCCGGACCGTCGTCGCGACCAGCGCAATCGCCGCGCAAAACCCCCCTCCCGCCGCACGGGAACGTGCGAGGCGCGCCGCCTTGGCGCTTCGATGACGACGACTGCTGATGAACGCCGGTTGATCCGTCTTGTACATGCCTGCCCTCGGGAAAACCTGAACCCTTTTCCTGTGTTGCCGCCCTGCGTTACCCTGCCGCGGATGTCCTGGATCCGCATCATCGAGTGCGACCGCTGTCCGGTCGGCAGGGGTGTCTTCGTGATCCGTCAAGGCCTCGAGTTGGCCGTCTACCGCCTCGATGATCCTCCTCGCTACTACGTTCTCGACAACCGCTGTCCGCACGCGGGCGGAAACCTGGCCGGCGGCGAGGTCGCGGGCGGCACGGTAGCGTGTCCGTGGCATCACTGGAAGTTCGACCTCGAAACCGGGGTCTGCACGCATTCCGCGCTCGCTCGGGTCCCCGTCTACGCCACGCGCGTCGAGGACGGCGTGATCTTCGCCGAGCTGTCCCGCGCCTCCCCCGTCGACTCCCCGCTCGACGGGGCAACGTGATCGCCCCCGCAGACGGATTACGAACCTCCGGCGACGGCTCGCAGTATGAGCCCTGCCGCGGCATCGTTGGCGCGAAACTCGAACTGACGCCCTCCCTCCGACGCCTGAGGCGTGATCGTGATCCACAACGTCTCGACCGGCATCGCCTCCGGAAACCGATCCGCCCACTCCACGACAACCGCGCCGCCCGCCTCCCGCATTTCCTCGAAACCCAGCGCGAAAAGCTCGCGGATCGACCGCACCCGGTAAAGATCAAGATGCCGCAATCGCAGCCGGCCTTCGTATTCGTTGACCAGTACGAACGTCGGACTCGTCACCGCGCCGGGGTCCGGAAGCCCGTTTCCCGCCGCGATCCCCTTCACCAGGTGCGTCTTGCCCGCGCCCAGCGGACCGACCAGCGCAACGACGGCGTTTCCAACGAGGGACTGACCGATCCGCCGCCCGAGCGCCACCGTCTCCTCCACGCTTGAGGTCTCACAACTCCACGTCGTCATCAGCTTCACCGGTGTACGTACCCTGCCGGCTTCAGTCGCCGCATCCGCCCGGACGCCAGCCGCATCACGAATCCGCCCTTGCGGATCCACCCGATCGGAATCAGCGGGACGCCGAGTCGGCGTACCTCGGAATCTTCGACCGCGGCCGCGATCAACAACTCGAAATCCTCGCCGTCGCAAAGCGCGTGATCGAGGGCGCTCCGCCCGTCCCGGTCGCCGGCGCGCCGCGCCGCCGCGCTGACCGCCTGCCGCACTTCTTCCTCAACGAGGCAGACCCCGACCCCCGACGCCGCGCATATCCGATGCAGATCCAGCAGCAACCCGTCGCTGATGTCCATCATCGCGTGAAGCCTCGCGCCAAGCCTCCGCGACAGGCGCCGCGCCTCGCGGACCCGCGGCGTAAACGTCATGTGCCTGCCCAGCAGGCTCCCGCCCAGCGGACCCGTCACCAGAATCCGGTCGCCCGCCCGCGCTCCGCCGCGCTGCACAGGTTGAACCCCCGCATAAGGCTCGGCGACGATCGCCACGTCGATCGCCAGCGGGTGGTCCCAGACCGTCGTGTCCCCGCCCGCGATCTGTGCGTCAAACTCCTTCGCCGCCGCCGCCGCGCCGCGCATAAGATCGTTCGCCTGCTGCATCGTCATGCCGCGTCGAAGCGCGAGCGAAACCGTCGCCGCCACCGGGCGCACCGCCATCGCCGCGCAGTCGCTGAGGTTGCAGGCGACCGCTTTCCGTCCGATCGCCCTCATTGCATGCCGGCCGGAGTCGAAGTGAACGCCGTCAAGCAGCATGTCGGCCCCGACGAGGAAGCCCCGGCTTCCGCTTCCGCTCACCCACGCCAGATCGTCTCCCACCCCGATCCGGAAGCGCCCTCGTCGCGGGGCGCGGCTCAAACCGGCGACAAAACGGGTTTCATCAAAACGCGTCACGCCGTCGCCCCCGCGCCGGACCTCCGCAGCGTCTCGCCGACGGACCCGGATCCGTGCAAGCCGCCGCCACCGGCGCGGCGCTGAGCGCTTGTCGTTTGACGCCTGTCTCGTCTATCTTGGTTCATCATCGGCGCCTCCGGGCGTCACCGTGACGATGCGGACGGGGACGCGAAGCCGGGAGGATAAGAAGTCCGGGTTAACAACGCCACGGGGCGTGACTCATTATTAACGGGAGTCCGCAATCATGTTTTGCTTGCTTCTCGCTCTGATTTCAGGGTTGCCTCAGACGCCGACGACGGGGTCGCCCGCGGAGCAGACCGCTGGTCTCGTGCCCGACATCAAAGCATTGCTGGCCAGGACGGCCAAGGCCGTCGAGGGCATCCGGTTCGGCGAGTACGATGTCCAACGCTTCGGAGTCGGCAAACCGCTGGACGAGCGCGTCCCGCGCCTGAAGGGCCACGTCGTCTTTCAGCCGCTGACGCTGGACGACCCGGTCGGGGCGAAGCTCAACATCCGCGGGGGTTACGAGGACGGGTCGTCCAACCCGTTTCACCTCGTCTACGACGGCGAAACCTGCGCCGTCCGCTTCGAGAAGGATGACGTCGTCTTCAGGGGCAAGCCCGCCGAGGACCGCTCCATCATCCGCCGCGAGGAGATCAAGCTCGCCCTCGAAGAGCTTTTCAACGTCGCGCGCATGCCCTACCTGCTTCAACCGACGAGGTTTGAGTTTGAAGGCCGCCAGAATGTCGGCGACGTCCCCTGCGTCGTCGTCATGCTTTATTCCGAGTCCGAGGAAAGCCGGCTGCTGCCTCCGGACAGCCTTCAACGCAAGGTCTTCCGCTACCGCTGCTTCATCGCCGAGTCCGACGCGATCCCCCGCCGCATCGAATACAAACTCGTCAAGATTCCCGACATTACCGGTGAGCAGGCGGAAACCGGAGTCGTGATGGAGCTGGCGAACCTCCGCCTGAATCACGATCCCCCGGCCGACGCCTTTGCAATGCCGCCGGAGCCGAAAAAGGACGGCGTCACCTCGGCCCCCGCGCCCTCCGCCCCGGCCCAACCCGCCGCGACCGACTCGGCGGCATCGCCGGACGACAAAACATCCCGGAAAAAGCGGGATCGTCTCAGCGTCGGCGACCCGGCTCCTGCGTGGGAGCTTGAGGATCTTTCGGGAACGAAGCGGACGCTCGCGGAGTTCAAGGGCAAGGTCGTGCTGCTGGATTTCTGGGCGACGTGGTGCAAGCCCTGTCTGATGGCGGCGCCGGACCTGGAGAAGATCCACGCGAAGTACAAGGACAAGGCGTTCGTTCTGCTCGGCGTCAACGTGGAGAATGATCCCGCGCCGGCAAAACGCATGCTTGCGGAGAAGGCAACCGGTTACGCTCACGTCCTCAAAGCGGCGGAGCTGATGCGTGATTACCGAGTGTCCAGCCTGCCGGGGTTTGTCGTTATCTCTCCCGACGGCAGGATCGCCCACCGCCAGACCGGGTTCGGTCCGGGACTGGCCGACCAGTTGGGCAAGGTCATCGACGCCGAACTGGCGAAAGCCGCCTCGGACGGCGCCGGAAAAACGCCGACGCCCTGATGCCTCGGCGCCGAGGAGCCTCGAAAACCGACGGATAAGACGCTGTTTCAAAACCGAGCCGCGCCCGTCAGGAAGCGTTCTTTTTCCCGCCTGCACCGGCGAGTCTGCAACAGCGTCGAAGACGGAATATCAGCCGGAGAAGGACGACAACGTTGGACCACGATCTTCAAGGAGCACTCAGGATGAACACGATCAGAAACGTCACGGGAATCTTCGCTCTCCTGCTGCTGGGCGCCGGGTGCGCTTCGTCGCAGACGTTCGCGGAGTTCGGCGACCCGCTTCAGGACACCGACGAGAAGCCCGTCGCGGCGACTGAAATTCTCGCCCACCCCGACGCTTACGCCGACCGCACCGTTCTCGTCAGCGGCCGCGTCGAGAACGTCTGCCGCATGAAGGGCTGCTGGATGACCCTCGCCGGACGCAACCCCGACGAGAAACTGATGATCCGCTTCACCTGTCCGATCGAGGGCCGGCTCATCCCGGTCGAAGCCGTCGGACGGAAGGCGGTCGTTCGCGGGCAGATTCTCGTTGAGGAGATCTCGCAGCCGCAGGCGAGGCACATCGCCGAGGACGCGGGCAAGTCGGCGGAGGAAGTCGAGACAATCGTCGGTCCGCAGAAGCAGATCCGCGTTGCGTCGCCCAGCGCCCGCATCTTCGGACTCGACCCGACAAAGAGCTGACGGCGGGCGTCGGCGCGACGGCGGACGCCCCACGCCGGAATGAAAGAGGTCCGACGCCGCGTCAAGCCGCGGGAGCATCAGCGCGATGGGCTTCCTGCTGAACCGCCTGACCGTCCTGCGGGCTTATGCCGAGGAACTTGTCCGCCACGGTTGTCCGCCCCACGTGGACGCGGACGCACCCGTCTCGTTGTTTCTGCTCGACGGCGTCGGGGGCTGGCAGTTCGCGCCGTTGATGATCCGCCGCGTGCTGCGCCAGGCGGGCGTCCGCGTTCACACCGTCCTCTTTGACTGGCACGCGGGGCTGCGCGGCGACCTCCTCACCGACCTGATGTGGCGGCGGAAGAACGAAGTCGCGGCCTGCCGTCTCGCGCGTGACATCCGCGCCCTGCAGCGCCGATCGCCCGGCCGGCTGATCCACGTCGCCGCTTACAGCGGCGGGTGCGGCGTCGCCGTTTTCGCCGCGGAACGCCTTCGCGAGGATCATCCAATCGCCTCGATGCTTTTGCTGGCGCCTGCGATTTCACCGACGTATGATCTGACCGCGGCGCTGGGGCGAGTGCAGTGCTGCGTCGTCGGCGTCAGCCGCCGCGATCGCTTTCTCCTCGGCCTCGGCACGCGCCTCTTCGGCACGATCGACCGCGTTCGCACCGCCTCCGCCGGGCAAACCGGTTTCATCCCTCCCCGGCCGACCGATCCCGATGGCGCGGACGCCTACCGCCGACTTCAGCAGGTGTACTGGGAACCCGCCTGGTCCGCGCGCCATCATCACGGCGGCCACACCGGGTGGATCAACCCGCATTTCCTCGCCGCGCAGCTTCAGGATCTGATGCCCCTCGGCTCCTCACCGGCTTCCGCGTCCGCCTCTGCCTGACGTCGCGCAGCGAAGTCAGGGGCAAGGCGGCGCTCTTATTCCGCCCTGCCGACGAGGGCTTGAAGCGGCGTCTTTCCCCGACGCTTTCTCGCCGACCGCCGTCAAGGCGCGGAGGGTTCGCGCGCTCTCCTCGCGTGCCGCGCCCGTGCTCTCACCGTCGCCGGTCGGAAGCCGCGGGGGTGAATCCGAACGCCTCCCTCGTCCGTACTTGTTCATGCCGGGCCGCGGCGGACGAAACCGTTGCGCAAGGCGCGGCAGAAAAGGCGATCGCGTCCGCGGGTGCGGACGTGAGGGACGCGCGGATTCCAACATCCGCGACCGGAGCGAGGAACTCGCGCCCCGGCGGTCGCGAAGGAGTTCTGCAATGACGTCCAAAGCGGGAACAATTCAGGGGCTTTTCGGAGGGAGGTTTCAATGATGCGTGCAGGTTTTCCCGGGCTTTCGATTCTGGCGGCGATGACGGTGGCGGCGAGCGCGGCGGCGCCCAACATTCAGATGTTCGGACTGACGGCCGACCAGCGGCTGATCGCGTTCGAGACGCGCTCGACGCGCGACGCGTTCGGCGTCGGGATGATCAGCGGGCTGGACACGGACACGCGGATCGTCGGCATCGACTTCCGTCCGGCGACCGGCGAGCTTTACGGGCTGGGCGACGCGGGCGGGGTCTACGTCATCAACACGTCCAACGCACAGGCGACGCTCAAGTCGCGCCTGACCGTTGCGCTGGAAGGCACGGCGTTCGGCGTGGACTTCAACCCGACGGTGGACCGCTTCCGCATCGTCAGCAACACCGGTCAGAACCTCCGCGTCAACGTGGACACCGGCGCGGCCCTCGTGGACGGGACGCTCGTGTACACCACGACCGCGACCGGCGTCGCCGGCGCTGCGTACACCAACAACGACGTCGATCCCAACACCGGCACGACGCTCTTCAACATCGACGCCGACCTCGACCAGCTCGTCATCCAGGCGCCGCCCAACAACGGCAACCTCAACGTCGTCGGCAAGCTCCGCTCCGATGTCTCCGCGGACGCGGGCTTCGACATTTACACGCTCGTCCGCAACGGCGAGACGACGGACAACTTCGGCTTCGCCGCGCTCACCGTGGACGGCCGGTCGCGCTTGTATGAAATCAACCTCCTCACCGGCGCCGCCCGCAAGGCCGGTTCGTTCAACCGCGAGTTCCAGGTGGTCGATGTCGCGGCGCCGACGAACCAGTAAGACACGGATGCTGAACACCGAGCCGCGCCCGTAAGGAAGCGTGCATTCCGGATCTTTCACGCGGACTTTGAAACAACGTGTAAGTCACGGACGCTGAACACCGAGCTGCGCCCACCTGTCCTTGACGTTGCGAAGCAAGGTCAAGGGTAAGGAAGCGTTCCTGATTCGCTCCTTCCGGGGGTTCGGAAAACGCGACCGGACGCGCCGACAAGCGCGGTTCTGACGAACGCACAGGGGATGCCGGAGCCTCCTGTTGGAAACGCGCCGGGTCGGCCGGGCCTCGATGCGAGGCGCGGCCGGCCCGCGCGACGTTTGCGGAACCGATCGCCTGACCCGAGCCGCGTGGCTTCAGCCCGCGCGGTGTTTGCGGAACCGATCGCCTGACCCGAGCCGCGTGGCTTCAGCCCGCGCGAATCCGCCAGGGCCTGAGAACCCGCCGGCATGACGTCCGTGGTTTCGCGGTCAGGGGACGGCGCGGACGGATATCACGCACGGGCGCGCTCCGCCTCGCGCTCCCGCTGACAGGCGTCACACGGAAGCCCAGGCGTCACCGGGCCTCCGCAGCGCAGGCAATACGGCCTTCCCTCCGACGCCGCGGCGAAGTCCACATCGCCGATGAAATCGTGGTCGCTCGAGTTACGGCTCAACCACGCCTTCCACAACCGGCGGACGTCTTCGCAGCGGAACGCCTGTCCGCATTCGGGGCAATGCCCCGCCTCGCCGAGATGCCGCAGGTCATACCCGCACCGCAGGCACGAGGTCAGGCCGGTCGCGAGCACTTGCTTGACGGCGCGGTTGTTGTGGCCGAGGTAGAGATAGTGCCGAAGGATCATGCCGAGAACAGGTCCGATGGCTCCGAAAAAGATCTGGATTCGCGACCAACCGCCCCAGCCCCAGCCGCGCCACGGGATCACACGCATCAATCCGTAGAAAAGAAAGTAGAGCGCCAGACCGATCGCTCCGAGGAGCAGAGCGTCCGCGTACCAGCGAAGTCTGGGTTTCGCGTACAACGGCCTCCCGTCGCGCGCGACGCCCCAGCGTTCGTCCTCGTGCGGCGGCTTGTCGCTCGGATGCGGGTTCATCAATCCAGGTGCGATCCTGCCGGCTGATCGCGGCGACTCCATCGGCGGGAGCTTCGCCGTCGACAAGAGCGTGAACCTGTTGCACTATCCCCCCGAAAACCCGCTTGATCACGTCCTCAAGGGGCGTTGACTGCGCGGCGTCTCATGCGTCGGCATGATTCGCTTCGTAGATCGCTCGGCTTGCTTCAGGATCAAAAAATCGTTCGCGGCACCGGGGGCACGCTTCGGCGATGACGCGGATCGTTCTCCCGTTGAGCAGGGTGACGCGCACGCGAGTTCGGCGGATTCCCTTCGCCCCGCACATCGGACACGTCTTCATCCTGGGTCGCTCGGGTGCATCCCATTTCCTGTGGCGCGATCGAATAATTGCAGTTAGACTTTTTACTTGAGGCGTCACGAG
>WBZY01001247.1_pt1 | contig 13902 bp, 12 predicted proteins | sample 5204191 | NCBI WGS metagenome assembly WBZY01 (sample SAMN12344363, study PRJNA552823) | activated sludge metagenome | biome: Activated sludge suspended growth; feature: Anammox Sidestream; material: Wastewater; isolation source: activated sludge from anammox sidestream of wastewater treatment...
ATCCTGCGGGCGAACGGTTACAACACCGCTGCTTTCGGCAAGTGGCACCAGACGCCCGACTGGGAAGCGTCGCAGTCCGGGCCTTTCGATCACTGGCCGACGGGACAGGGCTTCGAGAAGTTCTACGGCTTTCTGGGCGGCGAGACGGATCAGTACGAGCCGACGCTTTACGAGGGTACGACGCCCGTGATGCGCCCGGCCGGCGCGGGCTATCACCTCACCGAGGATCTCGCGACGCGCGCCATCGGCTGGCTGCGTGCGCAGCACTCGGTCACGCCCGACAAGCCGTTCTTCCTGTACTTCGCGCCGGGTGCGACACACGCGCCCCTGCAGGTGCCCAAGGCGTGGATCGAGCGCTACCGGGGCCGTTTCGACCAGGGGTGGGACAAGGTGCGTGAAGAGACCTTGGCGCGACAGAAGCGCCTCGGGGTCGTGCCGAAGAACACGGACTTGACGCCGCGCCCGCCGGGTTTGCCCGCATGGGAGAGCTTGAGCGCAAATGACCGGAAGATCGCGGCGCGGCTGATGGAAGTCTATGCGGGCTTCCTCGCCCACACCGATGCGCAGGTCGGCCGCATCGTGCAGGCGCTCGAGGACGACGACGAGTTCGACAACACGCTTTTCATTTACATCGTCGGTGACAACGGCGGATCGGCCGAGGGTGGATTGCTGGGCAGCATCGACTACATGGGCGCGATCCAGGGGCTGCCCGAGGATCGCGCGCAGGTACTTGCGCGCATCGACAGTCTCGGGGGACCCGACACCTACGCACACTATCCCGCGGCATGGGCGTGGGCCATGGACACGCCGTTTCAATGGACAAAGGCGGTGGCGTCACACCTCGGTGGCACGCGCAATCCGATGGTGGTGACCTGGCCGAAGCGCATCACCGACAAGGGTGGCCTGCGCAGCCAGTTCGGGCATGTCAACGACATCCTGCCGACGGTGCTGGAAGCCGCAGGGCTCGAGGCGCCGGCCGTGTTCGACGGGATCCCCCAGAAGCGCATCGACGGCACGAGTCTCGTGTACAGCTTCGCGGATGCGCGGGCGCCCGAGCGGCACACGACGCAATACTTCGAGATTTTCGGCCACCGCGCGATCTATCACGACGGCTGGATGGCCTCGGCATTCCACGCGCGACTGCCCTGGCAGGTCATCTCGCGCGACCAGAAGCCGTTCGACGCGGATCGCTGGGAACTCTACGACCTGCGCAACGATTTCTCGCAGGCGCACGATCTTGCGGCGCGTGAGCCCGGGCGCCTGCGGCAACTGCAGGCGCTGTTCCTCGAGGAAGCCGGGCGCAACCAGGTGCTGCCGCTACGTGGGCAGACGCTGAATGCGAAGCTGCCGAGCCTGACGGGCACGCGCACCCGCTTCACCTACTACCCGGGCGCCGTGGGCATTCCGGAGAAGGAGGCGCCGATCGTCTTCAATCGCTCGTGGCGTCTCTCGGCCGTCATCGAAGTGACCGCCGCGAAAGCGCACGGTGTCATCGCGACCGTGGGCGGGGCACCTGCGGGCTGGTCGCTCTATGTCGACGGCGAGGGCCGGCCGGCCTTTCGTTATCGGGCCTTCGAGGCGGGCAGCGTGGATATCGTGGGCGAGGCGGGGCTCGGTGCCGGGCGCCATGCCCTGCAAGTGGATTTCGACTACGACGGGGGTGGCTACGGCAAGGGCGCGACGGTGCGTCTCGCGCTCGACGGTGCAGCGCTCGGCCAGGGCCGCCTGCCAGTCACGCCGCCGGGATTTTTCTCGATCGACGAGACGTTCGATGTCGGCATCGACACGGGATCCGCCGCGGGGCGCTATCCAGCCGCTGCCGCGCCCGGCTTCCCGTTCGCAGGTGGCCGCATCGAGCGCGTCGACATGGACATTCAGCCGAACAAGTGATCGGCGACGAACGGATTGGCGCGACGCTCCGCACCGAACGTCGACATCGGCCCGTGGCCGGGCAGGAAGCGCACGTCGTCACCGAGCGGAAAGAGCCGCTCGCGGATCGAGCGGATCAGCGTGTCGTGGCTGCCGCCGGGGAAATCGGTGCGGCCGACGGAGCCCTGGAACATCACGTCGCCGACGAGTGCGAGCCGGTCGGCCGGGCTGTAATACACGACGTGGCCCGGCGTGTGGCCCGGGCAATGCAGGACTTCGAGCGTGTCGTCGCCGAGCTGCACGCGATCCCCGTGCGCGAGCCAGCGTGACGGTGTGAAGGACTCCGCCGGCGGAAATCCGTAGCCCGCCGCCTGCGCGGGCAGGCCCTCGATCCAGTAGGCGTCACCGCGATGCGGGCCCTCGATCGGCAGGTCGAAGCGGCGCGCGAGGTCGGCCGTTGCCGCGGCATGGTCCAGGTGACCATGGGTGAGGAGGATCTTTGTGAGCTTCAGCTGCTCGCGGTCCACGACAGCGAGCACCCGCTCGAGGTCTCCACCCGGGTCGACGATGGCCGCGTCGCGAGTGCGTGCGCACCAGAGGACGGAGCAATTCTGCTGAAACGGCGTGACCGGAACGACGGCGAGCTGCATGGCAGCGATTATGAAGCATGCAGCGGCCGGGCGTGGGCCGCGCCCCACCTGTTTGGACGATGGCGGTGCGCAGACCCTGTGGTTCCATCAAGGGTTCAGGGGTGGATCGAGGGCGCCGTCCATGTCCGATTCGATCGAGCGCGTGCTGTCAGGCAAGGCCTGGGACGAATTCTGCGACAGCCTGAAATCGGCGGGCCGGACCATCCTGCGGCCGGAGGCGCCGGCGACCGAGATCGATCGCAGTGAGGGCTGGCGCTATCTCACGCGGCTCACGCGGATCGGCCTCGAGATGCTGTTCGAATGCGCCGACCCGCAGTTCCCGGCATTCTGCAGCGCATCCCACGCGACCGCCAAGATCGGCGCGGACAACCCGGACAACCTGTACCTCAACGCGGCAATCGACGGCCGTCACGAGTACCGTATCCACGGCAACCGCGGGAGCGTGCACTACCTGTCCTTCGGCAGTCGCATCAACCGGTACGCGGTCGACGGCACGATGATCGAGACGGGCCAGCTCGAGGGCAGTGACCTCGCGATCAATCCTGACGGCACGTTCGAGATCGTGCTCAGCGAGACACGCAAGTCTGCGAACTGGCTGCCGATCACCGCACAGACGAACATGATCATCGTGCGTCAGACCTTCTTCGACCGCAGCCGCGAAAAGCCTGCCGAGCTTGTCATCGACTGCATCGGCGGGCCGAAATGGCCGCAGCCTCTCTCGGCCGAACGGCTCGATCGCAGCTTGCAGGCGGTGGCTGCGTTCGTGAAGGGAACGGCGCACACGTTTGCCGACTGGGCGCAACTCTTCCAGAGTCGCCCGAACGAACTGCTGCCCTGGGACCAGCAGATGTTCCAGCGCGCCGGCGGCGACCCCAACATCCACTACCTGCACGGTTACTGGCGCCTTGCGCCGGACGAGGCGCTCGTCATCGAGACCGCGGTACCGCGCTGCAAGCACTGGAACCTGCAGCTCGACAATCACTGGATGGAGTCGCTCGACTATCGCTACCTGCCGGTGCACGTGAACAGTCACACGGCGCAGCTGCAGGCGGGGGGCTCGGTACGCATGATCGTCGCGCACGAGGATCCGGGCCTGCCGAATTTCCTCTACACGGCTGGCCACCAGCAGGGCACGATGCTGCTGCGCTGGGTCCAGGCGGAGCAGCACCCGCAGCCCACCTGCCGCGTGGTGAAGTTCGCCAGCCTGCGGGGCGCCGGTTCGCGGTGAAGACGTTCGGCTTCGTTCCCCGCCGGGCAGATGTCTCGCGCGCGGCGTTTCGCGAGCACTACGAGACGCAGCATGTGCCGCTGGCGCTGCAGCACATACGCGTGTTCGCCAAGTATGTGCGCAACCACGTGGTGCGCGCCGAGCCGCACGAACTCCGCTTCGACTGCCTCTCCGAGTTCTGGTTCGCGGGGCCCGAAGCGATCGCCGGCATTCACGCCTGGCTCGACTCCCCGGCGAGCCAGGTGCTGCACGACGACGAAGCGAGCTTCATGGATTGCCCCGGGATGGCCTCCTGCGCGGTCAGCGAGCGATTGCTGTTCGGCCCTGCGCGCACCGTCGAGTCCGGTGTCACGCGCAAGATCGGGCTGGCGATTCAGAGGGCGCCGTCCATGCCACGTGCGCAATTCGAGGCGAGACTGGTTGCCTTCGGCGAAGAACTGGTCCGTCGCAACGAGCGCGCGATCGTGCGTGCGACACTCGATATCGCGCAAGGTCCGCCGACGGAAAACCTGCCCCTGCACGGGCTCGTCTCCGTTTGGCCCGTGGCGAGCGAAACCACGCTCGACATCCCTGCCATCGATGCGGCGACGGGTACGCTCACCGTGCTGACGCTCGATGCCTTCGAGACGCCGCCGAGTGCGCTGGGCCGATGATTGCGACCGGCTGCATGGCAGCGTTCAATATGCACAGAGGCGTTGCTGTCGTCGCCGTCGCGTTTCCCGGGGGTGGCACGTGAACATGGAACTGACCGACATCGCGGCGGACCGGCGCAGGCTCCGCGAACAGTGGCGCCGCCTCGGCTATCACGCCGGGCAGTCGATTCCGCAGTTGCTGCTGGAGGGTGCGCGCCGCCACCCCGACGTCGAATCGATCTATTACGCCGAGAAACATGCGAGACGCACGACGAACCGCGAGCTCTACGCACACAGCCTGCGCATTGCGGCGAGCCTGCGCCAGCTCGGTGTGGGTCGCGGCGACGTCGTGGCGGTGCAGCTGCCCACGTGGTACGAGACGACGGTCCTGTATCTCGCGCTCATGCACGTCGGCGCAATCGTGCTGCCGATCGTCAGCATCTACGGCACCGCGGAGGTCGAGTTCATCCTGCGCCAGTCGAAGGCGAAGCTCTATTTCAGCCCCGTGAAGTGGCGCAAGGTGGATTTCCTCGCGCGCCATGCGGCGTTCCGCGCCTTGCCCGACCTGCAGGACATCGTCGTGGTGGGCGAGGACGCGCCGGCCGGCATGACGTCCTGGGAACGGCTCGAATCGACGGCTGCGGACGGATTCGAGCCGGTCGATTGCGATCCGGATGCCGTCAGCCTCCTCATGTATACGTCGGGTACGACGTCGGCGCCCAAGGGCGTGCAGCACACGCACCACAGCCTGCTTCGCGAGTGGGGACGGCCGAGCTACCGCAATCGTGGCCTGTACCTCGCGAACCTGCCGGCCGGCCACTACACCGGCTACACATACATGTTCCGCCCGTCGATCTACGGGGCTCCCATGGTCTTCCTCGACCAGTGGGATGCGCAGTTCGCCGCCGAGCTCGTGCAGCGCCACAGGATCAAGGCGGGCGGCGGCACGCCGATTTTCCTGTTCTCGCTCATCGAGATGGCGGCGAAGCACGGCTTCGATATTTCGTCCCTCGAATCTTTCAGCCTCGGCGGGCAGGGCATGACGCCCGACCTCGTGCAGCTCGCCGACAGCCAGGGTTTCCCGGGCGCGCGGGTCTACGGCTCGACCGAGCACCCGACGGTCACGAGCTTCGATCCCGAGCTGCCGTTCGAGAAGCGCGCGCACACCGACGGCAGGCTCGACGAAGGCAATGAAGTGCGCATCGTCGATGACGCGGGGCGCGATCTGCCGTTCGGGCGTGAAGGCGAGATCCTCACGCGTGGCCCGGAGATGTTCGTCGGCTATCTCGATGCCGATCTCGATCGCGACAGCTTCGTCGCCGGCGGCTGGCTCAAGTCGGGCGATATCGGCCGGCTCGATGCCGAGGGCTTCCTCACGATCACGGACCGGAAAAAGGACATCATCATTCGCGGTGGCGAGAACATTTCCTCGGTCGAAGTCGAGGAGACGCTCGCGCGCCACCCGGCGGTGCGCGCCGCGGCGGCGGTGGCCATGCCCGACCGGATCTACGGCGAGAAGGTCTGCGTGTGCGTCGAACTCCACCCGGGGCAGTCGATCACGATGGGCGACGTGCGCGAGCATTTCGCCCGGTCGGGCCTCGCGAAGCAAAAGACGCCCGAACGCCTCGAAATCCTGCTGGAGCTGCCCCGCAACGCCTCAGGCAAGGTCAAGAAGAATGAACTGCGCGCCGCGGTGCGCGCGAAGGTCGAGCGGGAGCAGGAGCCATGATCAAGGCCATCGCGCTGCTCAAGTCGCGTCCGGAGCTGTCGCGCGACGAGTTCATGCGCTATTACGAGACGCGACACGTGCCGCTGATGCGCGGCCTCCTGCCCGAGACCCTCGAGTACCGACGCAACTATCTCGAACTCGAGGGCGCCTTCATCTACGAGGGCGCGAGCGCGCCCGACTTCGACGTGATCACCGAGATGTGGTTTGCGGACCGGGAGAGCTACGAGCGCATGATGGCGATCGCCACGCGCCCCGACATCGCGCAGCGCATCGCCGAGGACGAGGCGAACTTCCTCGACCGCAGCAAGACGCGCCTCTTTCTCGTCGACGAGCGTGGTGCACCGGTCACGTGATACGTGTCGCACACCGAAGCAGACATGTCAGGAACTGGGGGACGCGTGGATGAACCGGGTGCGATAAGGCGCAAACCAGCGCTCGAGTTCGGCCGTGGCGAGGCCGAACTCTTCCAGCGTGTAGTGGTGGGGCGCGCGCTTGTCGCGCCCGTTCGCCTCGAGCCACTGCGCGGCCGCGCGCTCGGCGTCGGGCCCGACCGGTTCACCCAGTCGGGCGAGCACGCGCCGCCACTGCGCGAGCGGATCCCTGACGAGATCCTCGTAGGCCACATCGATAAAGCGGCTGTCGTCCGCGGTGTCGCGGATTCGCGTGAAGCGCTCGAGCAGCCCTGCCCAGCGTTGCGCGGTGAAGCGGCCGACCTTCACGCGATCGGACTGCGCGGTGGAAAGCTCTTGCAATGCGACGACCATGCTGCAGTACGAAGGCACGGTCTGCAGCGGATCCCGGTGTGTCAGGATGAGCTGCGCCTCCGGGAACACGGCAAACAGCGAATCGAGCGCGGCGAGATGCCCCGGGGTCTTCATGACCCAGCGCTTGCCCGCCCGTGCCGGGTCCTGCCATTGCAGGAACTTCAGTACCGTGCGCAGATCCTCGTAGGCGGGGCGCTGGTCGGCCTGCTCGAGCCATGCGGAAAACGACGGAATGTACGCGTAGGCTTCCGGCATCGTGCCGGTGAAGCACTGGTCGAGGATGATGATTTCCTCGTCGGCACCGTGCACCTGGAAAGGGTGGATCGACATGAGGTCGGGATTGTGTGCGAGCATGGACGCGAGCAAGCGCTCGGCATAGGCCACGCGCTCGACGGGCCGGCCACGTTCCTCGCCGGGGAACGGCGCGTAGTTCTGTGCTTCCCACCAGCGCAGTGCCGTGAGGCCCGGCGCCGTCGTGAGCAGGCGATGGAACATCGTGCTCCCGGTCCGCGGCAGGCCGACAATGATGCCGGCAACCTCGGCGCGCTCGTCCCGGATTTCGGGATGGCGCTTGATGGCTTCCTGGGTGCGCAGGCGGTTCACGAGCGCAGCGAGGATGCGTTCGCGGTGCGCCGCGACGCCGGCGTCGCTGAGATTGGCCTCCGTGCGCAGCGCCCGCAGCATCACGCCGAGCGGCTCGACGAACCACTGCGATCCGAAGTCGTCGAGCCCGGCGCGGGTCCGCGCCTCGGCGAGCAGGGTGTCGATCGACGGGAGGGAGTCGCCTGCGCTCATCGGCAAACCTCGATCGTGGCTGCGGGAATCGTTCGACGCAGGCGTACTGCACTGCGCCTGCGCATTCTAGCGTACAGTTCGCTCATCACATTGCAGAGGTTCCGCCATGCTGTTGAAGGATAAGGTCGTCATCGTCTCCGGGATCGGGCCTGGCCTCGGCGTGAAGCTCGCGGTCGAGGCGGCGCGGGAAGGGGCGCGGGGCGTGGTGGCGGTTGCGCGCTCGGCCGGAAACCTCGACGACGCCGAGCAGCGGGTGCGCGCGCTCGGCACGAAGTGTGCGGTCCTCAAAGTCCCGACGGACATCACCGACCCCGCGCAATGCAAGCGTGCGGCGGCACGCGCCGTGGCCGAGTTCGGCCGCATCGACGGTCTCGTGAACAGCGCCTATTTCCACGGCAAGTTCGAGTCGGTCGTCGAACCGGATCTCGCCGAATGGCAGGAGGTCTATCGCACGAACGTGATCGGTTCGATGCAGATGACACTCGCGGTGGTTCCGCAGATGAAATCCCAGGGCGGCGGTGCCGTGGTGATGGTGAACACGATGGCGACGCTGAAGCCCTATCCGGGCGAGGCAGGCTACGCCGCTTCCAAGGGTGCGCTGCTCAGTGCCGCGAAATACCTCGCGATCGAACTGGGCCCTCACAACATCCGCGTCAATACTTCGCGCCCCGGGTGGATGTGGGGCTACACGGTCGAGGGCGCCATCCGCATGATGGCGGAGGCGCAAGGCAGGACCGAGCAGCAGGTAAAGGACGAGATCGCGTCGACCAAGGCGCTGAAGCGCATCGTCACCGACGACGAGTGCGCGCAGGCCACGCTGTTCCTGGTCTCGGACTACGCTTCGTCGATCACGGGCGCGATCCTCGACTGCAATGGCGGCGAAGTGATGCCGGCGTGAGACACTGACGCGATGGACGCGACCACATTGCCGCCGCTCAGCAGTGCCAGTGTCGGTGCTGTGCTCGCGCGCTCCGGCGGCGAGCTGGCACGTTGTCACGATTCACTGTGGGCGGCCGTCTGGCGCCAGCCACATCTGCCTGCGCCGATACTCGAACTGTGTCGCCGGCGCCTGGCGCAACTGCACGGTGCGACGCACGAGCTCGCGGCGTCACCGGCAGCACCCGTCGGCACCACGCCCGATGACGATCTGCCGGCGGGCGCACGTGCGGCCCTCGAGTTCGCGGAAGTCTACGGGCAGGACCCGCAGGCGATCACCGACGAACTCGCCGCAGCGGTCAAGGCGCAGTTCGGCGATGCCGGGCTCGTCGCGCTGATCGAGGCCCTCGGCGTGATCGACGGGCGCATCCGGCTCGCGCTGATGCTCGGTGCACTGCTGCCGGGGGAGGGCGCCCATGGCTGACGGACTGCGTGCCGGCACGCCGGAGCACCCGACCGGGCATGTGATCCGCGACAGCAGCCTCGGGCTCGTGCCCGAAACGTTGCCGGCCATCCTCGACCTGCAGGGCGCGATCTGGCATCACGCGAGCGTCGGGCCGGCGATAATGGAGATGCTGCGCCTGCGCAATGCGCGCACGGTCAACTGCGTCTTCTGCAAGAGCGTGCGCTACGACATCGCTCGTGCCGACGGCCTGACCGAAGAGAAGGTCTCGCAAATCGATGACGGATATGCGACGAGCCGGCTCAGCGAGCGCGAGAAGCTCGTACTCGCCTTCGCGGATCTGTACCTGCATACGCCCGATCGGGTCGATCCGGCACTCGCGGAGAAGCTGCGGCACGAATTCACGACTGAGGAAATCGCGCACATGGCGATCGGCCTCACGACTTTTCATGCACTGTCGCGTTGCGCGGTGAGCCTCGGCGGCATGCCCGAGAGCCTGCCCGTGATGGAGCAGTCGGTTCCGGTATGAATGGATCATGACCATGCAACGACTCGGACAAAGGGTATTCGCGGTAATCCTCGTTGCCATCGGCGGCTGGCTCGCCGTCGGCGGAGCGAAGCTCGCAAGCCTCGGCGGTTCCTGGTACTACCTGCTCGCCGGGCTCGTGACACTCGTCTGCGCCGTACTGCTCTGGCGCCGCAACCGGTTCGCGCCGTGGGTTTACCTCGCGCTGCTCGCGGCGACCGTCGTCTGGGCGCTCGCCGAAGTCGGCCCCGATTTCTGGCAGCTCCTGCCGCGACTCGGCCTGCCGGTCACGGTCTCGCTCGTCCTGTTGATGCTGTGCTGGCGTGGCGCCATGCGCGCGATCCCGATCGTGATCAGTTTGGCCATCCTCTCGGTTCTCGGGGTCGCCTGGTACCAGGGTCGCGCGGTCACTGCGCCGACCGCGGCACTGACTGCGGCCGTACCCTCGCGCGTCACGGAATCACCCGGTACCGGGTGGAGCGCCTACGGCGCGAGTGACGCCGGCACGCGTTACTCGGCCGCCAGCGAGATCACGCCGGACAACGCCGGCCGTCTCGAGCTCGCGTGGCAGTACCGTTCCGGCGACCTGCCGGATCCGGGCGCCGGCATGCTCCCGGCCTTCACGTTCGAGGCGACACCCATCGAGGTGGACGACACGCTCTATTTCTGCACGCCGCGCAATATCGTGATTGCCCTCGATGCGGACACCGGCCGCGAGCGCTGGCGCCACGATCCCAAGGTCGACACGAAGGGCGTGTACGTGCTCGCCTGTCGGGGGGTGGCCTATCACGAGGCGCACGCGCCGGTCAGCGATTGCCCGCGCCGCATTCTCGTCGCGACGCTCGATGCACGCATGATCGCCCTCGATGCTGCCACCGGAAAGCGCTGCCAGAGCTTCGGGCAGAACGGCGAGATCTCGCTGCGCTCCGGGCTCGGGGACGTGAAGCCGGGCTACCAGTACGTGACCTCGCCCGCCACCATCGTCGGCGATGCCGCCGTCGTCGGCGGCTTCGTGATCGACAACGTCGAGACGCGCGAGCCCTCGGGCGTCGTGCGCGCCTTCGATGCGATCACGGGCCGCGAATTGTGGGCATGGGATGCGGCCCGACCGGCGGAGAAGGGGCCGCTCGCGCCGGGAGAAACCTACCCGCGTGGTTCACCGAATGCGTGGACGCTCTTCAGCGCCGATCCCGCGCTCGGGCTCGTCTACATCCCGACCGGCAATGCCACGCCGGATTACTACGGTGCGCATCGACCCGAGGAGTACGACCGCTATTCGAGTTCGGTGCTGGCGCTCGATGCGGCCACGGGCCGCCTGCGCTGGTCGTTCCAGACCGTGCACCACGACCTCTGGGACTACGACGTCGGCTCGCAGCCGGTGCTCGTCGACCTGCCCATCGATGGCGCGACGGTGCCGGCGCTGATTCAGCCGACCAAGCAGGGTGAGATCTACCTGCTCGACCGGCGCGACGGGCGGCCGCTCGCGGCGGTCGAGGAGCGGCCGGTGCCAAAGGGCGATGTGCCGGACGAGCGCTACTCGCCCACCCAGCCCTTCTCGGTCGGCATGCCGAGCTTTGCGCCTCCTGCGTTGCGCGAGTCCGACATGTGGGGCGGCACGCAGCTCGACCAGCTCCTTTGCCGCATCGAATTCCGCAAGCGCCGCTATGAGGGGCAGTACACGCCACCGTCCCTGACACCGACCATCCAGTTCCCGGGCAATTTCGGTGCGCTCGACTGGGGCAGCGTGGCGGTCGACACCGCTCGGCGCATCATGATCGTCAATGCCTCGTACATGCCGATGCTGAATCGCCTCGTGCCACGCGCCGAAGCCGACGCGATACTGGCGAGCGGCGGCGGTGCGCGCGGCTTTCTGTTCCTCACTCCGCAAAGCGGCACACCCTACGCCGTCCAGAACGGGCCGTTCCTGTCGCCGATCGGCTTTCCCTGCAACGCCCCGCCCTGGGGCAAGCTCGCCGCGGTCGATCTCGACACCCGCAAGATCCTGTGGGAGCACCCGTTCGGCACGACGCGCGACCACGCGCCGTTCGGCATCGCGGTGAGCGGCGCCTTCAGCATCGGCGGCGCGGCGGTGACCCGCGGTGGCGTCGCGTTCATCGGCGCGGCGATCGACAACTACCTGCGGGCGTTCGACGTGACGACCGGTCGCGAACTGTGGAAGGGGCGTCTGCCGGCCGGCGGCCAGGCGTCGACCATGACGTATGTCTCCGGCCGCACCGGCCGGCAGTATGTGGTCATCGCTGCGGGCGGGCATCAGCTCCTCGGCACGAAGCTCGGGGATTACATCGTCGCATTCGCATTGCCGGAGAAGCCGTAGACACGCGGCGGCGGCGGAGGGACGCGCGACAGGACCGCCCGCTCGCCTCCTCAGCCGCGCACGCCGCCCGGCTTGCAGCCGCGGTGCAGGCTCGCCGCCGCGCTCGCGCGCCCCGCGACGCGCGCGAACCACGGCCCGAGCTGACGCAGCGTGCGGTCGAAAGGCTGGCCCACCGAGTCGGCGAAATCGAGCCAGACGTAGAGCCAGATATCGGCGATCGTGAACCGTTCGCCGACGAGGAACGTGCGGCCGGCGAGCATCGCATCGAGCCAGGCGATGCGATCCTGCGCGATGCGCTTCAGTCCCGGGGCCGCTTCGGGCGCGACCGGAATGCGGCCCTCGAAGCGTGCGAGCCCCTCGGCAAAATGGTAGGCGTTGTGGATGTTCTCGGTGATGTTCAGCTCCACGCGCCGTTGCCATTGCCGCGTCAACGCACGCTCTTCCGGCGTCGTGCCGATGAGCGGTGGCGAGGGGTGACGCTCTTCGAGGTACTCCATGATGGCCACGGCCTCGGCGAGCGTGTTGCCGTCGTCGAGCAGCAGTGCGGGCGTCTGGCCGGCGGGGTTCAGGGCGAGAAAAGGGGCCTGCCGGTTCTCGCCGGCGAACACGTCGATCTGGCGGCTCGGCAGCGTGAGGGCCTTCTCTGCGAGATACATGCGCACCGTGCGCGGTGCGGGGCTCAGGGCGTCGAGCAGCAGCATGGCGGCCTCAGTGAAAGGGCAGCGGCTGGTCCACGCCCGCGGCCGGTGGCATGTGGAAATCGTGCAGGTATTTCTCGCCCTCGTCATCGAGGACCGTGATCACGGTCTTGAGTTCCGGGTAGCGCGCGCGGATGCGCCGCGCCGCGAGCAGGTGCGCGCCGGAGCTCGGCCCGCACAGCAGTCCCCGCGATCGCGCGAGCTTGCGCATCTCCGCGACGGCGTCGTCACTCGAGACGCTGATCGTGTCGCCCACGAGCTCGCGATGGCGAGCGAAGATGCCGGGAATGAAACCGTCGGAGATGCCCTCGATCTGGTGCAGCGCGACCTCGCCACACAGGATCGTGCGCGATTCGGACGGCTCCATCGCGAAGAGCCGCACCTGCGGGTTTGCGTTGCGCAGCGCCTGGCCGACGCCGATCAGCGTGCCGCCCGTACCGACACCGTGCACGAACGCGTCGGGCAAGCGGCCCTGCGGCAGCTGCGCGAGGATTTCGGGCCCCAGGAGTTCGCGGTTCTCGTCCACGTTCCATTCCGACTCGAACTGGCCGGGGAAGAAAAAGCCCGGCTGGCGGCCGAGCTCACGCGCGCGGGCGAGGGCGTCGTTGACATGGAAGGTGCCGCAGAAGAGCACTTCCGCGCCGTAGGCTCGCGAGATCGCCACCCGCTCGCTCGAGAGGCCCTCGGGCATCACGACGAGCATGCGGTAGCCCTTGACCGCGGCCACCATCGAGAACGCGTTGCCGGTGTTGCCGCTGGTCGCCTCGACGATCGTGTCGCCCGGCTTCAGCAGGCCAGCCTTCTCGGCGCGCTCGACGATGTAGTGCGCGATGCGCGCCTTGATGGACCCGGACGGATTCACGAACTCGCACTTGGCGAACACGCCGTCGATCTCGAGCAGCGGGGTGTCGCCGATCGCGTCGAGGATGCTGGTGGAGACGGTGGAGTGGCGCATGGCCGCAGTGTAGCGCCACGCGCCGTGCCGATGGCACCGTGTCCGCGGGAGTGGCTGACTCCCGCGGGCACGGTGCGGCAACTCGTCAGTAAATGTCGTTGACGGTGTTGTAGACGTTGAACTTGCCGGTCGGCGTGATCAGGCGCGGGTCCTTGAGCACGGCCTTGAGCTTGCGCGTCCTGTCGTCGACCACCACGATGGCCGAGCTCTTGTCCTTGGCATTCCACACCGAGAACCAGACCTCGTCGCCCCGCTTGTTGTACTCGGGCTGCACGACGCGCTTGGCGCCGTCACCGAGGTTCGCCCACTTGGCGATCGGCAACACCTGGTACCCCTTGTCGAGGTTGTCGATGTCGAACACCGCGACCGACTGGCTGATGGC